>Ga0334885_1003555_pt1 | contig 14371 bp, 6 predicted proteins | sample GraSluR1_MG_8_FD_207233 | JGI IMG/M metagenome (GOLD analysis project Ga0334885, IMG submission 207233) | Sludge microbial communities from methane-producing bioreactor in Wageningen University, Netherlands - Granular Sludge_31_05-R1 | ecosystem: Engineered > Bioreactor > Anaerobic > Unclassified...
CGGAAGACGGCCTGGTCAAGACCTACCTCCTGGAGGCCGACCCCTCCTGCTTTGGCGCGTCCGACGACCTGCCGGGCTACCTGGGTTCGTGTGTCAAGGATAGTGCGAGGCCGGGCATCACGGATCTCCGCAGCGAGGCGACCGATGACAGTCGACTTCTCAGGCTGAGTGGCCGTTGCCACGGCCGTGTCGCCGAGTTTCACATTGACGCAAGCCACGAGCGGTACTGGCTCGCCCACACCATGGCAAGCAGCCGCGTAGCTGACGCATTCCTCAAGCAGACCGTGGATCGCTGTCGCCAGATCGACAGAGCATGGTTGGACGTCTCAATGCTGGAGTGGGTTGCGCAGCAGGGGCAGTTCAGCGGCCTTGGCCTCGACTTCGACCGCGGACCGCTGCTATCGCGCGAGAGCGCTGCCTCGGCTAGAGTAGACTCGATGAAGATGCAGGTCTGGGGACGCAGCGCACGTGACGTGATGGAGGTGCTGCGCACAACAGGTGAGTTCGGCCCTGAGACCAGCCTTGCCAAGGTCAAGGTGCGCTACGGGGACGCAGACGACGCCTCCGGGTTCACGATCGACGAGGTGAAGTACAACGGGAAGTTCACGGCGCGCGGCACCTCGTTCATGGCTCACGCCGATCTGGTGCACCGGGTGCAACGTAGGTACTCTCGCATGATCGAGCATGTCGAGCGCCATGGACGCCTGCGCGTCGAGCGTGTCGATCGCGGCTGGGAGTTCAGGGGGGCCTGTATCACCTATCAGTTCACGCCGTCCTGCGCTCCGTTCAGGGAGTGGGTAGGGCGCATGTTCTCGTGCGCCCTACCATTCCGGCTTTGGGGCGTTCCTGACTTCGACGGGGACGATTTCGCTCGCGTCGCTGCGCTGGACCTCCACGTCGGGCAGCCGCTCGACTTCGAGATAGCGCCCGACCGCATACGTCTCTTCATGCACGAGGCCTCGTGTGGCAACACCGTTCTGCGCCTGTTGGCCAACCTCCAGCGAACACTCGACGCCGGGACGAGGGCTGATATGAATGGCGAGTCCATTTCCGGGGTTCAACCTCAAGGCGCTCAACCTGATCATAGCAATGTGCCAAGGTGACAGACAGGTACCGCGCGTTCTACACGACAACGGGTACATGGTCTGCTGGGTCGAGCAGTGGTTCAGGAACTCCGATGACAGCAGGGTGAAGCCGGAGATACTGACCGCATCGCCCCATGTGCGCCACGCGATCATGTGGGAATGGAAGTCGGGCGGGAACCTTGACCAGGACCAGTTGGCGCGGTATCTCGCAGTGCGCCCGGACGACGTTGCGCAGGGCGCCTTCGTCGAGCCACAGGCCTGCGAGACGGTCGGCCCGGCAGTCGTGGTTCCGGATGGCCTGGGGTCCCGATGCTCGGGCGTGCTCGCTCAGTGGCAGATGGAGGCGCCACTGCTCGAACTCAGCGACACGCAGATACGCCTGTCGGTCAGTGGTTTCGGCATCCCCGAGTTGGATGACCCTCTGCAGCAGGGACTGCCGATCACGCGCATCCCGATCTCCTATGTACCCTTCGACAGGGAGGCCCCCGACTACGTGGTGGTTGAGCACCTCATGCGTTTCGTTTTGCAGACGATGTTGGAGCGCCGACCCCGCCTCGAACTGAGCAGCATGGGCGGAGCCCTCTTCCGTATGTGGCCCGCTCTTGCGCCCAGCATGCGGACCGAACTCGAGAAGCAGATGGAGCAACTAATGGCCGACCTGTCAGCCAACGAACTCGCGCGCTACCTCGAGCGCGACAAGGCAGGTAACACACGTGCCCACTTGGGCCATCATCCACAACCCCTTTGCCGACCCGACTACGGATATCACCCATGCCGCGCGGGCCTTGCGGAAGGCCACGCGAGATGCTGTCCTCCGCCACAAGGGAGGGCGGCAGCTTCAGTTCCGAGAACTCACTGGCCCCGATGACGGTTCCGTTGTTCCTGACGGAACGCCCCGCGCATAGCTCGCACCGGCAGCGTGGCGAGGCAGGGAATCGTTGCTGTCGTGGCGCCGCCGTGACCGTCCCCGCCTCCTCAGAAGGCCTCCTCCCTCCTCCCGCCGAACTGTCCTCCCACTCGGCAGCCCGCGTCCCCTTGCCGCTCCTGGAGGCCCTCCATGACCGATCGGCCCGCTGCTCCCGTATTCCCTTTCGGCTCCCAATACCTGCGGGGCCTCACGCCGTCTCGAGCCGACTGGGCTTCCGACATGGGCGCCATGCGCGCCGCAGGCTTCAACACCATCCGCGCCTGGCTGGTCTGGGGGGTGCTGGAACCCGCGCCGGACCAGATCGACCTCGAATACATCGACGAGTTCCTCTCCCTCGCCCACCGCAATGACCTCGCCGTCGGCTTCCTCTTCCATCTCCACGGCTGTCCCGAGTGGGCGATCCGGCAGTACGAGGACTGCTGGTACGTGGACATCCACGGCCGGCCCTTCGAGCCCTCTCAGCGAGCGAATACGCCCTCCGGCGGCTGGCCGGGGCTCTGCCCCGACTGGGACGATGTCCAGGTGCTGGAGGACAGGTTCATCTCAGACGTGGTGGAGCATGTGGGCACTCATCCCGCCCTGGGATTTTGGGAGCCCATCAATGAGCCCCACATGTGGGTGGACCTGGCCGAATCCCCCCTGGGGCCCTTCTGCTACTGCGAGGCCACGCGGGAGGCTTTCCGCCGGTGGCTGCGCCGCCGCCACGGTAGCCTGGAGGCGGTGGGCGAGGCCTGGGGTCGGCGGTTCTCGGACTGGCAGGACGTGCGGCCGCCCACCTGGTGCTTCGGCCTCTCGGACTGGATCGACTGGCGCGCCTTCACCATCGACAATATCGCCGCCCTGGTGGAGCGGCGGGCCCACATCATCCGGGCCCACTCGCAGGCTCCTGTGATCGCCCACGCCTGGGGTGGCGGGTGTGTCACCTGCCCGCAACTGGGGGCCATGGCTTTCGACGACTGGCGCAATGCCGAGCCCGTGGACATGTGGGGCTACAGCGCCTTTCCTTCGCGGGCTGGGCAGACGCTGATGGTGGGTCTGGGCACCGATGCCACGCGCAATGCGGCGCAGGGAAAGGTGTTCTGGCAGTCCGAGCTGGGCGCGGGGGACTATGGGTCGGGCTTCGACCGGAGCGGGCGCATCCGGCCTGAGGTGGAGGCGATGTTCTGCTGGGAGTCCATCCGGCATGGGGCCAAGGGGCTGCTGTTTTGGCAGTACCGCAAAGAGGCCCACGGCTCGGAGATGGGCGCCTTCGGCCTGACCGACTATGCCGGTGGCCCTACGGAGCTACTGGACGCCGTGGCCCGGGTGGGACGCTGCCTGAATGACAACGCGGAGCTGTTCCTGAGGGCGCAGGTGCGGCCGGCCGAGGTGGCCCTGATCTTCTCCCTCAACACCTATCTCGCCGACTGGGCCCAGCACCGCAACTGCCAACTGAGCGTGGACTGCCTCAGCGGCTACTATCGCATGTTGTGGGAGCAGGACATCCCTGTGGATGTCCTGCACGAGCAGTACCTGCGGGACGGTGGACTGGAGCGGTACAAGATCGTCATCCTGCCCAATCCGGTGGCGCTGGCGGCCGAGGCCATCGAGCCTTTGCAGCAGTACGTCAAGGGCGGCGGGGTGCTCTTGTCAGACCCATACCTGTGTGCCCTGAGCCCCCACGGCGCCTTGGCCTCCGAGGTGCCCGGGGCGGGCTTCGCGGAGGTCTTTGGCTGCCGCGAAAGAGACATCACCTCGGCCCGCAACCGCACGGTGAACCTGACCCTGGGCGGCCGGCAGGTGCCCGTCACCGGCAGTCACCTACAGGCCTTCTGGGTCGTCTCCGAGGGCGCCCAGGTGCTGGCCACCTACGAGACCGGGGAGCCCGCGGTGGTGAGCAACCGCTTCGGTGAGGGGCGCGCCATCCTCTCCGGGCTGAACCTGGGGCTGGCGTATTCGACTCGCCAGGGGGTGGGCGATGACTTCACCCGCGAGGGCGCGGACGCGACGGCGGGCGATGTCCGTCGGCTCGTGCTGGACGCAGTGGCCCAGGCCGGCGTGGCGATCCCTCTCATTACCCCGCCCGACGTGCGCGCGAGCGTGCTGTCGGCGGCCGACGGACGCCACGTGCTGATCGCCATCAACACGGCCGATGCGCCCAGGGAGGGCGAGGTGCGCCTGGCGCACGTGGCGGTGACCGAGGCCCGCTCGCTGCTGGAGGACGGCGCACAGGTGGCGGTACAGTCAGGGGCGATCCCGCTGCGCTTCTCGCCTTACGAGAGCAAGGTGCTGGTGGTGGGTTGAGGGGGGCCGCTGTGCCCACGCCAACGGCGCCTCACCCCCCGGCCCTTCGGGCCGCCCCCCCTCCCTTACTCGCCGATACGACTGGCGAGACGGGAGGAGGGGGGAGAACGGCGTTACGGCGACCGTCGCGGGGCGTCACCGGCGCGGTACAGGCCCGCGCCCTACAGCCGTCTGCCCCTTGTGTGATGGCGGGGCGTGGGGGAGAGGATGCCGTTCGTCCTTGCCCTCTCCAGAGCGGCGTCTGCGCAAGCGGCTCGCAGTGACGCCGAGAGGGAAAGCGGGCCGGCGGCCCGCAGGGAGCGACGCCGTTGCCGTTGGCCCCGTGCCTACCCCTCCCCCAGTAGCCACTCCACGAGCTTGACCAGAAGCGCCCTCTCCGCCTCGCCGGGGAGGGCGTCCCTGGTGTCCGCGTTGAGGCCGAAGGCGATGCCGCTGGCGGCGTAGCGCCCCTTGCCGAGCTCACCGATCACCACAACCGGCCGCCCCTCCTCATCGGTGACGACGGCCTCGGCCCGTTCGCCGACCTTCAGGATCACGTGGTCATAGAAGGCGTGCTGAAGAAGGCCGTCGGTCAGGCCGGGGGGGACCAGGTCGGGCTCCGTGACGCGCACCGTGTCCGATTTCAGATGGTCTACGCCTGCTGCGATCTCGGGCACGATCGCCGGGTGGCTGCGGTAGCCCACGGCATCGTGGGTGGTCAGGACCGCACCTCCGGCCCGGATCCAGGTGCGCAGTGCCGCGGCGACAAGCTCATCGCCCGCGCCGGAGCGATCCTGGGTGATGATGAGGAGGTTGTAGCGCCGGGCCACCTCCGGGGTCACCTCGGCCACCGGCTCGACCTCGATGCCCTCCACGCTCTGCAGGGCCTCCACGATGCCCCCGGCCCCATAGCCGCTGCTGAGGACACCCACACGGGCCCTGTCGCCCGCGGGCTCCGGAGCGGGCAACTCGCCCCGACGCAGTGCGGCCGCCGCTTCGTCGAGCACCACGAGGGGACGGCTGCGACAGATGAAGGGCTGCCTCGTGCCATCGGTCAGGGTCATCTCGCCCTCGATGGCCATGCGGTAGCCGCCGGGCGCAAGGTGCGTGCTTGTGGTGAAGGCAGATACGCCCTTGGCCACGATGGTTCCGCGACCCTCCACCAAGCCGGGCAGCGTCCGGCCGTCGATGCCCTGCAAGACCCAGGTGAAGCTTGCGTCCGCGGGGACCTTCGGCCCCTGCGCGTCGCCGGGCAGGGCCACATCGGCGCTGAGCTTGACCGCGTCTTCCGGGTCGGCGAACCACTCGCCCTCCGGGTCGTCGTTGAGGGCGAAGACCACTTCTGGGCGCAGCACCGGGATGGTGTAGGTGCGCTCTCCCGTGCAGCCCTGAGCGAGCGCGGGAAGGAAGTCCTTCTGCACCGAGGCCGTGTAGGAGAAGACACAGAATCCGTCGGCACCGTGCCGTCGGGAGGTCTCGATCTGCTGAATGAGCTGATCGGGCCCGGTGAACTGCGAATGGCTGCTGAAGGCCCCGATTCCCTCGGCGAGGAGCGCGCGGCCCCTGGCTAGCGCCACGTGCTGGTCGGTGAGCTTGGCCAGGCTGTCGTTGCTGTTGGTATACGTCATCGGCATCAGCAGGTCGATGATGCCCTCCTCGGCCCACGCGGCGGCATCCTGGCCGATGGAGACGCGGGAGGACGGCCAGTTGGAGAACACCGCCGCCGAGACCACGATCTCCGGCCGAATCTCGTGGGCCTGCCGGTAGACATCGCGCACCACTCGGGTGATCTGCTCTCGGCGCCAGTCCTGGAACGCCTCGTAGTGCGGGCCCTCCTTGAGCACGTCCTTGGGCCATTCCGCCACCTGCACCTCAGCGTCGCGCTCGAAGTTCACATGGCACTTGTCACAGTAGCAGTAGCTGGGACCATCGTAGCGGATGTAGTCGAAATGGACGCCGGTTACCGGGTAGCGCCGGGCCATCTCCACCATGGCGTCCACTTCCAGCTTCCGGTTGCGCTCGTCCGAGGGGCAGAGCCACTCGCCGCCCTCGCCGGTGAGGGGCTTGGCCAGGCGGTCGTCGGCCCGGAACTGCGCTACCCGCTCGGGCGTGGCGCCGCTGAGCCGCCAGTTGATGCGCCACGGGTGGACCTCGATGTCGTACTTCTCCGCGGCCTGCAGACAGGCGGCGAGCTGATTGCCCGAGTAGCCCGCAATCGGGGGCAGGATGTCGCTTTCGTACTGCGCCCCGCCGGCGCTGCAGAAGTTCGGGAACACCGCGTTGAACCCGGCGTCGGCCAGGGCCTTCATCTGCCCGTCCCAGTCGCTGCTGCGCCCGCTCATCCATACGGCCCGCAGCTCGCCCTCGCGACTTGCCGCCAGAGGGTACGTCGCCGAGCGCAGGGCTTCATGGGCCTCCTCGGCGGCCTGCAGCGCCTGCGGGTACTCGCCCCCCTCATACAGCTCCCGGGCCCTGGCTCGCAGATCGTCGGAGCGCTTGAGCCGCTCGGTGGCCACCGACACGTCGCGTCCCGCCGCCCGTGCCGCCCCCAGGGCCTTCTGCACGTCCTCGACGGAAGCGTAGCCGTGAAGCTGCGTCATCTTCGGCAATGCCTCAGCCACGGCCGCCTGCCACGTCTCGGGGAAGAAGTGGCCGATGAGGGCCAGGAACATGCGCCCCTTGCCGCCGACATCGCCGCCCAGCATCACATGGCCGTGGTAGCAGCCATTGGCATTGAGCGTGAGCGCGGGAATGCCGGTGTCGGCGTCATCCACGTCCGTCCAGGTGGCGATGACCTGTGTGCCCTCCCCGGGCCGAATACGGTGGCTGTTCCACGAGCCATTGGCGACGACCACGGGCATCCCCGGGGGAGCGGCCTTTGTGAAGAGCATCCCCGCGTACCCGCCGGCCTTCTCCGGCCCGATGCCCCCGGCGATACTCACCCCCAGCAGCTCATCCAGGACGGGGTCCTGGGTGAAGCCGGCCCAGAGCTTTCCGCCCTCGGCGACGAACCGGCGGATGGCGGCATGCTCCTCGTCCGTGAGGCCGGAGTTGTAGGGGAAGATGGCGAACTTGCGCCCCTGAAGCGCGCCGCCGGGCAAGTCGGAATCCTTGGAGGTGGCATACTTGATGCCGACGGCGTCCAACGCGCGGGCGATGTTCTCCATGTAGCTGCGGGTGCCGGGGGCTTCTTTGGCGTTCGCCGCCGCCAGATGCTCCCCCCAGACCAGTACGACCGGTTCCTTGTCCTGAGCGAGCACCTGAACGGCCCACAGCACCAGAAGAGCGCACAAGAGCAGCCTGGGCATGTCAGCCACCTCCGCGAGAGTGAAACGAGTCACGGGGAGGAGGTTCGACCGGGGGAGGAAGAGGACCTCTGAGCGGGCGTGGCGCGAAGGTCAGATGGCGAACGGCTGACTTCGCGGGGCTCTGCCCCGCCCCCCGCCGGGGCCACGGGCTTCAGACCCCGTGAATCGGGCGGTCCGCGAGGCCTCGGTACGGGGTGGTCCGCCGCAAAGGTCCCGCCCCCTCCGCGACGAAGACTCCCTCGCCCGGCCAACCTCCGGCGATGGTGACCCGCGTGAACCTCCCGCACCCGCGCATGCTGCTGCTCTTGCTGCTCGTCCCGGCCCACGGGCTGTTCGGCGCCGGTCACTGCGCCGAGGCACCCCTCCGCGACTTCCGGACCTTCATGGGCATCGCCCGTGGCGACGGCGAGGTTACCGTATCCCCCCGACGTGGCTTCTCGTTCCACTCCCCCGCCTATGCCGACGTGGCCTTCGCCCAGACTACCGGCCCATTGCCGCTTGCCTATGCCCTCAGCATCCACGTGACCAACGTGGACATCGAATACTCCGGCTGCCGCTTCGGCGTCTTCGAGGAGGCGGCGCGGTTCTCGGGCGACAACGACGCCATCAATGCCCTGTGCAAGTATGCCGTGGTGTTCCAGGAGGTCCGGGGCGAGCGGCTCATCTACCTGTGGTACTTCACCGACGAAGGCGACTACTACTGCTTCGACGGCGCCTCGTGGCAACACGACTCGTGGCGGCCGACGAAGGCCCGTTGGGAGCCCAAGACCGCCTACACCATCGAGATCACCAGGGGGGCGGAGGGCTTCTCGTCCCGCGTCTCGCAGGGCGAGACGGAGCTGTTCTCCGCGCCGGTAGTGGACTATGGCTCGGTGAGGGGCGCGGATACCGCTGACTATCTGGCCTTCGGGGACATGGTGCGCGACTTCGTGCGTGGCCGAATCGAGGTCTCTTCCGTGGATATCGAGCAGCAGCCCCTGCGACCGTACCTGGATCACGACATGGAGCATGTCACCATCCGCCGCGCCCCGCCGGGGCGCTATGCCATGTACGGGGGGCTCACGAGGCTGCCCGATGGCGAGGTGCTCTGCGTGTACAAGGTGGGCTCGCTGGACGACGAGGGCAGCCCCTGGACGGTGCGGGACGAGGTGATCGTGTGGAGCCAGTCGGAGGGGCGAGGGCGGCAATGGCCGCCGCTGGAGGACTACATCTACGATAACCCCAAGACCCGGCAGGAGAACTGTTGCGGCAAGGGGTATATGAATGGTGCGGGCGTCTTCATGCACCCCTTCTACGTACTCAACGCCGACTACGAGGAGCAGGCACAGGAGCAGAACTGGTCAAAGCTGCACCTTGCTGTGACGGGTGACCGAGGTGGGACATGGGACATTCGAGAGATCGAGACGCCGTTTTGTATCGCCGCTTCATTCGGGGGCTTGCTGAGGCTCAGAGACGGCGAGGTCTTGCTCGGCGTCTATGGAGCGGTGGAGCCCGGGTCTTTCCGCCACCAGGCTGGGCATCTGCGCTCTCGCGACGATGGGGCAACGTGGTCCGACTACCGGGTCATCGGCGCGCATGCTGACCCGGACGGCGGGCCGGCGCGGCTGAATGAGACGGACATCGCGCAGCTTCCAGACGGCAAGCTGCTGGCCATGTCGCGCACCCAGTATGACGGCTTTCCCCTCTACCGCAGTCAGTCCACCGACGGTGGCGAAAGCTGGACCACCGGCCCCAGCGGACTGACCGGCCTTTGCCCGGCCCTGTGGTACTCGCCCTCGGGTCCGCCCGAGGGCACTCTCGTCTTGGCCTATCACGACCGCTGGGGCCGACACGCCCTGCAGGGCGGCGTCTACCTGGCCTTCAGCCATGACGGTGGCACCACCTGGGGCGAGCCGATGTGGATCTCCGGCGGCGCCTACCCGTGCCTGATCGCACTGGACGACGGCTCGCTCCTGTGTAGCTACTACCAGAGCAACTCCCTGCTGCGCGCAACCATCTTCAGGGTTCCCTTCCCCTCCGGGCTCGTTACCGAGAACTCCTCTGCCGGGCTGCTTGTGAAGTGGGACACCTACTCCGGCGAGAAGGCCGGAGTCTACCGATACCGCGTGTACCGCGCAGAGCAGGCGCCGGTGCAGGCAGGGCCGGATGGCCTGCTGGGCGAAGTGGCCGGCAATGAGTTCGTGGACGAGACCGCCGAGCCCGGGCGGGTCTACTATTACCGGGTGGCGGCCCTGGAGGGCGACGAGGAGATCGGGCGCTCCTGGCAGACGGTGGGGCGGTGGCTGCAAGATGGACGGTAGGCCGCCGGAGCCGGGGGCCCGCGCCGACGGAAGACCTCCAGCGGCCACCATCACCATTGCCGGGAGTGCCGACAGCCATGCCTGCTGACTTCCTGTGTACCGACGAGTTCCGCTTCATCGTCATCAATGACCCGCACTACGAAAACGAGCAGTGCGGCGCGTACCTCACCGCGGCCTTCGAGCAGATGAAGCGGGGTCCGGAGTTCGACTTCATGCTCACCTGCGGCGACCTTGCCACCGCGGGTCGCGCCGAGGAGCTGGCGGGCTACAAGACGGCCACTCAGGTGCTGGGCAGGCCCTCGTACGTGGTGATGGGCAACCACGACTGGCTCACCGATAGCGACCGGGGTCCATGGATCGAGACCTTCGGCGAACAGACCATCAACTACCGCTTCGAGCACAAGGGCTGGACATTCCTGGCGCTGGACAGCACGATGGGGACGGAGTGGGAGCGAGTCCGGATGCAGCCCGAGGCGATGGCCTGGCTCGAAGCGGCCCTGGCGGACATCCCCCGGACGCGTCCCCTGGTCTGCTTCACCCACACGCCCATGGGCGAGGGCGTCGAGTTGCGCCTGGTGGATGCCGAGACGGTCCTGGCTAGGTTCTCCGGCCACAACCTCCGGCACCTCTTCTGCGGCCACTTCCATGGCAATACAGAGCGCAAGATAGGTGTGACGACCTTCACCACCTGCGCCTGTCTCTCCCACAGCCGCGGGAACCACGACGACACCACGAAGAAGGGCTATCTGCTGTGCACGGCTCAGGATGGCGAGATCGCCTGCGAGTTCGTGCCCTTCGTCCCGGGGGACTGATGCCACGGCGCCGCCCCGAATCGCGGCTGGGGAGAGAGGTGGAACGGGTCCGGGGCACCGTCGCAGTCTCCCCGCATGAGATTGCGGGGCCGTCGCCGGCAGGGTCGAGTTTCGCACGGGATGTTTGCCCTGGGTCTCTAGTGGGTAACTCAAGAAACAACGAGTTATCTCCACATGGTCTCTGCTTTGAGACCACAGGGATGGGGATGGAATGGGTCATCGACACGTAGCCGGGGAGTATCAGGGCGCCGCATCGGTCTCCGGGCGGGGCGGGGCTCCGTTCATCCCCGGTCTGCAGCTTTGCGAGTCCTTCTACTACGAGGTGGTACGTCCGATCCTGGACTCCGAACTGCCGAGTCTGCACTACGCCGCGGCGCTGATCGGCGACGGTTCCGACGTGCTTGGCCTGGATGACCGGCAGTCCACGGACCATGACTGGGGTCCGCGACTGCTGCTGTTTCTGAGCGAATCGGATCGGGCCCGCTACGCGCCGTTGGTGGACGCGGCCCTGCGCAACTGTCTGCCGGCACGGTTCCGCGGGTATCCCACGGCCTTTTGCCGTGCGGAGGACGACAGGGTAATGACCCTGGATTACGGTGGGGCAGTGTCCACCACCCACGGGGTGCAGGTCCACAGCGTCGGCGGCTTCCTGGCCGACTACCTCGGCGTGCAACACCGGGAGGCACCCGGTGTCGCCGAGTGGCTGACCCTGTCGGAGCAAAAGCTCCTGGGGTTCACCTCCGGAGCTGTGTACCGGGATGATGTGGGCCTGCAGGAGGCCCGGGACAGCTTCTCGTATTACCCCCACGATGTGTGGCTGTACCTGATGGCCGCGGGCTGGACGCGAATCGGCCAGGAGGAACACCTGGTCGGACGTGCCGGAAGCGTGGGCGATGAGCTGGGATCGGCCATCATCGGCTCCCGCCTGGTACGGGACATCATGCGCCTGAGCTTCCTGATGGAGAAGCAGTACGCACCGTACCCCAAGTGGCTGGGAACCGCCTTCCGTCGACTGAGCTGCTCTGATGACTTGCTGCCGGAGCTGCGGAATGCGGTGCTGGCGGAGACCTGGCGGCAGCGAGAGGTCTGCCTGGCCCGGGCCTATGAGTGTCTGGCGCGGATGCACAATGATCTGGCCGTGACCTCCCCTCTGCCCACGGCGGTGACCGGGTTCCACGACCGGCCCTATCTGGTGATCGGTGGCGGTCGCTTCGCCGAAGCCCTCCTACGTGCCGTCGTCGACCCGGATGTGACCCGGCTGATCTCGCGCCCGATCATCGGAGGCCTGGACCAGATCACCGATAGCACCGACCTCGCCTCCTGCCGGGAATACCAGGACGCCCTCAAGGCCCTGTACTGACGCGGTGCGGCCACGGCGACTGTGGCGGGCCGCAGGCGCGGCGGGAAAGCCCACATTCGCAGGGGAGTGTCATGCAAAGAGCGTCGGCTCCCGTAGGGAGCAGCTCGAGGAACCTCCCGGCATCCAGGGGGATTGTGCGCTCAAGCGGCGCAGGTTCGGGCCTGCGACGCCGGCGCTCCGGGATGGCATCTTCACGACGGCCCCGGCCTCCCGGCCGGACCGCTACAGGCAAACCCAGCGCACATCATCGGAGCCCAGATAGATGTCGACGGAGTGCCCGGGTGCCGGGTACACCCGGGTGCCTGTGAGCAGGTCCACAGGCTCATCTGAGACCTCGATGCTCGCGTTCACCCTCAGCCGGCACCAGCCGGCCTCGCCGGAGAGATTGGCCACCAGAAGGTGGTGACGCTCCCTCAGCGAGAAAAGCCGCGCATACACCTCCTGCACCTCCGATCCCTCCACTACCTGCTCCACCGGAGCGCTGATGCCGTAACCCTCGAGCTGCTCCACCAGCCAGCGGCGACCGGCGGCCGCGGGAGTGTCTGTCTCCACCCCCAGCTCTGCCCCGCAGGCGAGCACATGGCCGCGGCCGACATTGCGCCAATAGGCCGCCAGCTCCCCGGAGGCCGCCAGTTGTCCGGCCGCCGTGAGGTAGCGGGCAACGGGGGCGTAGCATGCCACGGGCACCTCGCCGGTGATGACCTGTGACCCCACGGCGATCTGCCCGCTTTGCACCGCCGTGATCCGCGCCCCCATCACCTCCCTCAACGCTTCGACCGGTGCCGGGTCACACAGCGCGGCGAGGCCATCGAAGACCCCGCAGGGGCCCAGAACGACCAGCAGGCCGCCGGCGACGGTGAAGTCCGCCATATGCCGGGCGATTCCGGCGTCCAGGAACGGTGACCCCGTGAGGATCAAGGCATCATGGGCGGTCAGGCCCCCGGCGGCGATCTCGCGGTCCGAGACGAAGGCCAGCGGATAGTGGGCGTCGACGGACAGCATCTGCCACAGCGACCGCAGGGCCCGCGTGGAGCCGTGACGCTCGCCGCCCGCGCGCCCGTAGAAGATGCTGTCCCGGGGCCAGTAAACGGCGATGCGGGGGCTCGCCGGTTGGGACTCGTTGAGCAAGGGGCCCAGGGCGGCGAATTCGGCACTCAGTACCCCGAACTCCTCCAGGACCGGCAGCGGTGAGTCGTCGAAGCTACCGACCACCCCGTTGCCGCCCGAATGGCCATGGGCGAAGACACCGCGGAGACCCTCGGCCACCGCGGTCCAGGTCATCAGGCGCACATCGGCCCGGGTGGCCGGAGGTGTCTGTGCTCCGCACTCCAGCGGGCTCCATTCCGCGCACCAGAGGGGGCGACCGCCCACAGCGCTCCGCTGCAGTGCGGTGCTGAAAGCCCACGCCAGGCGACGGTCGCCTTCGGTCTCGGCTGCGGCGCCGGGCCGGTGGCCGCAGTCGAAGCTGTTGCAGTGCACCGGGTCTTGCACTCTCTCAAACAGCCACGGGTCTCCGACCGTGGCGGGATCCAGGCCGCACAGGGCATCGAGGCTTTTGACGGCGGCGGGCCGCCCGGGGTCGAGTCTGCGGGCCAGCTTGGCCAGAGCCTCGCAATTGGCCACCATGGCCTCGACCCCGTAGAGCGCCAGATCTCGGGCCGCCACCGCGGGACCCGGCGCGGGGCCCGGCGCGCTCAGGGGCCTGTCCGGCACGATGCGGGGGGCCGCCGCCGCCGCCGGCATCTGCACCTCGGAGAACTCCGAGTGCTCCCGGCCCCAGGCGAGGTTCAGCGCGTCCACCGTCGGGTACCGCCGGGCCAGCCAGTCCCGGAAGCCGTACAGACCGGGCGCCTCCGGCTCGGGCCCCCAGGCCACGGGCTCATTGCGCACGATCCATGCCAGGGGCGCCTCATGGGACCTGTAGCGCAGGAGCACCTGCTCCAGGTAGCGCTGGGCCGCCGCCGGAGCCTCGGCCGGGTCCAGCCACGGCGGCGGCGACAGCCAGGGGTCGACGCAGGGGAGGTAGCGCAGGCCCAGCTCCTGCAGCATGTCCATGAGCCCATCGGGCCGGCGGAAGTCGAACGTGCCGGGGCGGGGTTCGCAGGTGGCCCAGGACAGCGTGTCGGTGTCGTGGATGCAGCCGATACCGTAGTGGCTCAGGCGCTCCAGCGAGCGCCTGAAGCCGGCGGGGAAGTCCCGGCCGCGCCCGGTGAACAGCACCCCGGTGAGGACCTCGCCGTCGCGGCCCAGCTCCGGTCGGCGCAGGCGGCGCTCCTGGGAATCGGCGAGGAAGGAGCGGGCTCCGCTGGCGCGCTC
>Ga0334885_1003572_pt1 | contig 14317 bp, 10 predicted proteins | sample GraSluR1_MG_8_FD_207233 | JGI IMG/M metagenome (GOLD analysis project Ga0334885, IMG submission 207233) | Sludge microbial communities from methane-producing bioreactor in Wageningen University, Netherlands - Granular Sludge_31_05-R1 | ecosystem: Engineered > Bioreactor > Anaerobic >...
CCTGAAAGTCTTGTTTGCATGTTATCATTTTATCATATCGCCGCCTTTTCATTCATCCATGGGCAAGCCCATGGTTTTCTGCCCTAACGGGTTAATTAATATCTTCCTCCTATTTATTATATAAAAATATAAATCGTAAATAATTTATTTTATTTATCCCTGAGCTTATACCCCAGTTTCCTGGAAATCTCGCTCGACTGCTTCTTGCTTACCAAAATCATTTCCTTCTTTCTCTCTTCGTTCATACGAAAAGCTGGGACTGAAATGCTCATTGCAGCAATTACCTTTCCATGCAAATCATAAATAGGAACTGCCACACAGCTTACTTCTTCTACATGTTCGCCATTATCCAGGGCATAACCTGAATCCCTTATTCTTTTTAATTCTTTATCCAATTCTCTATAATTAGTAATAGTGTTCTGAGTATATCTTGTTAATGTTGTGTCTTCAATAAGTTTAGACCGTAGTGATTTTGATTGAAAAGCCAGAAGCACTTTCCCAATAGCAGTACAATGAAAAGGTGCTCTTCTTCCAGGGTGTAAAATTGCTTTCACGATTCGAGTTGATTCTACCTTATCTAAGTATACAACCTCCCCCTCATCCAGAACTCCTAAATTTACTGTTTCATCAAACCTTTCAGCAATCTTTTTCAAAAAAGGAGCGGCTTCTTTAAAGACATTTAACTGATGCAGTTTTGCCATACCAAGTTCAACTACCTTAAACCCCAAAGTATATTCTTGAGTTCGGGGAACTTGTTCAACAAAACCCCAATATCTTAAGGTATCTATCATGCGATGGACAGTGCTGGGGAAAATCCCTAACCGTTGGCTTAATTCAGTAATGGTTATCGGTGAAGGGTGATCTAGAAAGACTTCTAAGATTGATAATGCCCTGGCCAGTGCCTTTACCGGATAATTAGGCTCCTCATTCATTCTGGCTCCTTAAATAAAATAGAATTCTTTTCTAATAATTATATAATTACTTTCTATTTTTTATATTATACCAAAAAAAGAAAAATATCAATAAATTTAATAGTATTTCATGAGTTATGAGCTTAATAGCTTATTTTTTAATTTATTAAATAAAAGCGCTTTATATTGCTATTTACATAAATGTGCAAAAATACCACTTCTTAGTTTTGGTTCAATCCAGGTTGATTTGGGAGGCATTATTTTATTGTTGTCTGAAACTAATATTAATTCATCTATTGAAGTAGGATAAAGAGTAAAGGCAAGCTTTACACCTTGTTGAATTTCTTTATTTATATAAGATAATGATTTTTTTCCTCCAACAAAATCTATCTCTTTGCTTTTTTGAGGGTCTTTTATTCCCAGAAGGGGAGCTAAAATATTTTCCTGTAAGATAGATACATCCAATTGTTCAACTACACTTTGATTCTCATTAATAATATTCTTATTGAGAGTGAGTTTGTACCACTGACCAAGTAAATTCATTCCAAATTCATGTTTTTTTGAAGGTAAAAAATTTTGATTTGGGGTTATTTTGTTTATTTTAAAGCTTCTTCCAACAGCAGACAAAAAAGATTCCGGTGAAAAATCTTTCAAATCTTTTACCAAACGGTGGTACCCCAATATCTGAATTTGATTATGAGGAACTAAAACAGCCGGGAAATAAGCATATTCATTATCCGCCTTACTTAGATTTTCCTGTTCCCGGGTTGCTTTTTGTTTCAATGCTTCCGCGGCTGCTGCAACCCTGTGATGTCCATCGGCAATATATAGACTTTCTACCTCCTGAAAACCTTTTTTCAAAGAAGTTTCTATATCTTTTGCATGAATTCTCCAGCACTTATTTCTTATGCCATCTTCAGATATAAAATCATAAATGGGATTACTCCTGAGCATTTCCTTATATATTAATCCTTCAATATATGCATTGCTTTTAAATACTAGCAAAGGACAACCGGTATGAGCTTTAGTTGTCAAAATATGTTCTACTCTCTCTTGCCAGGTATTCATCCGAACTTTTTCATGCCTTTTAATAATCCCTTTTTGATAATCATTCACTGATAAACTGGCAACAATTCCAGTCCTGCAATAAGAGGAATCACTTTGCTGGTAAATATAAAAACATTTTTCGGATTCCTCTTGCATTACTTTCTGCTCTATTATTTTCTGTAAATTATCCGCTGCCCGCCGGGCTAATTCATGATAATTTATTTTATTATCAGGGAAAATCAATGCCTCTGGTTTAATTACTTGTAAAAAAGAGTATGGATTCCTTTTAATAACTTCTGCTGCTTCTTTTGGACTTATTACATCATAAGGGGGAGAGCTAACAAAAGACACTAATTCTGGTACTGGTCTCAAAGCCTTCAAGGTTTTTATTTCAACCATTAATTCCCTCCCTTGATAATTTTTTATTATTATAGTATTCTTCAATAATGTTCAAAATTTGTTGACCAATCCGGTATTGTGCTTCTTTGGTTGACCCGCCTACATGTGGGGTTACAGAAATTTTTTCGTGCTGTATCAGTTCAAAATTATCACATGGTTCGTGGATATAAACATCAATTCCCGCTCCTGCAATCTCATCTTTATCCAGAGCATTTAACAGTGCCTTTTCATTTACCAGATTACCCCTGGCAGTATTTATTAAAAAAGCGTTTCTTTTCATCTTTTTCAGTTCTGGCTCGTCAATCAGATAGCTCCCATTTTCACTGGCAGGGACATGTAAAGAAATAATATCTGCTTTTTCCAATACTTCTGCCAGAGTTGCAAACTTCCACTCCGGGTTATTGTTAACAGGCCCCATAATATCAGTATATATGATCCCCATACCCAGTACACTGGCTTTTTGAGCTAATGACTGTCCGATTCTTCCCATTCCTACTATACCTAATATTTTCCCACTTAATTCGATCCCTTCGCAAAGCTTTTTTGCCCATTTTTTCTCACGCATGGTTAAATTCGCAGGAATTATTCTCCTAGCCAGGGTAAACATATGAGCCAGTACCAGTTCGGCTACCGCTGAACTGCTTGCCTCAGGTGTATTAACAGCGATTATTCCCTTTTTTTTGGCATAATCCACATCTATATTGTCCATACCTACCCCTGCCCTTATAATAAGCCTGAGCACTCCGGTCTCAGCTGCAGTATCAATAACCTCTTTGGTTACTTTTGTTGCTGAACGGACAATTAAAATCTCATTTTCCCTGACTTCCTGCAATAGGGTATCTGGTTTGCCAGGATAGTCCCTGACAATAAAATTTCTTTCTTTTAATTCCTCGACTAAAAACCGGTCAATCCTATCTTTTATAAGGATAGTAATCATCTTTTTATCCCTCCTGTTTCAGGATTTCATCGATGACTGCCAATAGCTCTTTTACTTCTTTAGTGTTAATATCACCCATGTGAGCAATCCTGAATGTTTTCTCTTTTAATTTTCCATAACCATTGGAGATTGTATAACCCTTCAATCCCAACATTTGGTTTAGATGCTGGACGTTAACTCCCTTAGTATTTTTTATACAGGTAACCGTATTGGAAGCGTAAGCTTCCTCGGGAAACAAGGCGAAATTATTATTTGCCCATTCCCTTACTATGTTTGCCATATCAAGGTGACGTTGAAATCGATTTTCTAACCCTTCTTGAAAAATTAAATCCAGCTGATAATCCAGGGCGAACATATGAGAAAGAGAGGGCGTAGACGGGTATTGATAATTCTTCTTTTTAAGGTATTCATATAATTTCAGTAAATCAAAATACATGCCCCGATATTTAACTTTTCTTGCCAATTCTATTGCTTTTTCAGAAATAGAGCATAAGGAAAGTCCTGGCGGCAATCCTAAACATTTTTGGCTGGAAGAAATACAAATATCAACACCTAACTCATCTACCGGAAAAGATACTCCTCCTAAGGAGCTGACCGTATCAACACAGAAAACGATTTCGGGATACTTACGCATAACTTCTGCTATCTCATTTATTGGATTCATTACCCCGGTAGAAGTTTCATTATGAGTTATAGTAACGAGATCGTATTCTCCACTCTTAATTTCCCTATCAACCATATCTCCTCTAATTGGACAGCCATATTCAACTTTAAAACAGTCTGCTTTAACCTGATTAGCTAAAGCCATTTCATACCATCTTTCTCCAAAAGAACCACATGAGAAGACTGCTGCCTTATTTCTGGTGCAGGAGCGAATAGCTCCTTCCATCAAACCACTTCCTGATGATGTAGAAAGTAGTATTTCATTGTCCGTAAACATCATTTTTTGTAATTTTTGGCTGATTGACCTTTGTAAATCAGATGCTTCTTTACCCCTGTGTTCTATAAGAGGCGTGGACATCTTTTTTAATACATTATTTTTTACTTCTGTAGGTCCTGGAATAAATAACTTTTTCTGCATACCTTTCACCATCCTTTTTTAAATAATAAAAAACCCCAGCAGCTATTGAAATAACTACTGGGGACGATAAATACTTCGTGGTGCCACCCCGATTCAGCTTTTACTTATACCATATCAACTTATAGTAACTACTATAAAAATATTCTGGACAAAGTAATGAATTTGAGCTCTTCCTTAAATTAACGCTAAAAGCGTTTTGGGATACTAGGTATTATCTCTTCCCTTTCTCTCAAAAATTATTCAGATGGATTTCAGTCAATTCCCTGCTGATTTTTCACCAATTTTCAGCTCTCTGAAAAAGAATTTAAACTTACTTTTCTGAATGTAATATTTTACCCTATTTAAATTAATCTTATTTAATAAGTAAAATTACTCAAATAATAATTGTTTTATAAACTACCACTTTAAATAATCATTGTCAAGATACTTTTTATTATTTTTTATTTTTAATGTTTAAAACAACGATAACCGGTAAAAACCATAATCATGTCATGTTTATTGGCAGCTTCTATAACTTCTTTGTCTCTTTTTGAACCTCCCGGCTGAATAACAGCCTTCACACCTGCCCTGGCGGCCTCTTCCAAACCATCCGAAAATGGGAAAAAGGCATCTGAAGCAAGATAGCTATTCTTAGATTTTTCACCAGCTTTACGTACAGCAATTTGAACGGAATCAACTCTGCTCATCTGTCCTGCACCCACTCCTACCAAGTGTTTATCCTGGGATAGAATAATTGCATTGGATTTAACATGTTTTACTATTTTCCAGGCGAGTAATAGTTCTTTTATATCTTCGGCTGTAGGCTTTTTCTCTGTAACTACGGTTAAATCATCTTCTGTGATACCTCTAAAATCCCGGTCCTGTAATAAGAATCCCCCGGAAACCTTCTTGATATCTTTTATATGTCTATCCTGTACACGTAAATCCCCTACTTCCAATAGTCTTCTATTTTTCTTTTCCCTGAGAATACTTAAAGCACTTTTACTAAAAGAGGGTGCTACAATTGCTTCTACGAAAGGAGTATTATCAACTAATCCGGCTAACTTTTCTTCTACCCGTCGATTAATACCAATAATGCTGCCATAAGCAGACAATGGATCACCCTGATAAGCTTTTTGGTATGCCTCTTCAATAGTTTCAGAAGTAGCCAGGCCACAAGGATTAGTATGTTTAATAAAAGTTACAGTAGGTTCATCAAAATCTTTAATAATACCCAATGCAGCTTCCAGGTCTACTAAATTATTGTAGGAAAGCTCTTTACCGCCTAATAATCTTCCATTCCCTATATTTGCTTCATCTGTAAGTTTTTCACGATAAAAAGCTGCTTTTTGGTGTGGGTTTTCTCCATATCTTAGATTGCTAACCTTTTCTGCTCCAATAACCAGATAATCCGGGAAATAATCTTCATTGGGGGTTATCTTTCTGCTTAAATAACGTGAAATCAAACTGTCGTAATAAGTAGTATGCTGAAAAACCTTAACTGCTAATTTCTTTTTGGTATCAATTGATATATTCTTTTCTGGACCCGATAACTCTTCTAATATTAACTGGTAATCATCAGGGTCAATCACTACTGCTACATCCTGATAATTTTTTGCTGCCGCCCTGAGAAGTGACGGTCCGCCAATATCTATATTTTCAATTGCATCTTCCAGGGAAACATCTTCTTTCAGTACAGTTTTTTCAAAGGGATATAGATTGACAACAACTATTTTAATAGGAATTATTCCCTGTTTCTGCAATTGTCTCTGATGTCCCGGTTTATTGCTTTGGGCTAACAATCCGCCAAAAATAAATGGATGCAGTGTTTTAACCCTACCATCTAAAATTTCCGGAAAGCCAGTTACTTCTGAAATTAATGTTACACTTATTCCTGAATCCTTTAATACCTTTGCAGTACCTCCGGTAGAAATTATTTCGAAACCCGATTTATTTAATCCTGCAGCTAATTCAACAATTCCCTTTTTATCAGATACACTTATTATTGCTCTTTTTTGTTTTTCCACTTTTTAATTCCCCTTTTTATTAATTACTGTATATTTCCAAAAATCACCAGGAAAATTATAATCCCTTTTTCCCAATATCCTTTCGGTAATACTTATTCTCAAATTCTATCTGTTGCACGCCATCATAAGCTTTCTTAATAGCTTCAGGTAAACTATTTGCCCATGAGGTTATACCCAATACTCTTCCGCCGGAAGTAATTATTTTTTGGTCAGCTTTTTTGGTCCCAGCATGAAATACCATGATGTCGTCCCTTCCTGCTAATTTTTCCAAACCATAAATCGTTTTACCTTTTTCGAATTCTCCCGGATATCCTGCAGAAGCCAAAACAATACAGGCTGATGACTGATTATTCCATTCAATATTAACTTTATCTAAATTCCCATCCAGTACCGCCTTGATTATCTGAATTAAATCAGTTTCTAAAGCAGGGAATATTACCTGTGTTTCTGGGTCACCAAATCGGGCATTAAATTCTAATACTTTCGGGCCATCAGAAGTAAGAATTAAACCTGCATACAGAACCCCTTTAAATATTCTTCCTTCCTGAACCATACCTCTGATAGCAGGTTGAAACACATTTTCTAAAACCCATTTGCGGGTATCTTCTTCAAAAAAAGCAACCGGCGAATATGCACCCATTCCACCAGTATTAGGGCCCTTATCCCCATCTCTCAATTTTTTATGGTCCTGGGATGAAATCATTGGGACAATATTAGTACCATCACTAAAAACCAGCATAGAGAGCTCTTCCCCAGTAAGATATTCTTCAATTATGATTTTATTGCCTGCCTGACCATATTTTCTTTCCTTCATGATATTTATTATTGCCTCTTCTGCCTGGGTCAAATTATCTGCAATAAAGACTCCCTTACCTGCAGCCAGTCCATCTGCTTTTATTGCTAAGGGAAAGGCTTGTTTCTTTAAATGAGAAATCGCTTTTTTATCATCATCAAAAACCTGGTAATTGGCAGTAGGAATAGAGTATTTATTCATGAGATACTTGGCAAAGACTTTACTGGATTCTATTTCAGCGGCTTCCCTGGTTGGGCCAAAAATTGGAAAACCATGTTCCTGAAACAGGTTGACAATTCCTAAAGATAAGGGTATTTCCGGACCAACAATAGTTAAATCTATCTTTTTGTCATGAACAATTTTTAATAAACCTATAAAATCCTCTACTTCTACATCTATGCATTCTACTAACAAATCTATACCTGCATTACCAGGGGCACAATAAATCTTATTTACTTGGGAGCTTTTCGCTAATTTCCAGACAATTGCATGCTCTCTTCCGCCACTACCGATAACCAATATATTCAATTGAATACCCTCACAATCTATTTTTTATGTAATATTATTTTGGCCAATTAAAAATCATACTTTAGTATTTTATCGACAAATGATATATAGTGCAAATTATCAATTAACTTATTATATCTAAATTGTATTGATTATTAGTTTTTTAAACTACATACTAACAACCAATAATTATCGACTGATTTTGGTGTTCTTAGTTATCACCATGTTTCTGCTTCATATTATTTAGTTCTCAATATTCAGCTTGGCTGGATTTAATCTGAAAATTATTAACTTGATTTATCTATCTATCTATGTTAAAACTGTCTTTTTTATATTTGTATTTTATCTTTTATCCAAAGACTGATTACTTCTCTTCAAATTCCTATTTCCAAGGTATTTCCCCCGATACGCAATACGCATGACTCAATACTGTTTTTAAAACACTTCATAGCTGAGATAGCGTAATAGGCTATTTAATGAACCAGTAGGATATAAAAAAAGACTATCAGGGATTTTAATTCTCTCTTCAAAACTTGCTCCTATCTTTTTTAAATCCAGGGCAGTTTTTTCATTTTTAAACATCTGCACTAAAACTCGTTCTTTGGCTAACAATAAAGCACTATATTTTATTGAATTAGGTTTTTGCTTTGTATGGCCTAAATAACTAAAGATAAGCGATTTAGGGCTTACCGAATATCCCGGCTTCTGAACAACACTAATCATTAGAGGGCAAAATTCTCCATTGGCATTTTCAATAATCGGCATTTTTTTCAAACGGTGGTGGTAATCAATGTAAGTGTGCTGGCTATCACTCATCTCAATATTGACACCCAATTCTTGCATACAGCTTTTTTTTAAAAATGGAATTATATCAGTTTCTATTTCTATTCTACCGCCAACGGCAGATAAAGATGCTTTTCTTTTGTTTTCATCATATATCCATTCCTTGCTATCTTGCAGTCCAAATATATATTGATTTTCGTATTTTAAGAATACAGATGCATAAAGCTCAAAATGGCCTTCTATTTTTGATATTTTTTCTACAAAATCTTTGATCCAGGTTCTATTCAATCGAATATCTCCTTTCTCTATTAATCTCTATTAATAATTTTTAAAATATTATGCCAGATAAGCATTAGAAACATATTGTAATACCATACGATGCGTATTAAAAAAAGAAGCATTAATGGCAATACAGTGTCTCATTATATTAATCCATTTTTCACGTTGATGATAATAGGTTGGAATTATTTTTGAATCTAATTTTTGATATAGGGAATCAGCCTCTTCATGGTTAATACTTTCAAAATTTGCAGCAGAACCAATTGACCATCCAGTAATATCCTCGATACAGCCTTCCACCCACCATCCATCTAAAATACTAAAACTCGGTACACCATTATGAGCAGCCTTCATGCCTGAAGTACCTGAAGCTTCTTTGGGTTTTCTGGGTGTATTTAGCCATAAATCCACCCCACTGGTTATCATCTTTCCCAGATTCATATCATAATTTTCCAAATAAACTATTTTTATATGCTCTTTTAAGTGCTGAGATTGCTGAGTAATTTTTTTTATTAATTCTTTCCCAGAGTGATCTGCGGGATGTGCCTTACCGGCGAAAACAAGTTGTATTTTTCCTCTAATCTTAGCAATTTCAGTTAGTCGAGCAGTATCATGGAAGATTAAATCAGCACGTTTATAGGCGGTAGCTCTTCTGGCAAAACCAATCGTTAAAATATCTTCATCAAAACTTAATTTGTGTTTTTCGTTAATAAAATCAATTAATTCTTTTTTTGCCTTTTGGTGAGTATCCCAAACTTCATTATCAGGTATATTCAAGGCATATCGTAAACTAAAGGGATCTAATTTCCATCCGGGTATATATTGGTCATATAGTTCAGAAAATTTTTTATTTGTCCAGGTAGCTGAATGAATGCCATTGGTAATTGAATCAATATGATATCCGGGAAACATCTCTCTGGAAACCATGCCATGTCTCTTGGCTACACCATTAATATAATGACTCATATTCAAAGCCAATTGAGTCATATTTAAATGTTCAGTTCCTGCTAATTCCTGTAATAAATGATATGGAATATGTTCTCCTAGAACCTTTTTTACCAATTCATAGGTAAACTTATCCATACCAGCAGGTACCGGGGTATGTGTTGTAAACACACACTTGTTTTTTACCTTTGCAATCTCCAGCTGATTAGTTTCTTTGTTTAAGTGATTATTTAACAATTCCAGCACCAATAGACTTGCATGACCCTCATTCATATGATATCTGGCAATATCATGATAGCCCAGCTCATGGAGCATCTTTACCCCACCAATGCCTAATATTATTTCCTGCGCCAAACGATACCTATCATCACCTCCGTATAAATAATAAGAAAGACTACGGTCATATTCACTATTTTCCGGTATATCAGCATCTAAAAAATATACCGGAACCATGTCTCCATCCAGCCCTCTCACCATATAGACCCATGCCTGAATATCAACAGTTCTTTGCTCGATCTCCACTTGCACCCTATTTGGTAATTTCTGCAAATATTCATCTGGGTCCCATTGCTCAGGAAATTCCTGCTGGTAGCCACCCTGGTCTATTTTCTGCTTAAGATAGCCTTTTTTATAAAGAAGGGTAATTCCGAGCATGGGGACTCCCAGGTCCGCTGCAGAGCGAATAGTATCACCCGCTAAAACACCTAATCCGCCACTATAAGTAGGAATTTTTGAATCAACACATATTTCCATTGAAAAATAAGCAATTTTATTTTCTTTTTTAATGCACTCTTCTTGTTCAAATAATAAGCCTTTTTTTGCTTCCATTATTTCTCCCCATCATAATATAGAGTAATTATAAATAATTTAACAATCAATTTCATTTTTTTAAATAAAATTTATCAAACTTATTTGATTGTATCATATTTGAGCAAATTATTTGAAGGCATTTAAACTAATAATATTACCTATTATTTAATAAATTTTTTATAAACTTTTTATGATAAGTTAAAAATGATAATATATAATATTAAAAAGCTAAATATCTGCAACTGCATCTTTGAATCACGGTTTAGTTGACAATATTATTATATTTGCATTGTTTATCGTAAAGTTTGTTATAACAACACAAAAGGAATATAAATAAATACAACATGACTATACAGCGGCGTCTCTGGATATCTAATTTAATATTGATTTTTATCACGATTGTCTTATTAATTGGTGTTAGTTTAATTATTACTGAACATTTTCAGAATTTTCTTGGTTTGCCCTCACCGGATAATGAGAGAACCCCGTTGAATCGCGCCCTCTATAGGGCAGAGAGAACCCTTATTAAAATTATTGAAACAGAACCCGAGCGTTTTCTGGAGCATGATTATTTACAACAAATTGATGACTTTATTAATTCTTTAAATACTGGACTAATTGTTCAAAAAGAAAATGAATTAATCTATTTTTCTCCTTTTATTGCCTCATCAGGATTTAAGGAAGGAGACATATCTTTTACACAATACGAGATGGAAACAGAATCCGATAATGTAACAAGGATTTCAGAAAATCTATTTATAAAAACAATCCCTCTTCTATTTAATGAACATTCTCAAGGTAAAATATTTTTAGTTTATGATTCAACTTCTGCATCCCAGGAATTAAACCAATTTAAAAAATCAGTTATTTATACATTAATCTTATTTTTAGTCATAATCATCAGTATAAATACACTAATTACTTATTTTTTATCAAAGCAGATTGTAAACCCGCTAACTCGCTTAAAGAATGCAGCTATGCAAATTAGAAAAGGCAACTATGATTTTCATCTAAAATCCCCTTCCAAAGATGAGATTGGCGAACTATTCCAAAGCTTCGAGGAAGCTCGGAAACAACTTAAAGAATCAGAAGAAACGAAAAATAAATATGAACAAAACAGAAATGAATTAATTACTAATATTTCCCATGATTTAAAAACTCCAATCACTACCATCAAAGGTTATATCGAGGGAATTATGGACGGTGTCCCTAAATCAAAAGAAAAACGGGATAAATATTTAAAGACTATTCATCAAAACGCAATACATATGGAATCTTTAATAGAAGATCTGTTTCTACTTTCAAAATTCGACCTTGGCCAATCTTTCTATCAATTTGAAAATATTAATATAAAAGATTATTTGGCTGATTCCTATGAAGAATTACGTTTCAACCTTGCAGAAAAAGGTATTAGCCTTGAATTTGTAGCCAACTATAATGAATCAAACCCTGTTATGGCTGACCGTCAGCAATTAAAAAGAGTGATTCTTAACATCATTAATAATGCTATAAACTTCAAAAAAGAAGCTAATTCAGTAATCAAAATGATATTAACTGAAACCGAAAGTGAAGCAATTATCGAAATCAGTGATAATGGAAAAGGTATCTCTAAAGAGATGCTTGATAAAATTTTTGAACGATTCTATAAAGCAGATAAGGCTCGTTCAAACAAGACACCGGGAACTGGTCTTGGTTTGCATATTGCCCAAAAAATTATTTCCGACCATGGAGGCCGTATTTGGGCTCAAAGTAAAAAAGAATATGGTACTAGCATATTCTTTGCCCTGAAAAAGACCAGACAAAATCCGGAAAATTGAACCTTTTAAAGAGGAAATAAAAATGAAAAAAATTTTAATAATTGAAGACCAGCAAAGCATTGCAGAATTAGAAAAAGATTACCTGGAAATCAATCAATTTCAAGTAGATATAAAAAATAACGGCTTGGAGGGACTTGAACAGGCTATAAGCAAAGACTATGACCTTATTCTTCTTGATTTAATGTTACCGGATATTGACGGTTTTGAGGTCTGTAAAAAAATCCGGGATAAAACAAATATTCCTATATTGATTATCTCTGCCAGAGGAGAAGATATTGATAAAATACGTGGTCTCGGTTTAGGAGCGGATGACTATATAAGCAAACCTTTTAGTCCAAATGAACTTGTAGCCAGGGTTAAAGCTCACCTGAATCGTTTTGACAGGCTTACCGGCAAGAATAAGAAGGCAAATCATGAGATTCACATAAAAAACCTTAGCATAAATCAGGATTCACGCAGAGTCTTTTTAAATAATCAAGAAATAAACCTCACCACCAAGGAATTTGAGATATTAAATTTTCTGGCGTCTCATCCTAATATTGTATTTAGCAAAGAACAATTATATGACCACATATGGGGAGATGATTCTTACGGAGATATTGCCACGATTGCCGTGCATATTAAAAAAATAAGGGATAAAATTGAGAAAGACCCTCAAAATCCTCGTTTTATCGATACATTATGGGGCTCTGGTTACCGTTTTAATAGCTAAATAGATCAGAAAACTAACTCGATACTTTTCTGTAAAATAGTTTCCAATAACCTTTTTTCTATATCCATAATGTCTATACGTTACAAATATTTAAACTTATTTCTTATCTGTATCAATTTATTTTTTTAGTTTTAATAATTATTATTCCCCGGTTCTACCACCCTTAGTTCATATTTTCTTTAAAGGAATCTTTTAGTTGCTGATATATCTGCAAGAAAACCTTGTATTGTTTTTCATATATCTCGTTCGTTTCGGAATAATTGATTTCCCGGTCAAATTGGATTATCTCGTTAACTTTATCCTCGATAGATGGATATAGACCTATAGCTTTACCGGCAATAAGCATGTTACCCACCAATCCTGTATCAGCCATCTGAACAGTATGAATTGGTTTTTTCAGTATCTTACCTAAAATATCTAACCAGTAAGGACTTTTTGAACCACCTCCTACTGCTCTTAATTCATTGATTTTAATGCCCAGTGATTCTACTGTTTCTAAGTTATTCCGTAAGGCAAAAGAAACACCCTCCATAACTGCTTTAATAAAATGTGCTTTTTTGGAAAACAGGCTAATACCGAAAAATACTCCTCGGGCATAAGCATCCCAATAAGGGGTTCTTTCTCCATTTAGATAAGGCAGAAAAATAAGACCGTCTGATCCATCAGGAATATCTTGAATTGATTGGTTGTATTGTGAAAAAATATCTTTATCTATTTCTGATTCTTTGTTGTCAAAAGCATTTCTAAACCAATTTAATGATTCACCTGCAGTCTGCAGAATCCCGAGAGTTATCCATTTATTTCGTAGACAATAATTCCAGCATAGGGTTCTCTGGAAAGAATCAACAAGTGGTTGATTTGAACACACAGACACAACACCGGCAGTCCCGATAATGACTGTTCCCTGGCCATCTCTTACCATTCCTGCACCCAGTGCAGCTGCTGAATTATCTGAACTACCATTTGCTACAGGAATACCAGCAGGGATACCGGTTAATTCTGATACTTCTTTACTTACTTCTCCCATAATTATATCAGAAGGATTAACTTCCGGGAAAAAAGAAGAAGGGATATCAAAATAATTCAACATTTCATCTGACCAGTGGCAATTTCCAACATCAAAAAGCAATGTCCCACTTGCTTCAGAATAATCAGTCATCATTTTACCGGTAATAAGAAATTTTAAATAATCTTTTGCAACCAGTACATGCTCTACTTTTGACCAGATGTGTGGCTCATTTTCCTGGACCCATGCTAATTGGGGGGCAGTATAGGTAGTTGTAGCAAAAT
>Ga0334885_1003575_pt1 | contig 14308 bp, 9 predicted proteins | sample GraSluR1_MG_8_FD_207233 | JGI IMG/M metagenome (GOLD analysis project Ga0334885, IMG submission 207233) | Sludge microbial communities from methane-producing bioreactor in Wageningen University, Netherlands - Granular Sludge_31_05-R1 | ecosystem: Engineered > Bioreactor > Anaerobic > Unclassified...
CTCCCGAAATAGCTCTATATCGTATTTCTGTCTGCACTTTTCGATGATTTCAGTGACATGGAGAGGCTTTCGCTCTGCTCTAAGTATTCGATACACATACTCAATCTGTGATATACGTTGTTCGCCATCATCTTGCGGCACTTGTTTGTCGCCCTTAATGGCTTCCCTAACGGCTCTCAGCTGAGCCTTAAGTTTGATCTCTTCTACTTCCAGAATAACTTGCCGGATGTCATCGTCTTTCATGATAAACTCCTTATGCTTAGTGTGGAGCCATTATCAAGACCAGCGTAGGTATGTCATGTATAATCTTTATGAATTACGTAAAATGTCCAAACTCCAGGTGTCACTTTATAAAGTGACACATGAAATGTCAAATCGTGACACCCGTTTGACAAAACCGCGGAATAGCCCTCAGTTTGTGACACAGATTTGTCAAATACTTAGTGGGATGTGCAAATCCATCAGACAGGATCATAATCACAAGCTGCGCAAGTCTATAATACATCAATACATCATTTTCCATGGGGGATTGAGAATTTTGTGATTAATCTAAACGTTGCTTTCAAAGCTGTTTGGGCATCAGATTCAAGCAATTCGTAAGGATGGCTATCGTTCTCAATACCTCGGTATTCAAGGTTTTTCTTAGCACTCGGTTTTCGGAAATGCTAGAATGGATTTCAAATCTTCCTATCTTTATCGAATGAATCAAACTCTGAGTCTCAAAGAAGACCTGCATTCTTTACTTTATCTATCTACTCGAAGATTCGCGCTTTAGGAGTGTCATTATCCCCAGAAGCACACAAAACACTCGCTACTATATTCTCTATACCGGATAAGTTCCATTACTCAGATATCTATAACACCAATTACTGTTCAGCTACCTGACTTGCTAAGGGTTGGATAAGAGTTTTTTACTTCCAAAGTGCCCTTTAGAAAGGCTTGCCGCACCGGCTCATCGAATTTTTCGATGGCATAGCGCAGCATCGTGCGGGGCATTGTTTTATAACGCGATAACAGATAGTCGTACTCTATCTGGTAATCTTTGTTTCCTATCTCGCGCAGCATCCACCCTACCGCCTTGTGGATCAGGTCGTGTTTATGATGTAGCAAGATATCCGCAATCTCCAGACTGGGCTGATAGATACCTTTGCGGATAAAGGCAAAGGTGGAAATCACCGCGATCCGCTGAGTCCAGAGATGGTCTTTTTGCGCCAGATCCTTCAGGACTTTCCAATCCCTGTCCAGTAGCCAATCCCCCAATATCAAATGCGCACAAGTATCTACAAGATCCCAGTTGTTTATATAGACCATACTTTCCATAAATACTTCCACGACCTGGGCTCTGATTTCTTCGCTGGTGGCCTTCTGATATTTCAAGACCAGCATCATCACTGTGCAAAGCCGAACCTCGTGTACCTCATGTTTCAAGAGTTGACGCAGGTTATCGAGGCTGAGCTTGCGATAATACTCCCGGGAAAGACTGCGTTGTACTGGCACCGTAAGACCCCAAAATTTGTCTCCTTCGCCATACTCGCCCGGCCCAGTGCGAAAGTAACGCAAACTGTGAATGGCTCTTTCGCTGTCCTCATAGGACTGCAGAGCTTTTAGAAATTCAGCTTGATCTTTATTCATCGATTCTCCTTAGATAGAGCTAGTATTGGCTCGACCGCCTACCAAAGAAGGCTTTGGAGGTCAAGCCGTTTTCCATCATTGCCCACAACATACACATTCTCACTTTGATTACCCAATACTACCCACAATCAGGGGTAAGACACAGCCTTCACATAGTAGAAAGCCCTTTCCAGAGGACTACTCTCAAAATACATGGTATTTCCTGTAGTGGCGACCAGATTGTAGCTGCCATCGGGAGCACTGGCTCGGTAAACCTGATACTCTGCAGCATATTCAATCGGTTGCCAGATGATAAAGAATCCATTCGGACTAGCGCCGATAATCAGCTCCGGTGGATCCAGAGAGATCACCTGATTCACCGTTACTATCACGAGAGCGCTGGCTTGCAGGTATCCGTCCGAGATAGTAAAGCAGATCTCTTCGCTGCCAAACCAATCATAGGCAGGATTGAAGCTGATGACAAAGCCCTCCTGGCTAACACCAATATTGCTATTCCCGGAAAAGCTCAGTTCCGGGATATCTCCATCAGGATCGCTGATGTATGGAGTAAAATCCACAACCAGGCTGCCATTTTGATCCAGGCTAAAGTCTGCCGGCAGATCAAGTACAGGAGCATGATTGATCACATTGACGGTGAAGCTGCCAGCAGCCAGGTTGTATCCATCTCCCACAAGAATTGTGATGGTTTCGCTGCCGGCAAAGCCATTGGGAGCACTGAATACTGCTCTTGGTCCCAATTGCCTTATGCTGATGCCGATGTTGCCTGTGAAACTGATACTGATGCTGGATATGCTGTTATCGGGATCAATGATGAAGGGGGAAAAATTCACCAACAGAGAGTCATTGCGGGCAAAACTGAAGTTTTCCGGAAGATCGAGCACCGGCGGAACATTCACGATAACTGTCACAAAATCGGTTACCACAAACTCCCCGTCTGATACAGAGACTTGGATATTAGTCATACCATACCAGCCGGGAGTGGGAATAAGCGTTCCAGCTTCGTAACTAACGGGACCAGTTGCCACAACATTAATTGATAACGGATCTCCATCAGGATCAAAGGCATAGTGACTAAAATCTACGCCCAGTGAACCATTATAGGGCACAGGAATCATATCGGGTAAATTCAACACTGGTGGACGATTGGGGTTGAAAACATTCCTGATCACAACAATGCGGGTAAAGGCTTGGTCGGGATCGTTGCTATAGATATCGATGCCGCCGTAGCTGGTGCCCTCTGTCCCAGCTGCGTAGACATATACACGCAGAACCGCATGATGTCCTGGAGAAATGCTCCCGCTAGCGCTGGTGGATCCATTGATGTCAAAGAAGTTGGAACCGGGTGCTCTGCTTGCAGTATAGGTAAGCTCTTCGTCACCCATATTGTACAATTCTAAATCTTCTATGCTGGTTGCACCATAGGGCAAATAGACTTCGACGGGAGATCCGTAAATCACCAGATTAGCTTGGGCAGTCAAAATGCCATAGCAGCAAACTATAAGTATGGTAAGCAAAATACGCTTCGTTTGTTTCATCAGTCACTCTCCAAATAATTCATTTTTTCCATATTATCGACAAAAGAGATCAAAGCTCTGTGTATGAGCATATATCTTTCACCGATAACCCACTATCACTCATCTCAATCATGATCTTTCCTAACATCAATACTGGCAATGGTATAAGTTCTGAAGATTGGACTCTTTTTACTACAAACCATCGTTGAATTATACTTTTCGAAACCTTGTAATCTCGTCAACCGTTTTTTCAGGGATTGTCCGCAGTAGAAGGGAATGATTGGTAAATAGGAGACTGGCAAAACCTTATTATTCTAAACCTCTTGACCGAAATGACCATTTCTGAATCTTGAAACTGAAGGTTCAGTCAGTGCTTGATTGTACTTCAGAATGGAGTATCTGGACGAAAGTCTTGCAGCTGAAGTTAAGGATTCCCGATAAGGTAGTAACGATCTCAGCACTTACGCACCACAGCAATAGATAATCTACAAACAGTTACAAAGGAGTTACGAGCAATGCACAACAGAATCCACGTTATCGGAACCTGCCATGGGGATACCATCGGCTTCAAAATCGATGACTTGTATAAAGAGCTTGTGAAGATAAAACCTGATATCATCCTGGATGAATCGCCCATCGATAACAAATGGCCAATGCTGGACTGGTTGAAAGGATGTGCTAATCAATCTCAGAGCCGTGGAGGGGGAGAAGCCGCAGCAGTACTACGATACATTGAGGATCATCAAGCCACAGAGGTCTTGCCTTATGATATCAATGGCAGAAATGACTACTTCATCAATATGAAGTTCTTTGAAAAGGAGCAAGCCTATCACCAAGCCTGCGAAACCTATTTTCGACTATCATCCGCCAATCCCACAGCTACTTACCTGTATAAGTTGATAGATAGTATGGGCCGGAGATTCGGTTTTCATGAAACCAGAGATAAGCGATCAATATATGAAATCAATAGCCCCCTCTGCGACGTTCAAGTAGAGATGTTCATATCTCTAATGCGACAAGTTAACAAGGCCATTTTCCACTTGGTGCCTGAGTTTTCTCAGTATCAAAAAGACTATTGGATCAGGCAGAACTTCCATGCCAAAAGAGACAAAGCCATGATCAGCAACATCCTGCACTACAATAGCCGATTTAAAGATAAAACCATGGTTGTTCTTTGTGGCTATTTTCATCGTTATGCGATAATCAAAGGTCTATCCGGATCACAAAAGAAGCATGATTTTTGTTTGATTACAGATCCAAGTTTATCAGAGAAGATGCCAAAACCTGAGAATAGCTAGCATTGCGCAGCATAAAGACAAGTCAGAATTTCTAAGTTTGGTTAGATGATTCTTTTCCGTTTTATGACTCTATTTAGACTAATGCCTGATATGCCGGTCGGATTGTCCCACTCACACTGGGAGTCTTTCCAAATGGTCTATTACGTCATAATTCAGCGATTTCTGAAACCAGCCCGAAATCGACTCAAAGCTGTCTCAAACCAGTCCAAAGAAGTCCAAAACCACTGTGACATCTTTCCGAAACCAGTCCTAAGCATCTCTGCACCGGATATAGGCTTATGCCGGTTTGTCACAGTGATGGCTATATGACATTGGGGGTGTCAATTTATAATTAGCTACCCAGTTAATGGAGACCATCAGCGAGCACGAAGTTCTTGACGTGGATTATGATATATTCCTTCGTGCTAACAAGGGTTTATATATCTGCAAGCAAAGGCTTAAGCCATGAAGCAAGGCAGTCATGAGCAATGATAATGAACAACCCAAGGAGATAATATGAAATACACTGAGGAGAGTATAAGGCTGTTTCAAACCAGAATAGAAGCCTATCTGAATATATGGGAAAACGCAAAACCTGAAGACTTGAAAGATTATCACTCGGATTTTATGCACTCGCCCATTAAGGTAAGGGAAGCGTTGAATCGTCAATACTATGGCAATCACCTTAGCGAAACCCAAGTTTTCAGGCTTAAGATGCTGGATGTGCAATGGCTAAGGCATCCGCTGTTCAACACCTTCCATCGATCACTCCAAAAACTGATAGAGGAATTTCTAATTGAACATGAGCTTTACTTCACCTTTCTAAATACCGATTATGGCTCATATAGTAATGCAGTTGGAGATGCAGATTACATAGAAAGCTCTATGAATAAGTGGGAAAGAGTATATATAGACTGGGGAGATTTTTGGGAAACCTATGATGAAACTCAGAACTCACTGGAGGGACGTTGGTATCTGCATTGCCTCTGGAAAAAGGGCATTCTTGACCAAGACCAGGTAAAGCGGTTAGTAGATTTGGATATTAAAGCACTGTTATGCGCCAATGCCTATTACTTCTCCATTTCTGATTTTAAGTTCATTACAGACTTCCTGTTGAAGCAAGGCGTTTGGGATAGGATTTACAGTGCTGATCCTGATAAGCTTACGCAGTAGCTTTCATCTTACTTAGACTGATCTACTGCTGAGCAAAAACAGAGACTAATGAATCTAATCAATTGGTACCACGAAGATTCAAATACATCATTTACATAATCCCTACAATTTCGAAAGGTACGCGATCAACAATGTATACTTAGATTCAATAAGTTGCTTTGCATAACTATCAGAAATTCCAATCTTTGAGTAGATAATCGCATCTACCAGACAATAAACGTATCGAAATGTATTACTAAACGCACTATAGTATTCTGTATCTTGTTTCGCTTTGACCTTCCTAAAATGGACATAATCTGCTCGAAAACTGCATATCTTTGAAACCATAATGTCTTTCTTAAGCACAACTTGCTCTGGCAGAATGGTCTTGTGTTTCTCAATAGCAACCTCGAGCATAGGCTTAAAGTTTTTGGTATTTGCGTTCCTAATCTGCTCCATAACTCTGTCGCATAAGCCTGGATTGTTTTCAATAATCTCAAAACTTTTCAGATACTCTTCAATAGGCTTAACAACTTTCTCAGCATAATCACCTTTCGGTATGTATCTAGAGTTACTTATCATATCATAGACTATTGAATCCAGTGCACCCACAAGAGTGATAAACTTGTATTCTAAAACTATGCTTGATCGTTGTGTTTGCAGGACGATCAGATTAAATATCAGCGGATTAGATTCATAGATAGATCGGAAACTAAGGAAGATAGCCCCAAATTTCTCTTCCTTCATGCCACGAAGATTAAGTGGATGCTTGTTAACTATTGAAGGTGGTTTATTGATCAACCTATGGATAGTAGGGTAGTATTCTTTATCTTTATTCGATGATTCACGAATAAGACTTATGTCTTCAAGAGCAATATATTCACCTGCAAGATAACTCATGTATAGCATAAACGGCTTAAGGTAATTATTGAGTAAGCGGCTATCATCAACTAGCATTGGAAAACTAAACTCAATGTAAGTGCTATTTTCAACATTAGTTGACTGCTGAACATAGTTGAAGCTGTAGTTATGAGTTATCGTAAGGGAAGCTCCGTCATCTATATTATAAGAAGAGGAAATGGGATCACCGATTTTAACCTGAGTCAATCTGTTTCTAACAGTGTCAAAATCCCGTTTGACTATTCTTTCTCCTATAAGCTGATCAATGTTTGTGAATTTGAAACTCACTTTGTTATACATCAGGTTTAGAGGGTCATCTATATCGTATGTAATAAATTCCACAGTAAAAGTGAACTTTTCAAGCCCGTGAACATGATAACCGGCATAGTTCGTATCTCTTAATACTACACATTTACCATTCTCTAACTGCCCGATGATTGATGATATCGAATACTCGCTGTACCTATTGTTCATAATTTGGCCAATGCCTACATTGGGTATAGGCCAATCATAGAGAACTAGAGTCGCTCTGTTATCTTCATCTACTTTCAATAGCCCATAAACTTTATGTTCTACACTCTCACAAGCCCAAAATAAACCTACAACCTCGTCTTTATGCATGCCGACCTCCTTTATTGTTATGAATGTTGGTTGTCAATTTCCCCATACACCCCATCTATCTCCCTCTGTAGCTCTGTCGTTTTACTGATAGCGGTTACTATCCGGCTATAGTGATTAGCATCTTCCAGGCTTTTGCCTTTGCGGTCTTTCAGGTATTTATTCAGCACCTGATATCCGCCAATGTGATAGTTCCACAGTTCCGGGCTAATTCTATCGAAGTGCTTATCAGGATTTTTCCGCACCGTTTGCGCGATGGGTCATAAGTAATATCCATAACCATGTTACTCGCGCCCTTGCCCTGATACTTTGCTACAACGGGAACAAGCAACGGGCTGGTCAAATACTTCCAGACCAAAATATCATGCATCATTTGATGAATATACAATTTCTCCATCGCTTCTGACAATGAAAAGTTCTTGTTGTTCCAATCTTGTTTTTACATCATTCATTACGGTTTCAATCGTTCCCGAAATAGTGGTTGCGGTTTCTTGGTCTAGAGATGCAAACAAGTATCGATGTAACTCCAACAGAAATGAATCCCTGTTAACCTTGTATGCTTGACTTATAACAAGTGCTAGGTGCTCAGAGGGTAGCATCGAATTGATAGCACATAACACTGCATCAACCCATGCTTCTATGTCATTTGGTTGAATCAATCCACAGATCAAATAGCACATAGCTGCATGATTCCAGTTAGATTCGTCCTTAAGCAAACACCCTTGGTTAAACCAGGCTAATCCGCACAAAGCATCTGCCTCAATTATTTTTTTGAGAGACTCCTTGTTAGGCTTACCGTCGCAAGCAAGTTTTTCCGCTAGTTGTGGTTGGCGTGTTTGATTTATAATCGAACAGCTGTTAACCATGTAGTCTAAACAACACCTTTTTAACATCCATTCAGTAACGCTGAAATCATCTTTTGAACATATACTTAGAAAATCATCAAATTTGCCGAGTGCTTCAATAAACTGCCCATCATACATTAATGCATCTGCATGCAATGCTATTGCTTGCGGGTCTTTTCCAATTTCAAAAGCTTTTATGTACAGCTTAGCTGATAATTCAAACCTATCGAGATGAAACAAGACACCAGCTATTTCTCTATGGTAGTAATCTCTACCTAAGTACTGAGGAACTAGCCTTTTGGCTTCCCAATAACAATGAAAGGCTTCTTTGAATCGCCCAAGACTTCTGAAAAGATTCCCCAAACTGTAAACGTAGGCCCCGACTTCTTGATCTTCACATCTATCATAAACATCGATAAGTGTTTTTTCCCAAAATGCAGCTAATGCTTCCTTACGCTGAGTATCCCCCACCACGCTAGATCGTAAAACAATAGGTATGAAAAGCATCAGTTCTGTGCTTATTGACCCCTGATAAGCTTGATGGATAGCATCCAATAAACTGAGGTAGATTGTGCTGCGCATAAGCTTCGGCAAACAAACAGCATAAAACATGTCCATATGACTAGTTTCCCTAAACAATCCATAGTCAGATAGAATCTTATATCCTTCTTCTGGCGAAGCATTGAGAATTAGCCAAATCCCTATGCTTCTGATAATCAACGAAACAATGGACTTTGCCCCATCAAGATCACCGTACTGAGACTTATCAAGGTGTGATACAACACCTCCCATTCCGACGATTTCAACTTGCAGTTTATCATCGAAAATCCTGGCTAGAACAACCGATTCTGAAAAGTTGTCTTGGAAAGTTACAATGTCATTGAATCGAATCATCTCGCTTTTTATTTGGGATAGATACAGTAAAGTAGGACAAGACAGGGTTGCATTGGCATCTATGAATATGCTAGTCCTGTAAGGTAATCTGATGTGATCGTTTTTAAACTGACGGAGTAGTTGAAGCCGGGTTTCAATGGCTTCTGCTGTATCACCATCCCATTTATCGACTTCGTTAAATCGGATAGTGATTGTCTTAGAATCAGGTTTTGAGTAGTAAAGATCAATTGAACTAGACCATTTTATATAGAATTCGTCTCTAAAAGAAGAATAACGGACGATCAGAACAGGGACATCAAGTGAATAGAAATATTTTAATGTTTCAATATCCATTGAGACTGAATGGATAACCCTACTTTGATTTGAATCGGTTGCTTTGAGTTGAACATAGAAGATGAGGCCATTTGCTTTATCGTTTTCATCAATCAACTCAACTTCGCCATCAATCCCGTAATCATGAGTTTTTTCTCTGAACACCCATCTTTCTGGTAGTAGTAATCTTAGTTTATTCTTTGATTCATCTTCAAGTCTATGTGATCTAGGTCTCTTAGGCATATTACTCCTTTGTCTTTTCAATCATTGTATTATTCACTTGCAGTTTTTCAAGTCATCTCTCATAGGCTTTAGCAAGCCTTCAAATGCTAAATACCTAACACCTGAACCAGGAGCAGTATCAACCATTTTCTGTGCAAAATCTGCTGACTCCTTTGACCCAAATAGCTGAATTCGGGTTTGCCAAAGTGCGTATTCTTTCGCATTCTTTTCTGATGGCTCAACAGCTACATTATGAAGCGATCTGAGAAGCCCCAGATAAGCACCCCTCTTTTCTTTATGGACCCTTTCGTTGAGAATCTCCCTCTTTCTCGATATAGTCGTTATTATCGTAGTAATGACAGATCCGATTCCAATACCGCCTATCAAATACACTACTATGGTTGTTATGTCCATATACTACACCTCTTCATTTCAATAATGTAACACATCCAACCCCGCCCCGTATTCCTTCAACCACTGCACCTGCTTCTGATAATCCAGGACGATCTTATCCAGAAGTCTTTGCTGTGCCTTTTATGCTTGAAATGCGCCAGTTCGTGCACGATCAGGTAATTGATCACACTCACAGGTGACATCATGATCTTCCAATCGAAATTGAGATTGTGTCTCTGAACTGAACAAAATGCCCATCTAGTCTTTTCATCGATGAAGAGATTGCTTCCGTACTGACCACCTTTTATAGCGGACAGTAGTGACCAGCGACATTGACTGTTATATCTCTTTTGTGGATTCATTATTGCCCAATGGGTTCAAATTGAGGAGATTAGAGCTTGATACTGACCCATTCAATGCCGTCTCACCCTAAACGAGTGGTTAGTAAATATCTCCTGATTGAACTTGTACCTGTATGGTAAACGATCCATAATCTCTCCTTTAGAGCAATAGCAGCCTTGTATAAGCTGGCTCTCGATCCGGTGATATTTGCCATGTATTACATTGGAATCACACTGCTATTATCCACAGGTTTCTGTCAATAGTTTTTTTCGTTTGCCAGGATCTTGCGGAGTGTTAGGATTGCAGATGCCTCGTCTGCACAAGCGACGGAGTCGCTTGCTTTTGCGGAACTCCGTTCCGTTTCGACACGGAACGACACGGGACGACACGGGACGTGTCGAATCCTTTTTTTTGGAGTTTCCTCATTCTTGCTCATTTGAGAGCCTTAATCAAGCGATTATCCCCCCTTAATCAAGCGTTAATTATTAAGGCTTGATTAACGCTTGATTAAGACTTGATAAACGCCCTTAAATGAGGTAGAAAAGGCTAAAGCATTGCCTCCTTGGGAGTTATGGCTAGGAGTTATGGCTATTGCTGCCCTGGATCTACCCTGGAGTTCTTGACGCTCGCCTCTTTGGAGTTAATGCCGCTTGATATCTATTTGCATGCCGTCGAGTTATGGGCTTAATATAAACTCATTCATGCCATCGATCTTTGGGCGGCATTGACTTCAAACAGCGGGATGGGGATTGTAGATGCTTCATCCTGAAGCATGAATGGTAGATGCTTCATCCTGAAGCATACAAGCGTCAAGATGACGCTTCTACTTTCAAACGTCAAGATGACGTTTCCACATTAGCGATCACGCTGCTTGAACTCCTTCGCTTCGCTACGAAGTCCAAGGGTGGAGGGTGATCTCGCTGCTTGAGCTTAACGGAAAGCCAGCTTTCGCCACCGGCCATTAATGCGTGGGGATAGGATTGCCGATGGCAGGTGAAGGAGTTTTGATTGACAGCAAAGGGGATGGGGAAAAAGGTGGTCTCAAGCCGAGCATTCAGCGCTAAACCTCTGGTGAGGCAGGCCTGAATGCCGATGGGTATAGCCGGAAACAGCTATGCCTCCCGTTTGGAAAGGCTGGCGAAATCTTGATCGCGTAGCCTCCAATAACCCTAAATATATATGGAGGTATCCAAACAGTGAAGAAGAGCATTTTCTCACTACTCACCATCCTCATTCTTTTCGCGTTTACAGCTTGTAGCGAGAAGGATAGCCCTACCGCAGCCAAGATCTATGGTTACAAATTGGAGCAATTCGTGACTCTGGAAGCCGTATTACAAATCACTGATCCATCCGCTGACGCGGGCACAGACTTCAGAGCGCTATATACCTACGAGATCGTGGCCGATGACGGCTGGAGCCCACGCAACAGCAGTAATGCCGGCTATGATCTTGCCTGGACTACTCTTAGCACCGGCTACATCGTTCCGGATGATCAGCGGCGCACCTGGTTTGACAACGACAGTCTCCCCGGCGCATTTCGCGTGAAAGACTCCGAATACCTGCGCCTGTATCGTAAAGTGGATGTGGAAGACAATGATGGACTCTCATACTTCCTGGAGCTGAAGGCTTTGCCCATGCACTGCATTCAAAACTGGAATGGCGAGAATGAAGACGCGATCAAGCTCAGTGACCTTTTGGCAGCATTTGACGGCTACACGCAGGTCACCCTGACTGCCTATGACGATTATGGCCGGGATTACACTCCTGAGCAGATCCAGGACGGTTATTACCTGCTCAATAGCGAAGTGACCACCTTCCCCAGCTTCAATGATGAGATGACCGGAGGCCAAAAGCGCTTTAAAAAACTGGCAAAAATCACAGCGGACGGAAGCTCAACTGAAGTAACACACAGCACTGCCGCGCCGGAAACGACCGATCTGCAAATCACTTTGCCCCCCAGCTTTGCGGGATATGAAGCTACGGAGCTCACGGACTACTAGGATAGTGGGAACGCCTAAAGTGGAAGCGACATCTTGTCGCTTGGGAAGACGTTTCTACGAAGGAGCGCTTCAGGCGAGCACCCCTACAATGGAAGACATTTCCACAATAAACGTCAGGATGACGTTTCCACAATAAACGTCAGGATGACGTTTCCACGATAAGCGTCAGGATGACCTTGTCACAATAGGATGACAGATATTAAATGCGAACCAGACTAGTACTATCGATCAGCATGGGGCTCTTCCCCATGCTGATCCTTGGCATCTCCCCCACGCCGGATAGCCTGAAGACCTATCACCTGCATCCGATCCGGGTGATCGCGGATCAGGCCAGTACCGCGATCTCCGGCATCAAGCTGCATCAGGTGAATGATCCGCAAACGAGTGTCTTTGACGGCATGAAATCTCTGCCTGGCCTTAGCATCAGCATGGGTTCAAAAGATGAGAGCAATCTCAGTATCCGCGGATTCAGGAAGAACGATGCTCTGATCCTGCTGGATGGCAGACCGCTCACTGCTGGATATTTTGGCAATGTCGATCTATCCAAGATCCTGCTGGCGGACGTGCGTGAGATCGCAATCATCAAAGGCCCTGCCTCCGCGCAATATGGTGGTGGCAGCATGGGCGGAGTGGTGAATCTGATCACCAATCCCCAGGATAATCTGATTAGCCTGAGCACTTCGATCTCGCGTAATCTGCGCATGACTCAGCGATTGGCTTCAGCAAAGGATTTTGGCGATACAAGCTATAGCATCAGTCTGGCGCGCGAGGATAAACCGGGATTTGTGCTCTCCGAGAGCTTCGAGCCCACGCTCTTTGAGAATGGCAAAGTGCGCGATCACGCCGCTTACACAGCCTGGCATCTGGACGCGAAAGGGGATCTGAGCCTGAACAGCGGGCATGAACTGGGGCTGGCCTGGGGCTATTCCGCCATTCCGCAAAAAGACATTCCTTCCTCCATCTATGCTCGCGACTATCGCGCATATAAAAACTACTATCGCTCCTATGCCAGCCTGGGCGGGGATTTCTATACCGGGGAACAGAGCCGGGCACACGCGCATCTGTATTATGACGCTGCAGGAGACACTTTTGAGCGCTATCGGGACGCAAACCATAGCAGCCTGGACCTGAGTTCGCGCATGGAATCCTTCAATCTGGGGTTTGCCCCGGGGATCAGGATCGGACGTGGTTTTCGGGCTGGATTGCGCGGTGAATATCGCCATACCAAACGCAAGGACACCGGCAGCTATCAGGAGTGGACTGACAATTACGCTATCTTGAGCAGCGTGTACACGCAATATGAAAGAACGCTCACGAGCGAACTGGAACTGAGCCTGAGCCTGGGCCTCAGCAGCTTCCTGCATAGCCAAAACAAAGACGCGCGCTATCTGCCGGAACCGTCAGCAGGCTTGTATTGGAACCTACCCCGCTATGGCAAATTGGCCTTCAGCCTAGGCCATAACAGTAGTATGCCCACGATGAGACAGCTCTTTTCTACCGAATATGGCAATCCGAATCTGAAACCTTCGCGAGCGATCAAATATGAACTCAATCACAACAATAATTGGGGTTCAAAGCTCGCTCTGGCCAGCGATATCTCGCTGTTTTATAACGATATCAAGCAACTCATCGACCGTGAAGGCGAGCTGTATCAAAACATCTATGAACTCAAATCCTGGGGTGGAGAAATCAGCCTTGGCGCAAAGCCACATCCCAAACTCACCCTGGACGCGGGATACTCATATCTGGCCTACGCTTCAGACAGTGATTATCGCTTGAGCGACAGCGCGCCGCATGGAATGGATATATCCTGGAGCTGGAAGCTGCCCCTGGAGATCGGCTTTACCCACAGCGCGCTCTGGCGTAGCGCACGGTATTCTCAGGATGATCCCGGCAGCTACCATAAACTAGAATCTTATCACACCCAGGATATCGAACTGAGCAAAAGCTGGAAGCATCTGGAGCTGAGACTAAAGCTGGAAAACATCCTGGATGAAGACTATCAGAGGGAATATGGCTATCCGGCTGCGGGAAGGGATTTTACTCTTGGTTTAGGTGTTAGGTTTTAGGTTCTAGGTGTTAGGGGGAGGTGAGGTATCCTGAAAAGCCCGGACTAAAATTAGGAGATAAAATGGATACCAAGACCCCAACCAAAGTAAACTACCGTTACAGTGAAGCCTTCAAGCTGAAGATCGTCACTGAGATTG
>Ga0334885_1003585_pt1 | contig 14270 bp, 14 predicted proteins | sample GraSluR1_MG_8_FD_207233 | JGI IMG/M metagenome (GOLD analysis project Ga0334885, IMG submission 207233) | Sludge microbial communities from methane-producing bioreactor in Wageningen University, Netherlands - Granular Sludge_31_05-R1 | ecosystem: Engineered > Bioreactor > Anaerobic >...
CAGTTCGTCAGCTAGATTCATCAATAACTGCAAAACGCCAGCTGGATACCTTTATTTACCAGGCAACATTCCCTGATGGATCTGATTTTAAAACCCATTATGAAGTGCTGAAATTTTTATACGACGTTGGTTTTAAGGTAAACCCTAATATAAAAGAATGCCAGACTATAGAGGAGGCTATTGAATATTGCGAAATATGGAGAAAAAAGAAAAATGAACTAAATTATGAAATTGATGGAATGGTAATTAAAGTTAACCAGCTATATTTGAGAGAGGAGCTTGGTTCAACTTCAAAGAGCCCACGCTGGGCCATTGCCTTCAAATTTCCGGCAGAACAGATGACAACCGTTATTAAAGATATTATAGTGGGAGTAGGAAGAACCGGAACTTTAACACCTGTTGCAGTATTGGAACCTGTTTTTATTTCAGGTTCAAAGGTGCAACGAGCTACCTTGCATAATGAGGATGAAATAAGAAGGAAAGATATTCAGATTGGTGATACAGTATTAATTCAGAAAGCCGGTGAGGTTATTCCTGAGGTAGTCAAGGTAATAAAAGAAAGGCGTAACGGAATAGAAAGAAAATTTTCTATGCCTGAAAAGTGTCCTGTTTGTGGTTCAAAAGTAGTAAAAATTGAAGATGAAGTTGCTTCTCGTTGTAATAATATATCCTGTCCAGCCCAGGTAAAAGAGAGGATTAAGCATTTTGTTTCCAGGGAAGCCATGGATATCGATGGCCTGGGAACTGCACTAATAGAGCAATTAGTAGATAAAGGAATAATAAAAGATTTTGGCGATTTGTATTATTTAAGAAAAGAAGAGTTATTGACATTAGAGAGAATGGCTGAAAAGTCCTCTGATAATATAATAAAAGCAATAAATAAAAGTAAAAACAGGCCTTTATCAAACTTGATTTATGCTTTAGGTATTCGCTATGTTGGCAGCTATGCATCAAAAATATTATCACAAAGAATTGATAATCTTTTAGATTTAAAGGATGAAACACTGGAGGACTTTATTAATATTCCGGAAATTGGACCTAAAATTGCTGAAAGCATTGTTTTGTTTTTTAACAAGAAGGAAAATTTACAGATTATCAGAAAGCTAAAAGAGGCAGGTGTTAATCTTGGCTCTCGAGAAAAAAAGACAACAACACAGGCCCTGGAAGGAATGCAATTTGTATTAACTGGAACTCTGGAAAATTTCACCAGGGATGAAGCAAAAAGAGAAATAGAGCAGCTAGGTGGAAGAGTTACCGGTAATGTGACAAGAAAAACAAATTACCTTGTTTTAGGCAAAGAACCGGGCCAAAAATACCAGAAGGCTAAAGAAATAGGCATCAAGATATTAGGAGAGAATGATTTCAGAGAAATGCTAAAAAAAAGATAAAAAGGTAGCAGAAGAGGAGGAATAACATATGACTGAAAAAATGATTACCGAAAAAGATGTTGAATATGTAGCAAAACTGGCAAAAATAGAGCTAAATGAAGAACAAAAAAAGATGTTCTTAAAACAATTAAATGATATTCTTTTATATTTTGATAAATTAAACGAATTGAACACTGAGAATGTAGAGCCTACGTCTCATGTTCTGCATTTGAATAATTCGTTCCACGAAGATGTACCTGAACCTTCATTGTCTCCAAAAACAGTGATGAGCTTAACCAGACATAATAAAAGTGGTTATTTCAGGGTACCCAAAATATTATAATTATTACTAATAACTAAGAAAAGTTTTATAGATTTACAAATGCTTAGGAGAATGGGAGGAAATTGAATTGCAGTTGAATGAGCTAAGAGTAATTGAGTTTATTGAGATGGTGCATAAAAAGAAGATATCAGTTGAGCAGGTAATAAATGATATCTATCTCCGTATTGATAAGATTGACCAAAAACTGAAGGCCTATTTAAGCACCAATAAGGAAGTTGCCTTGCACGAGGCCAGGAGGATCGACCAGATGATAAAAAAAGGTGAAAAATTGCCTCCTCTGGCTGGAGTACCGGTAGCGGTTAAGGATATTATTTGCACCAAAGGAATTGAAACAACCTGTTCATCAAGGATTTTACAGGGGTTTATTCCACCTTATGATGCCACTGTTATTAAAAAAATTAAAGATGCTGGAGCGATAATTATAGGCAAGACTAATATGGATGAATTTGGCATGGGCTCCTCCAATGAAAATTCTGCCTATCAGACAACCTTGAATCCCTGGGATATCAACCGTGTTCCCGGTGGCTCCAGCGGGGGTTCGGCAGTAGCTGTTGCCGCTGATGAAGCGTTAGTAGCATTGGGAACAGATACCGGTGGTTCTGTCAGGTTGCCTGCATCATTTTGCGGAGTTGTAGGCATGAAGCCTACTTATGGAAGAGTATCCCGCTATGGGGTTATCGCTTACGCCTCTTCTCTTGACCAGGTGGGAATACTAACAAAAAGTGTTAAAGATGCAGCGTTAATGATGAATATAATATGTGGATATGATGAAAAGGATTCTACATCAGCAAAAACATCTGTTCCCGATTTTTTAACTGATTGCCGGGAAGATATTTCAGATTTAAAGTTTGGTATTCCCCGAGAGTTTTTTAAACAGGGTATAAATACAGAAGTAAAGGAGAATGTATTAAAGGCGATTGAAAAGATTGCTGAATTAGGCGGAGAAGTTGAAGAAATATCACTACCCAATATAGAGTATGCTTTACCTGCATATTATCTGATAGGTATGGCTGAGGCAAGTTCGAACCTGGCAAAGTTTGATGGTATTCAATACGGATTACGGATTGATGAAAATAATGATTTAGAAGATATGTATAAAAAAACCAGGACTGCAGGTTTTGGACCGGAAGTTATAAGAAGAATCATGCTGGGAACTTATGCCCTTAGTTCGGGATATTATGACGCCTATTATTTGAAAGCACAAAAAGTAAGGACCTTAATTAAAAAAGATTTTGATGAAGTATTTAAAAAATGTGATTTAATTTTGTGTCCCACATCTCCGGTACCTGCTTTTAAAATAGGGGAAAAAATTGATGACCCCTTAACTATGTATTTAACAGACGCATATACTATGCCAGTTAATCTGGCAGGGTTGCCCGGCTTATCGATTAATTGCGGATTTACAAAGGATGACAATTTACCCATTGGACTACAGATTATAGGCAGGGCATTTGAAGAGGAAAAAATTCTTAGAACAGCCTATAACTTTGAGACTCATCTGAACAGTAGCGGTTATAAAAAACCAAAAATATGAACAGAAAATGAAAGTAATATAATTGAATAAAATTATGTTTATATGATAATAAGAGTAATAAATAGAAAAAATATTTATAATGATTATAACAGAAGAAGAGAATGGAGTTCAACATGCAAGACGATATAGTAATTGGATTAGAAATTCATGTTCAACTATTGACAAGAACAAAATTGTTCTGTCATTGTAGTACAGACTATATTGATAAAGAACCAAATACAAATACCTGTCCTGTTTGCCTTGGTTTACCCGGTTGTTTGCCGGTTCTGAATAAAAAAGCGGTAGAATTAGCTCTTAAAACTGCCATTGCCTTAAATTGCAGGATAAACAGCGTAAATATTTTTCATCGTAAAAACTATTTTTATCCTGACTTACCAAAGGCTTACCAGATATCTCAATATGATTTACCCCTGGCAGGAAAAGGTTTTATGCAATTAGAAGTAGAAGACACCGGTGAACAACGAAAAATTGGTATTAATCGGGCTCATATGGAGGAAGATGCCGGCAAGCTGGTTCATACTGAAGAAAATGGGGAAATTATTGATTCTTTGGTGGATTATAACCGTTCCTGTATACCACTTTTAGAGATTGTTACCGAGCCGGATTTACGCACTTCTGATGAAGCAATAATTTTTCTACAGAACCTGCGGGCAATTGTTCAATACCTTGGTGTATGTGATGGCAATTTAGAACGTGGTTCGATGAGGTGTGATGCCAATATTTCAATAAGGGATTCAAAATCCGGTCATATGGGAATAAAAACTGAGGTCAAAAATATGAATTCATTTCGGGCAATAAAAAGAGCCCTTGATTACGAAATTGCCCGGCAGAGAAGATTAATTAAAAATGGAGAAAAAGTTATCCAGGAAACAAGACGCTGGGATGAGAATAATAATCAGACAATTTCCATGCGCAGCAAAGAAGATGCCCATGATTATCGTTATTTCCCGGAACCTGATTTATTACCGCTCAAAATTGAAAATTCCTGGGTTGATGAGATTAAAAATAGTTTACCCGAATTACCAGTAGACAGGAAGAAAAGATTTGTAAAAGATTTTAAACTCTCCGAGTATAATGCAAGTCGTTTGGTGGGGATTAAATCACTGGGTGATTACTTCGAAGAGGCTGCCAGCAATTATAGTGATTACACACAGCTTGCAAACTGGATTTTAGGAGAATTATTAAGATATTTAGCCGAAGAGGATGTTGATATTAATGATAGCCCAATTTCTGCTCCCGAAATGGCCGAATTGTTAAAACTGATTGACAGCAAAGTAATTAGTGGAAAAATTGCCAAGACACTTTTTGAGGAAATGTTTAAAACAGGACAAAGCGCTTCGGACTTGGTCCAGAAAAGCGGCCTTACCCAGATAAGCAATAAGGGTGAGATTGATAGTATTATAGAAAAAGTCATTAAAGAAAACATGCAGTCAGTTCAGGATTACCGTGATGGAAAAGAAAAAGCAGTAAATTATCTGGTCGGCCAGGTAATGCGTTATACTAAAGGAAGAGCACAGCCCGATTTGGCATTGCAATTATTAAAAGAAAAGATGAATAAATTGAAGAATTAATCTATAATATAAGTTAAACGTTTAAAATGTTTTTAATATTAAAAAATAGAAAGGGGGATAAAGATGGATAAGTACATATGCACTGTTTGCGGTTATATCTATGACCCGGAAAAAGGAGACCCGGAAGCAGACATTGAGCCAGGAACTTCTTTTGAAGATTTACCTGAAGATTGGGTTTGTCCTTTATGTGGTGCCAGCAAAGATGAGTTTGAAAAGGAGGAATAATCTTGACAGTCAGAAAAATAACTGATGAGATTTATTGGATTGGTTCTGTTGATTGGGACAGGAGGTTGTTTGATGAATTGATTCCTTTACCAGACGGAACCAGCTATAATTCTTATTTAATAAAATATGGTGATGATGCGATTCTTATTGACACAGTAGATCCTGCTAAAAAGGAAGAATTTTTTCTTAATTTAAGAGAGGCCAATGTAAACAAGATAAGCCATATTATTGCCCAGCATGCGGAACAGGATCATGCAGGCTGTATAAAAGATGTCTTGCAGAAGTATCCCGGATGTCGGGTTATTACCAACAAAAAGTGCAAAGATTTATTGATTGATGAATTACATCTGGAAGAAAATGACTTTTACGAGATAGAAGATGGGCAGATTTTTCAATTTGGACACAAGAAATACCAGTTTATTTTTACTCCCTGGGTGCACTGGCCTGAAACGTTTCTTACTTATCTTCCTGAGGAGGGAGTATTATTTACCTGTGATTTTTTGGGTTCTCATCTTGCTACCAGTAAATTATGGTCTGAAGATGATGCCAATATTTATCATGCAGCCAAAAGATATTACGCTGAGATAATGATGCCATTCAGACATATGATTAAAGGATATCTTGATAAGCTACAGGAAATTTCCATTGAAATAATAGCCCCCAGTCATGGTCCTATCTACAAAAAACCTGAATTTATTTTAAATGCTTACCAGGATTGGGTATCAGACAAGGTCAACAATGAGGTAATAATACCCTATATTTCTATGCACGGAAGCACTGAGAAAATGGTCTATTATTTAATGGAGCAGCTGATTAAGAGGGATATAAAGGTAACTCCATATCACTTAATTTATACAGATATTGGCAAATTAGCTATATCATTGGTTGATGCTGCTACAATTATTCTGGCGTCTCCTACTGTACTTACAGGCCCTCATCCCCAGGTTGTTTATACAGCTTATCTTTGCAATATCTTAAAACCGAAAGCAAAATATGCCGGCATCATCGGCTCTTTTGGATGGGGAAGTAAGATGGAAGAGGATATACTTCAATTGTTGAATAATCTAAAAATAGAATTATTGCCCACAGTTATGGTAAAAAGTAATCCCCGGAAAGATGATTTTGCGAAACTAAATCATCTTGCAGAAGCAATTGCAAAAAATCATTGTAGTATAAGTAAGTAAAGACAAAAATTTGTTCCCAATTTTCTTTTTTAATTCACAATAAACATGAATGAGAATTGGGAACTTTTTAAAATAATTTTATTTTTTTATATTATTATAGGGCGAAATGTATTTTTTGTGCAGAAAAATTATTTAAACATAAAAAAAACTTCTAAGAAGGTGGTAATGGTTAAATAAAATAGTTTTACCATAAAAAGATTAAAATAAGCTAGATGATAATTTTATACCTGAAGTCCAAAGTTGTAAATACTATTGCTTAAGAAAAATTATGGCTAAAGGTCTAAATAAAATATCGAAAGAAAAGAGCAAAAAAGTTAGACATCTTTTAGAGGTTCTGAAAGCCACCCGCTATGAGGGTGTGATATTTACTTAAGAGAAGGGTGATTAGAATGAAAAAGAAAATAATTATTTTAATATTTATTGTAATAATGGTTTTTTCTTTTACCAGCGTTGCCAGTGCCCAGAAAAGCATCATTGAAATATTGTACGGTGATTTCTTAGAGATAGATACTTTTGGTTATATTTATGTAAAAGTACAGGGAGAGCGCGCTCCTTTGATTGGGTTAAAAGGGGATGAGCTGACTGACTATGCAAAATTAAGGTATAAAAATAATTTTAGCGGGATCCAATACAATGAAATCACTTCGGAAGAGACGTTAATATTCCAGGAAGAAGAAAAAGCGAAAAGAGTAGGCAGTATCTGGTTTAGAGTATGGATAACAGGAGAGAGTGGCCAAATTGCGTATTTTATTGAGTGCAAGGCAGGAAATTATGAAAATTACGAGATTTGGAGTGATGAGGTTTTGGGTATTTGTGACGAAAGAGAGATAAACCAGATTGCTAGAAATGAAATAAACCGGATGATAGAGGATTTTGCAATAATCTTTTTCAAGGTCAGAGGTGAAATATAATATTAAGGAGGAAAATAAAATTAAACTAACAATTTTAATTGATAATAATACTATTATTGACAGGTATTTTTTAGCCGAACCAGGCCTTTCTTTTTATATCGAAGAGGATGATAAGAAGATACTATTTGATGTCGGCTATTCCAATGCATTTTTAATAAATGCCCAGAAAATGAGGATAAATCTCCTGGATTCAGATTATGTTGTTATCTCTCATGGACATCTGGATCATACCTGGGGACTGCCACATCTGATTAATTTGATAACTGAGGCAGTGATTGAAAAGCAACCCTGTAAAAAAGCAGAGCTTGTCGCTCATCCTGATGCTTTTTCCTTGAAGATAATCCCTGAAATAGGGCCTATTGGCTCAATCGTTTCTGTTAACATGTTAAACCACTATTTTTCTTTAAAATTGTCACAAAAGCCAAGATGGCTAACTCCAAATGTTGTTTTTCTGGGGGAAATTCCAAGAAAGTATGATTTTGAAGCAAAAAATCCTATCGGCAAAACAATGAAAGAAGGAGAAGAGATAGACGATTATCTTATCGATGATACAGCCATTGCTGTCCGTTCTTCCAGGGGCCTGATAGTAATAACAGGATGCTCTCATGCTGGAATATGTAATATTGTAGAATATGCCAGGCAAATATGTCAGGAGGATAAGGTTTATGATATTATTGGGGGTTTTCATCTATTAGACCCATCACAGGAGCAAATTGAGAATACCGTTAAATATTTGGAGAATCTTAACCCTGACCGGATACATGCCTGTCATTGTGTTGATTTGCCTTCCAAGATTGCCTTATCCCGGGTTGCTAATCTGGTAGAAGTAGGTTCGGGGATAGTTATAGAATATTAAGAAGATAAAAAGTCTTTTTGGTTTACTGAAAATACAAGATGATTAAATTACAAAAAATGCCTGGATATATACATATACAGAGGAGAGGTGATGTAACGAAATGGGAGTGATAAAAAAAGTTTCATTTTTACTGTTTATTCTTTTGCTATTTTTATCTTTAACATTTACTGCTTTAACACAGGGAGTGAATATAGTATCAAAAATTAATCAGGTCTGCATTTATCCTGATTCCGCCATAATGGTAAGGGAAGCCAGAATAGAACTGGACAAAGGTTTTCATCAGATTATCTTTGGTGATATTTCAGAAAATTTTGATGAGAAAACCATCAGGGCAGAATTAGAAGATATTAGCAATGAACTTGCTAGCATTAAGGGGGTTAACGTTGAAACAGTATACATAGAAGAAGAACAGTCAATCAAAATAAAGCAATTGCAGGATGAAATTGATGAGCTTGAAAAAAATATCAGAATTATCACAATTCAGAAGAATAGCCTGGAAGATAAAAAAGAATTTCTAAACTCAATTATTTATTATTTCCAGGGACAAAAACAGGGTGATAAAAGTTTTGAAATTCCCTCAATAGGGCAGCTTGAAGATATCTATAATTTCTTAAATGATAAATTAAGGATAAATTATGAACAATTTTTGAACCATGATTTTCAGATAGAAGCTTACAAAGACCGAATTTCTCTTTTACAGAAAAGACTCCAGCAGATTGCCGGTGAACAAAGACAGACAAAGAGAATTATTACTTTGGATTTAGAGATATATCAAAAAACCCCATTAAGCATTTTGGTATCTTATCTGTTAAACGAAGAAGTTAGCTGGTGTCCTGTTTATGATTTGAAAACAGATCTGAAAAATGACAAAATAAGATTAACTACTTATGCGCTTATAGCTCAATCATCAGGAATGGATTGGGAAAATGTACGGGTGTCATTATCCACTGCCAGACCAACTTTATCAGGGCAGTTACCTTCAATTGAGCCCTGGTTTTTGAGGCCTTTCCAGATTGATGAGAGAATGCAAAAATCACTAGAAATGGCCCCTATGTTTGCCCGGAGTGACTCTGCCCTAGCTTACGAGGATAGCCCTGCTGAGAAAGAAGTAGAGTTAATACCTGTTGAATATAGAGGGACAAGCGTTACCTTTATAGTTCCTCAAGTGGTTTCTATTCCCTCAGGAACCAGCCAGGCAAAGGTTATGATATCCGAAGCAGAATTAAGCGGACAGTTTAATTATAAAAGCTATCCAAGAAAAAGTCCTTTCGTGTATTTTAATGTATATCTTGAAAATAATTTAGCTATTCCTTTACTCCCGGGTAAAGTAAATATATTTTTAGAAGGCGGATTTACCGGAAATACCTCAATAAATTATATTCCACCTGGGAATGATTTTGATGTATCTTTGGGTATTGCCGAAAACATCAAGATTAAAAGAGAACTGGTTAAGAAGTTCAGGGATGAAACATTGATTGCGAATATACCTTCATCAAAAATTGCTACAAACTATGAATATAAGATTACAATTGAAAATTACCAGGATATAGAATCATTATGCCATATCTTTGAAAGTATACCAGTTGCCGAAGATGATAGGATTCAAGTAAAAATTGATAAAATTAGCAAGGAGCCTCAGGCAAAAAATTGGGAGGATAAGGAGGGTATCTGGATGTGGGAATTTTTATTGGAACCCCAGCAAAAGGTAGAAATAAGTATTACTTATTCCATTACTCACCCCAGAGACCTATTTATTATTGATTTACCATAATGCTGATTACAAGAGATTATTTCTTTATTTAACAATAAAAAGATTAAAATAAGCCAGATGATAATTTTGCACCTGAAGCCCAAAGCTGGAAACAATATTGCTTAAGAAAGATTATGGCTAAAGGTATCAATTAAAAATCGAAAGAAAAAGAGTAAAAAATTTAAACCCCTTTCAGGGGTTCTTAAAGCCACCCGCTATGCGGGTGGTGTTTTATTTTATGGGATTTATATGCTATTTTTTATTTAGTATTCATTAATAAATTTTTTTCAATTTTTCTTTTACCAGGTTGAATTTTTCTTTAAATTGCTTTTCCAGATGATTAAGGCTTTGCTTTAATTCTTGATTCTGTTCAAGTGATTCTTCCAAGCTTAACTGCTTTACCATAATTTGGTTTCCCTCCTGGAATGTCTGTAATCTTTTCTGCGGGTCTCTTTCTAACTCTTCTTTTAAATTTTCAATTATTTTTTCTTTGTTTTTCTGGAACTCATTCCTGATATTTTTTAACTGTTCAAAATAAGATTCAATATTTACTGACTGTCTATTGTCTTTTAAATTTTCAATAGCCAGTATACCCTTCATTCTTTTTCCAAATTCATAATCATTGCTTTGAAAAGTTACAGATTTAATAAAATTGTTTTGGGCCTTGATTAAGAGTTTATTCGAAAAACCTTTTAGATTTTTCCATAACTCATCCGATTTAATCTGGTCTTTGTAGTATTTAGCCAGAATACTATCAACTTTTTCCTGTTGTTTTATCTCGGACAGCTCCTGCGGACTTAATTTATCAATTTTTTTGGATTTCTCCAGGGCTATCTCTAATGCTGATTTAATATTGGACACAATTACCTCCTTCTAAACAGGTCAAAAAAACGATCCTGATATATTTCAAACAAACCCCATCTATCAATCTCTCTCTTCAGGTCTTTTGGTTCCATGTCTCCATTTTTAACTTTTTGGAACATGGATTCAATTTCTCTTCTGGCAACAACAGGAATGCCTTTATTATCTTTGGCGATAACCTGTTGCCCAAATTGATTATAAGAAATTAATCCTTTTTTTGTAAGTTCTGGAAATTGGGATTGTCGAGCACTTCTGGTCATCATATCAAGAATAAATTTTGATAGCGAAATATCCCACAAGTCCCCAACACCTTTTATAACAGCAGATAGATTATCACCCCTTTTGTCAATATCTTTCGAAATCTTATCAGCGACCGATTCTAAACTGCCGGAGACAAAATTCATTGAATCAACTTCTCTTTTAAATTGAAAACGATACAGTATACTTGCTATGTCGGGCATTTCATTAGCCAGGGAGGAAAAAGCCTTTCTGGCCTCATCACTAAATCCTTCAATTCTTAATATGTAGTCTGGTGTTAATAACTGTGGACGATACCAGCTAACCTTACCCTCTCTAACAACCGTTTCAATAACCCCTTTGGTGAATTCCTGATAGACCGGTTCAGTTAATACATGATAATGTACCTCAGATGAACCAAAGGAAGAAAGTAGTTGTTTAGGCCATTTTAATACCTCTGAATTCTCAAAGGCATATTGAATTCTTTTATCCATATTTGAAAACCCCTTTTCAATTGAACAATAGATTTTATGCTATTTTAATTGAAGCATTTAATCACTGTCTCAATTACAACATTTTAGCTATTTATTAGAAAATGTCAAATATTGCAGCTATTTTTTGCTGTGAGTGGGTAATAGCTTAAATTTGTAAATAAACTAATAATGTATATAATATTATATAAATTTAATATCGCTGAAGATACATTATTGCAGGTTATACTTTAAAAATATATATTTTTACTGAAGGGGGTAATCATTATTAAGAAAAAAATTATTGGTGTAATGGGTGGTTCGCAATTTGTTGCCCCGGATGAAGAAGAATATGCCTATCAAATTGGAAAGATGATTGCTTTAGAAGGCTGGGTGCTGTTAAATGGGGGAAAAGCATCCGGAGTAATGAATGCTTCAGCTAGAGGTGCCAGGGAAAATGGAGGAATCACAGTCGGCATTTTACCAGCCGATAATGATAGTTTCGTTTCCAGTTATATTGATATTCCCATTATTACTGGAATGGGTTTAGCAAGAAATGTAATAAATATTTTAAGCAGTGATATTGTAATCGCTTTACCGGGGAGAGCCGGCACTATATCAGAAATAGCCCTGGCTCTAAATCATGGCAAACAGGTAATCTTATTCCGTTTTGAAGTAGGCTCATGGATTAAATATTATATAGATGAAAACAGGGTATTTATTACCAACGAAGTTGAGCAGGTAAGGCAACTGTTAAAAGAAAAGTTATATTAATTTTTTATAATAAATAAAGAGGAGTGTCATGTCAAAATTACTGGTACGTGTAGATGGTTCCTGTATTCCCAATCCCGGTAAAATGGCTGTTGGGGTTGTTATTTATCAGGATGGTGATTTGCTCAAAAAAGTGAATGAAATTGTTGGAAAGGGGACTAATAATATAGCTGAATACAATGCTGTTATTAGAGGGCTGGAGGAAGTTAAAGATATCCCTGCGGAAAAAATTGAATTTTATTGTGATAGCCAGTTAGTAGTAAAACAGTTAAATAAGCAATTTAAGGTAAAAAATCAGCAAATAGTAACTCTTTATCAGAGAGTGCAGGAGCTATTAAACGAGATTAAGGCTCCTGTCTTTTTTATCTGGAACAGAAGAGAAGAGAATCAGCTGGCTGATAGTTTAGCAAGAAAATTATTGATTCAGGAAGAACAAAATAACAGGGCGATGGCTGCAAATGATTTAGAGGTTTCTCAAGAAGGAGATATTTTTTTAGTAAAAAATAAAAAAAATAATAAAAGTTATCATGTTAATCTGGAGATACCCGAATGTGATTGCTATGATTTTCAAAATAATTGTCAAAAATGGAATTTGGAGTGTAAACATATTGTAGCAGTACGCAAGAATCAGAATAATTCGAAAAAAGAAAATAGCCAAAAGGTAAGTAAAGAAATGAATGTCTTAATATTAAGCAAAATGGTCAGTCAAAAATACTGGTTGGAAATGCTAAAAAAATTTAATAAAAAAGAACAGTTACCTCTTAAAATTATTTTTCTATCTCCAGAAGAAAGCAAACAAAAAAAACAGATTAGCCAGGCAGATGTTATTGTGGGAGGGGAATTAACAGAAGAGGACCTGAGGATTGCAGAAAATCTAAAACTTTTTCAAATACCCTTTGCAGGGGTGGATAAATTAAATTTAGAAGCTTTTAAAAAATTCCCAGAAATAACAGTATGTAATACCCATGCTAATAGTAATGCTGTTTCAGAGCATGCTATATGTCTATTGTTAGCCCTGGCTAAAAATCTAGTGAACAACGATAACGATCTAAGGAAGGGCAAATGGCACGGTTTTATAACCAAGGAAACTACAATACAGCTTCACGGAAAAAATTTAGGGATTGTTGGCCTTGGCTCTATCGGATTGGAGATTGCCAGAAAGGCTTTATCTCTGGGAATGAACATCTATGCCATTAAACGCTCTTTTAAAAAAGAAGAAAGATTAGATAAAAAACATGGGTTGGCATTTTTAGGTAACCATGAGCAGTTAGAATATGTTGTAAAAAAATCTGATTTTATAATAATAGCCTTACCCCTAACTGCCAAAACTAGAAATATTATTAATGAAAATGTCTTTAAATTGATGAAGGGTAAATATCTTATTAATATTGGCAGAGGAAATGTTGTTGATGAAAAAGCTTTATATCAAAACTTAAAAAACGGAAATCTGGCAGGTGCAGCCATTGATACCTGGTATCAATACCCAACTAAAAACCAACGTAAAATCTTGCCTGGTACATACCCTTTTCATGAATTGGCAAATATCATAATGACCCCGCATAATGCTGGTTACAGTGATAAGGCTGTTGCCGAAAATATCCTATCAACTTACCATAATATTGCCAGAATATTGCATGGAGAAGAACCGGTAAATATAGTTAATCTCACTGAAGGGTATTAAATGATGATATGTGCATATAATTTTGAATAATAATTCATTATTAGTGAAATTAATAATTTTATTACACCTTTTCTGGTTTTTATTTAATCATAAAAAACCACCTTCTAAGAAGGTGATAATTGTTAAACAAAATGGTTTTACCATAAAAAGATTAAAATAAGCCAGATGATAATATTTCACCTGAAGTCCAAAGCTGGAAATACTATTGCTTAAGAAATATTATGGCTAAAGGTATAAATAAAAAATCGAAAGAAAAAGAGCAAAAAAATTAAACCACTTTCCGGGGTTCTGAAAGCCATCCGCCTTGTGGAGCGATGTTTGCTTTTAGAATATTTTTACATATTGAAGATTTTTATAATGGTTCATTTTGCAAATCAGGCATATTGCTCTCATTTTTGATTTATGCCTTAAACATCACATTATCATGGAATAGCTGAAAAACTAAATGCAATGAATGTAGATCAAACTATTTTAATTACTCAAAATTTTAGAGTGTTTCGACTGGTATA
>Ga0334885_1003588_pt1 | contig 14263 bp, 13 predicted proteins | sample GraSluR1_MG_8_FD_207233 | JGI IMG/M metagenome (GOLD analysis project Ga0334885, IMG submission 207233) | Sludge microbial communities from methane-producing bioreactor in Wageningen University, Netherlands - Granular Sludge_31_05-R1 | ecosystem: Engineered > Bioreactor > Anaerobic >...
TACCAACTTCCTCCTCTAAAAATGAATGCTGTTGACCCGCTCCTTTTCATTCAAGAAAAAGCCGAACTCCCAATCCCAAATCGGGATGATGATTTACCAAAATGGCTTTTAAAAAATATCGATGGTGTTGGGCCATTCCTAACCTCAGTCTTAGGAGAAAACTTAGCCAATCGAGAGATGAATTGGGAGAATATGCAGTCGATAATCAGAACCCGCCTTCAAGATATTTTTCGACCACTGCAAAACCTCAATTCTTCTATTACCGTCTATATCTCCCCGAAGGACAATTTCCCTCTCGGATTATTTTGGTCGCCAACATCGCATTATGCTCAACTTCCACACCGTGATTTCCCCAACCTCAATGAAGCAGTAAAATACTTCGTTCAAACCCACTGGAATTTACAAACTTTTCTCAGTCTAAAAAATAAAAGGAAGAGCTATCTTGAAAAAGAACTCTCATTTATAGAAGAAGAATTATTTAAAGTGGATCAATCTCTGGTCAGTGAGAATCAGCTGGCGGAGTTGTTGACTCGGGGGAATCTTTTGAAACTATACCCACAATTGAATATCATCGAAAAACAACCGCAAGGAATCTTGGTAACCAACCTTCTCAGCGGTAATTCAGAAGAAATTTTTATTGAGATTGACCCTCTCCTTTCTGTGAATCAAAACATGCAACTCTTCTTTCGAAAATATCGTAAATCAAAAACCCGCAATCAAATACTTGAAAAGAAAAAAGAAAAATTGGAATTCCGCAAAAAAATCCTTAAAAGGGAACTCTTGAGCCTTGACCAAGCTCAGCTCTGCCAAGAACAGGATGAGAGTAGTTCAACTCAATCAGGATTTTTTGAACCGGGTATAATAAAATTTCTCACTCCCTCGAAAAATATAATTTTGGTCGGGAAAAATGAAAAAGCCAATCATTTATTAGTTACCCGTTTTTCATCACGAGACGATTATTGGCTTCATGTAAGGGATTTTCCTGGTTCGCATGTTTTACTGAGAATTTCCAACCAGCCCAATAATCTTGTTGGAGAGCTGTTTCTGGCAGCTCAAATTGCCGGTTATTATTCTTCTCTTCGGAATGAAAAATCGGTAATTGTTATGTATGCCCCCATTAAAAACGTAAAAACTCTTCCCCATGCCGGCTTAGGAAAAATGACCTTCCGCAACGAAAAAAATTTAACCGTGATACCCGCTATTCCCGATAATATTCGTCAAATTTGAAATATGACTCAAGGCTTCTTGAAAATCACTGGGCAAAGCAGCGGCAAAAAACATTTGTTTTCTGGTAACCGGATGCGAAAAAACAATAAGAAAAGCATGCAAAGCTTGCCGTTTCATGATTACTTCAGAGCGATTACTTCCATAAGATTTATCTCCAACAATCGGGTACCCCTGAGAACTTAAATGGACTCGTATCTGGTGAGTTCGTCCGGTCCGCGGTTTGACTTGCAAAAGTGAATAGGAATCTCCGATCCACAGAGGTTCTATTTCAGTCAATGCCGGCTTTCCCCCACTTGAAGAAATCTTCATAAGACAAGGCATCCGTGGATTCCTCTGAATAGCCAAATCGACTTGTCTTTTCCCCTTCCAGTGTCCTTCGACAAGAGCTAAGTAAAATTTCATAACTAATCTATTTTTAAACATGTGGATCAGTTCGAGATAGGCACGATCGGTTTTGGCAACCACCAGAACACCCGAGGTATCCCGGTCCAAGCGATGAACAATCCCAGGACGAAGCGGACTTCCATAACGAGGCAGTTGAATCCCATGAAAAAGCAAACTATTGATGAGAGTGTCTTTTTGGAAGGGACGAACCGGGTGAACGATCATACCGGCTCTTTTGTTTACTACCACAATGTGATCGTCTTGATAAATGATATCCAAGGGGAGGTTTTGGGGTTCTAAGGTATGCGGGTTGTCAACTGGCCAAGTGATTTCAAGAATATCACCCGGGTGGATTTCGCTGCTGGGTTTATAAATAACTTCCTGGTTTTTTTGTACTAAACCTTGTTTTATTAGCCTTGAGAATGCCGATCGGGAAAAATCTGGAAAATTTCTGTGCAGCCAAACATCAATCCGGCAAAACTCATTATCATATACCTTGATTTTTTGTTTCTTCAATTTCTGAACCCTGAATCCATATTTGAAAAAATACCAATACTAAACCAGCGATGATTTCTACATCGGCAACATTAAAAGTCGCCCAGATTGATGGCTCAAAAAAATCGATTACAAATCCCCAACGTAAACGATCAATGAGATTTCCCCAAGCTCCGGACAAAAACAAGCCAGCTCCCAAAAAGAACCACCATTTCCAGTTGCCAAGAAATCGGAGCATAAAATAAAGAAAAGCGATGGTTATCGCCGAAGTAATGATTAAATGGGCGGGTGGATTTAAGAGACGAATTCCAAAAGCGCTTCCCACATTCCTTCGCAGAGTGAGATCAAAAAAACCAGGAATGATTTGGATGGTTCGATTGGATAAATTATTCAGAGCCCACCATTTGGTTATCCGATCTAATAATAAAAAACAAAAATAACTAATTAGAAAAATAATGAAACAATTCCCTGGACAACTTCTTCCTTTAAACTCCATTACTTTTGGTCTTCTTCCAAATCCCGAAAAGAAAATGAGGTTACATCTTCGGGAGAATGAATCGGATTTTGATCGATTCCTTCCGGTTCAGGAGTGTCCATATCCATTGGTTGTTCTTTCCAGTCAATACTATCAATAAAAGTCTGAAGGAGAGATTTAAAGCGAATCTGAAACAACCGATATTTTTCTTGGAGCTCAGAGTAACTAACTTCGATTTCTTTCTTTTTTTTCAAAGCTTCATCAACAATTCGATTTCCCCGAATCTGAGCTTCCTTTAAATGCATTTGTGATTCTCGACGAGTCAGTTCTTTCTCAATATCTAATTGTTTTTTCCATTCTTCTAAAGTTCCCTCTAAGCGTTTTGCATATTGGGACAATTCGTTCACTTTCCGCTTGTATTCGTCATTTTCCTGTAGCAATCTTTCATTATCCTGCTGTAATTTTTCTCTTTCTTTTTGCACCACTTCAATTGCTTCGGCAATTTCCTCAATAAATTCGTTTACTTCGTCTTCATTATACCCGCGGAAAGAACGACTGAATTCAACCTCCAAAATATTTTCCGGTTTCAAATCCATTCCCGTCACTCCTCGGCCATGTTATTTTTTGCTCGCCTATTGGCAGTTTCAATCCCGTCCATAACTATACCTCTAAAACCTGACAATTCCAGTCGTTTTATTCCGGCAATGGTTGTTCCACCAGGAGAACAAACCATATTTTTTAATAATCCAGGGTGACAGTTTTTTTTCTTCAACCAGGTTGCCGTTCCTAGCATGGTCTGCACAACCATTTTTAAACTTTTTTCCCACGGCAAACCAATATTCACTCCAGCATCCATCATCGCTTCCAAAAAAACCGCCACTAATCCTGGACCACTCCCACTCAAGGCAGTAATCTGATCGAACTCCTTTTCTTCGGCTTCAAAAATCCACCCGAGAGAAGAAAATACAAACAGTAAGTCCTCGCGATTCTCTTCGCTCACCAGAGAGTTATAATGAAGAGCAACAACGCCCTCCCCAACTTCTACGCCCAAGTTCGGCATCATTCTGATAATAGGCCGGCCTTCTCCTAAATATTTCTGCAATTGTTCCTGATTAACTCCCGCTGCCAAAGAAACAAATATTGAGTTTCTAAATTGAGAAAGGCTTTGACAAGCTGATTCGATTTGATTGGGTTTTACCGCTAAAAAAATGAGGTAGGGTTCCGACTTCACCTCATTTATATCAGCTACATAAGATAAATCGAGTTCATTGGCTATCTGTATCGCCTTGGGCAATACTTTATCATAAAGGCAGAATTCATACTTGTTATGCCATTTGTCAAGACAAAGTCCTCGTGTCAGAGCACTCCCCATATTACCACAACCTACCACCAAAATGGATTGTTTCACCTAATTGCTCCTTTCTCCAAATAGACAACGTCCTAACCGAAGATAGGTTGCACCCTCTTCTACCGCTATTGGATAATCATCACTCATTCCCATTGACAAAGCCAAAGTTGGTGTAATCCAACTATACTTTTTACTCTCAACTTCTTCCTTGATTTGATAAAGCTCACGAAATACTCGTCGAATTTCATCCAGACTTCCCTGAGGCCCAATGGTCATTAGCCCACTGACTCGAATACGTCGATAAAGGTGCAAAGATTCTAAAAAAGGGATGACATCTTGTTTCTCAAGCCCAGCTTGGGTTTCTTTGCCAGTCAAATTCACCTGTACCATAACCGGATAGCAATCCTCCTTTGACAGTTCCAAACGTTTTTCTAAGGCTTGAAATTGATTTATCCGGTCTAAAGAATGAATATACTGAAAATATTCTACCACTTTTGGGATTTTGTTCCTTTGAAGCTGTCCAATAAAATGCCACTCAATTGGTTCTTCTTGAAAAGAAGTTCTTTTTTGCTCGGCTTCTTGAATCCGATTTTCGCCAAAGCGATTTAACCCACAGGATAAAGCTTCCTGCATTTTTTCAACGTTGATTCCTTTAGTCACGGCGATGATTTTAATCTCTTCGCTCTTTCTCCCCGATTTTTGGCAGGAACGTATAATATTTTCTTGAATCATTTCTAACCGTTTTTGAATGTATTTATTCATCATTTTCGATCCGGTTCTCCCTCACTTTCCTCACTGATTTCTCGCTTCATTGTCAATTATTGACCAGGGAAACAAACCATCTTCCCAGGGATGTCTTGGCCATTCATCAAAATCCCGTCCCATTTTTTCCATTACCGTTCTCCATTGATTAAATACCAAACCATTTTTTTGCCCCACCAGTTTTGGAATCTCCTGAGCCAAGAAACGATCAGCCCGAGCTAAAAGAAGCTCTATCCAAGCAACTCGAAGACTTTCACCGGAAAAACGAATTTTCATTTTTTTCAATCCGGTCTCGAAAAGCTCTCTCTCTTTCCTCCAAGCGAGGAAAGAGAGAGTTTTCATGTTCTCCAAATTGGTATGAGGCTTCGGAACCAAAAAGCTGTAAGAAATAGATAATTGATGGTTAGAATTAATTTTACGACATAATTTATAAATAAAATCCAAATCCTTTTCGGCAGAATGAAAAGTCTTCCCTATCATAAAATAGAGTTTCACTTTCGGTATTCCCAACCGGATAATATTTTCGATGAGATCAGTCCACTCCTCGTCATCCAAACCCTTCCCAAAATATTGACGAGTCTTGACTTCTCCGCTTTCTGGTGCCAAGGTCAGGGTTTTTATTCCACATTTTACCAAATAGGGAAGATATTCCCTATGGCGAGAAAGAGTGATCGCGGAGAGGGATGAAAAATTAACGGTAAACTGGTTTTTTATTGCATATTTTATAATATCCTCCCATTGGGGATGGGAGAGCACATCCGACCCAATGATCCCCAAATGAGAAGTCCATTTTTTTAAATTATTGATCATCTTCAAAACCATTTCAATCGGTCGCTGGCGTAGGGGGTGGTAGATAGCTCCGCCAGCACAAAAACGACAGCGATAACTGCACCCCCGGTTGATTTCCATCAATCCCATATTTTTAAAATAGGATTGAGGAGTATAAATATGAGAAAAGACCTCAAAACGGCTAATATCAACTCTTTGTTGTTGGATCTGTTCTGGAACGGTGTCAATTTTTTTAAAACCTTTAAAAAATGTGCCCGAAACTTGAGGAAAATAAAACCGTGGAGCATAGACGCCGGGGAAACGGCTTAAATAAAGCAGTGTTTCTTGGCGGTTTAAACCGAGGTCTTGTGCTTCTTCCCAAGCAGCTAATAAATCAGGAAGGCTCTCTTCGCTTTCACCAACAAAAATGACATCGGCAAAAGGGGCAATAATTTCCGGGTTCAAGGAGGCCAGTGGGCCTCCAACTAAAACTAAGGGTTGATTTTCTTCCCGTTCATTGGCATAAACCTCAAATCCCGAAACCAAAAGCAACTGTACCAATGAGAAAATTTCAATTTCAAAACCAAGGGTCAATCCGACGATATCAGCTTCAGCTACGGGGGTACTTTTCTCGAAAGTTCGAATCCCGGTGTCGGTAAATAATCTTTCGACCCTCCATTGAGGACAATCAAAGACGGTCTTTAAAACCGATTGATACCCAAGATTCGCCATTCCCATTTCATAAGAGCCAGGAAAACACCCAACAAAAAGATACTTCCCCATCTTGTTATTGAGGGATAAGCCCCGTTCAATATTTTTCAAATGGGTGATATCCAAAATCATTTCATTTTTTTTCTCATAAAAGCAGGCACGTCCAAGTCATCGAAGGTAAAAGAATCAGCGACCTCTCCTTGAAATATCTCCTGCGTCTCCTCACTATCCTTTTCTCCACCATGATCAAATCCAGTGGCAATCAGAGTAATTTTTAATTCGTCTTTGATGTTTTTATCTATAACAGCACCAAAAATTATATTGGTCTCTTCCGAAGCAGCACTACAAATAATCTCCGCTGCTTTATGTATTTCCAGGATTCCCAAATTCGGTCCTCCCGTTACATTAAAGAGTATGCCTTTGGCACCCTTAAAAGATGTTTCCAAAAGCGGGCTGGATATTGCCACTTTTGCTGCTTCAGTCGCTTTATTTTCTCCGCTAGCCTTCCCGATACCCATTAAAGAAGTACCAGCATTGGCCATTATCGTCCGGATATCAGCAAAATCTAAATTGATAATGCCCGGAACATTGATTAAATCAGAAATGCTCTGTACTCCCTGGAGAAGAATATCATCTACCATCTGAAAAGCTTCGACAATTGAGGTCGTTTTCTCGGTAACTTGAAGCAAGCGGTCATTGGGAATAACAATCAGAGCATCCACTACTTTTCTGAGTTGCTCTATCCCCTCTTCAGCTTGACGGTTTCTTTTCCGTCCTTCAAAAGAAAAGGGTTTGGTAACAACGGCAATCGTTAATATTCCTAACTCGCGAGCAATGTTCGCTACCACTGGAGCTCCACCGGTTCCGGTTCCACCGCCCATACCAGCCGTTACAAAAACCATATCGGTATTTTCCAACGCTTCGTAAATTTTATTTCTATCTTCTTCGGCAGCTCTTCGACCAATCTCCGGGTTGGCTCCAGCTCCAAGACCACGAGTCAATTTCGAGCCGATTTGGAGCTTAACGGCAGCCAGAGAACGTGATAACACCTGGGCATCGGTATTGAGTGCAACAAATGATACACCCATTAATCCTGACTTGACCATTCGGTTAACGGCATTCCCTCCACCGCCTCCAATACCGAAAACCTTGATCACAACGTTGTTATTTTCTCCGGCATTTCCTTTCACCTTAGACATCTCTGTAACCCCCAGTAATTATCCCATCATGAAGAAATCCTTTAATTTATTAACCATTCCATGAATTTTTCCAGAAGATCCCTCGTTAAAGCGATGATCTGATTTTCTTTCCTGGCCTTCAGTAAGTGCCATTTGTAATAGCCCACAAGAAGTTGAAAATATTGGGCTCGATATGACTTGCACTTGCCCTAAGTAATTTTTACTTTCTGGAAATCCAATCCGAACCGGCATATTTAAGAGCGTTGTGGCAAATTCATTGAGCCCTCCCAAAAGCGAAGACCCGCCAGTAATAACTATTCCTCCCCGTAATACCGACGACATGCCTGAAGCTCGAATTTCCCTTCTAATCATTAGTATCATTTCCTTCACTCGCGCTTCAATTATCTCACAGGCAAACTTCCTCTTTACCGACCGCAGAGACTTCATGCTAATATCCTTGACTTCAATCATTTCATCATCAGGAACATATTTACTATAAACACTTCCATATTGGAGTTTTATTCTTTCTGCCTCGTCGCGGGATGTCCGGAGACCAATTGCCAAATCAGAAGTAATCAGCTCTCCTCCAACCGGTAAAATATTAGAATAATAGATAGAATCATTATAGAATACCGCAATATCCGTTGTCCCTCCACCGATATCTATTAAAACCGTTCCCGCTTCCTGTTCACCAGTGGTCAATACTGCCAACGCCGAGGCATAGGGTTGAAATACTGTTCGGTAAACTTCATACCCTACGCTTTGAAAACATTCAACCAAATTGTGGAGATGGTTTTCTTCAGCGGTAACCACATGGGCATTCACCTTTAAACGAGTTCCCACCAGTTTGCGAGGTTGAGCAATTCCCCGTTGATCGTCCAACGAAAACTCCTGAGGGATAACATGAATGACCGCCTGACCGTCACTGGTTATCTGAGTTCGAGTTCCCTCTATGACTTTTTCAATATCTTTTTCATATACCTCCCGACTGACTTTTCCGAGAAGTATTTCATTTTCAGCATTCCTGGAAGTAACGTAATCACCTGCAATCCCAGTATATAAAAAATTCGGTTCTTCTTTGGCAACGCTCAAGGAATTGAGAACCGACTCTTTTATCGAATGGGAAGCTTTTTCAACATCAACAACTTTTCCTTTTTTTATCCCAGACGAAGCACTCAACCCAATACCTAATATTTCGATTCCATTGGATCGAACCTTCCCGATTAACGTACAAACTTTGCTGGTTCCTACATCAACCGCTGCAATAGTTGGGTTTGATGTCTCAATATATTTAAATAATTTCAAAAAATTTCCTCCTCGTCCTGGATAAGAACAATGTCTTTTTTCATGCGTAGATCAAAACCAACAACCTTGAGAGCTTTTACCTGGACTTCTCTCAACAAGGGTTTCAAAACCGGGATTTTTTCTTTCAAGTTTTGAACACTCTCACACTTGATAAATATATCATTTTGAAGTTGTAAAATAAACAGATTGTTATGAACCATTTTCGTCATCTTCAAATGCGTATCAAAATCGCTCAGCCAAGCACGAATAACCTCTAAAGTCATTTTAATCGAATCATTTTCGAGGGATGGAACATAAAGAGAAATTAAAAGATCGGGATTGTCAGATGGGGTATTTACTCTTACCCCTTGATCGTCGACATAAAACCAGGTATCTCCAACCACAACTTTTGCCAAGGGAGCTCTTTCCACAATCTCGATTCGAATTAAATGAGGAAAAACCTTTTGAACTCTTACACTTTTTACGTCGTTAATTTTTTTGATCCGGTTTTCAATTTCCCAAGTTCTTAAACCAAAAATACTCTGTCCAATTTGAATACCCGAGGCGCTTTCGATATATTTTACCGATATGCTCCGATTACCGCTCACCTCAATTTGGTTTACTGCAAACAAATTCCCTCTCATGAAGAGGCTAAAAACCAACCAGGCGATAACTCCCAGAACTAGATAAAAAAAAAGAGTTTCAAAAAAAATTGTGACTTATAATATTTCATTGCCATACCTCGATTTCATTTTCCAGAAAAATATTTCTTTCTCGTTGTACTTCTTGGCGAATCCAATCTATCAGTACCATTACATCTCGAGCTTTCGCCGCTCCACGATTGATTATAAAATTGGAATGTTTCTCAGAAATTTGGGCGAAACCGGTTCTTAACCCCTTGAATCCCATTTGATCGATGATTTTAGCCGCATAGTCACCAGGTGGATTTTTAAATACACAACCGGCCGACGGCCAACCCACCGGCTGAAATTGCTTGCGGAGAAGGCTATTTCGACGAATATTATTCTTAATATTTTCGGTTTTATCGGGAAAAAGCTGAAAAATGACTTTCAAAATCGTCAACCTATCTTTCTTTAATGATGACCCTCGATAAAAAAAATCCACCTTATTCCTTTCCAACCACTCTATATTACCATTATTATCCATGACTAAGATTTCTTGGATTAAATTTTTGATTTCCTGTCCGAAACAACCGGCATTAATCCGCACCGCTCCTCCCACCGTTCCCGGAATACCAACGAGAAATTCAAATCCTCCCATACTGTGGCATAGAGCAAAACTCACTAAATGCGAAAGAGGAACTCCGGCTCCACTTTCAATACGATGGTTTCCAATACATTTCATTTCAGCATATTCGCCAGCAAGACGAACCACCACTCCTGGAAAACCTTGATCATGAACCAGAATATTTGATCCTCGTCCCAGAATTTTCCAGGGACAGTTTAAATCCTGCATTTTTAAAAATAATTTCGGGAAAACCACACCTCTTAAAACATCAACTAAAGCGACTACCCGACCACCAATTTTCCAGGTCGTATAAAGCTTCATTTCAGCCTGTGGTATTACAATCAAGTCCGAAGAACCGGCATACTCTTTCTCAACTGATTTCCATTTTTCCTGCACATACTGTCGGCTACCTTCCATACATCTCCGGCCCCCATGGTAATCAAAATATTTCCTGGACCTATCAGATTCTCGGTAATGTCAAGAGCTTCATCTATGGTTGAAACCATATGAACACCATCATAACCGGCTTTTTTTAACTCATCATAAATTAAACTTGAGGTAATGCCTTCAATCGGCTTTTCACCAGCCGAATAAATGGGAAAGAGGATAACTTGATGGGCTTTCTTTAGTATTTCAGCCATTTCTCTATAAAGACGCTTGGTTCTGGTATACCGATGAGGTTGAAAAACAACAATCACCTTGCCTAATGTCCGGCTCAGCGCTGTTCTCAATACTACACTCATTTCAGTTGGATGGTGAGCATAATCGTCAACCACCAGGGTTCCATCAATATAACCAATTCGCTCATAACGTCTCTTCACTCCTTTAAACATCTCTAAAGCACTGGCAATTGATTTTTTATCAATTCCCAGCTTTACCCCAACCGCTACACAGGCTAAGGAATTAATAACGTTATGGAGCCCAGGAATATTCAAGATAAAAGAACCTAAGTTCTGGTTGAGATAGGTCACTCGAAACAAAGACCCTTCCGCCCTTTCTTCAACCATCGATCCGTGAACATCAACTCTATCATTGATCATTCCATAAGTCATTAAATTAGTCTGGGGGTGTTGGTTGAACATTGCCTGTACATTAGGGTGGTCTCCGCAGGCTACTATAAATCCCCCCTCTTTAACACCATTAGTAAAGGAAACAAAAGCATTCATTTCATTTTCTTGACTTCCGTAATATTCCAAATGGTCATCTTCGATATTGGTTATCACCGCGCAGTAGGGGCTGAGCCTTAAAAAAGATCCGTCACTCTCGTCAGCTTCGGATACAAAATATTCTCCATCACCAAAGCGAGCGTTCCCCCCGATATCTTCGACTTCTCCACCTACCAAGACCGTAGGATCCAGGCCGGCGACTTCCAACAAGAGTGAAATCATCGAGGTCGTAGTGGTTTTTCCGTGGGTTCCTGCAATTGCTATACCCTTTTTCTGATTGAGAAAAAAGGCCAACATCTCTCCCCGATGAATAATTGGTATGTTTCTTTGAATGGCTTCTTGGAGTTCGACATTTTCTGGGGGGATAGCGGAAGAAATAACCACTGCAGAAATATTTTTAATTCTTTCTCTTGAGTGTCCGATAAATACCTGAATGCCTTTTTCCTGAAGTCGACAAGTGTTTTCTCCACAAAAAATATCAGAGCCACTAACCTGATATCCCATTTCAAAAGCGATGGTTGCCAAGGCACTCATGCCAGTGCCGCCAATACCAATAAAATAGAGTTCGTTAGGTAATGAGACGAGATGAGCGTTCAATTCAATTCCTCCTACGGATCTCATTGACAATCATACCAGCAATTCGTGCTGCTGAAAATCGAAAATCTTCAATTTTTTTATATTTTTTTTCTGACTGCTCAGATAGACCTCGAATTGCTTGAGCTAAGCCTTCTGAATGAAGACTTTTTTCGTCTATAATGATGACCGGTAACTTTTCACCCAGCCATTGGGCATTGTAAAACTGGTGTTCTTCAGTTGCCTCTCCATAAGGAATCAAGACCGCCGGAAGACCAAAACAAAACAATTCATAAGTAACATTGGCACCAGATCGACTGATTACCAAATCGGCCGCCGCATAAAAAATACCTGGATTTGGGTAAAAATCATAAACCAAATAAGGAAATGGATAGCGCGCCGCCCTTTCCTTGGCTTCTTGATAAGATTCATCTCCAGTGATATGAATGACTTGTAAATTCAATTTTTCTATAAAAGGCAATGCTTGCCAAAATACCTGGTTAATCAGCTGAGAACCTCTACTTCCTCCTATGATGAGCAAAGTTTTCTTATGAGAATCGAGACCGAGTTTTCCCCTTGCTTCCTTATCTTTTCCCTGCCAATCAAGAACCTCTCCCCGCAAGGGATTACCGGTTACAACCACCCGACTTGTATCACGAAAACCTTCAACTGCTTCCGCAACCGGTACAAAGGTTTTTTTTGACCAACGGGAGATGATCCGGTTGGCAAAACCCGGATGGATATTCTGTTCCTGAACGAATATCGGAATCCGAAATATTTTTGCCCAAAAAGCGATTAGCAAAGATACATAGCTGCCAAAAACCAAGACCGCCCGAGGCCGAAATTTGATAAAAAGATAACAGCTTTGAAACAATCCTACTATATTATCACCAAAGGCACGTAGAAAATCTACAGTTGATGTTCGATTCCATCCTCGCGCTCGAATAAAAGAAAGCGCAAAACCAGCTTCAGGAACTAATTTTTTTTCCATGCCTCTTTTGGTTCCAATAAAGCGAATCAAAAAGTCGTGAGAAAGATGTTGAGCAATGCTGAGCGCTGGAAAAATATGACCGCCGGTTCCACCAGCTGCAATAAATATTTCATTCAAAATGATTCACCTTTGACTGTCGTGCGATATTGAACAACAAACCGATTTCGATCATGGTAATCAGTATTGATGAGTTTCCATAACTCACCAATGGTAATGGTACGCCTGATACTGGGAGGATTTTGAGAACTGCGCTCATGTTAACAATGACCTGCATGAGGATACTCAGGATAATTCCCATTGCCAACAGAGCTTGAAAGTCATCACCAGAACGAATCGCTATTTGCCATCCCCGCCAAAAAAGAATACAAAATAAAACAACCACTCCCATTGTTCCTATAAAACCTAACTCTTCGCCAATAATGGCAAAAATAAAATCGGTATGCCGATCAGGAAGATAGAAAAATTTTTGTCGGCTTTCCCCCAATCCCCGACCAAATAAGCCTCCCGAACCAATGGCAATGAGAGATTGAATAATTTGAAAGCCCTTCCCCAAGGGTTCTTTCCAAGGGTCGATAAAAGCCTCAAGCCGTGCCTTCCAGTATTGATTCCCACTAGCAAAAATCAAGAAGAGCAGGATGGGAATTCCGGCAAAAATTGGATAGAGCAGGTGAATTATTTTTCGCCCTCCTAAAAAAAGCATGACAAAGGTGATACCAGCCAAAAATAGAGTGGTACCCAGATCTGGTTCCATAATGACCAATACTCCCATAATTCCAACCACCAAGAGGAAAGGTACGACTCCATACCAAAAATCCTGTGCTCGATGACGGTGGGTTACCAAGGAATCAGCCATATAAATGATTAAACTCAATTTTGCCAATTCCGAAGGCTGAAAACGCATCATGCCAAAATCTAACCACCGATAGGATCCGCCCACCATTCTACCAATATAGGGGAAGAAAACCAGGGTAAGCAAAAGAACCGAAAGAAGAAGTAATTTGGAGCTCATTTTCCGAACAAAATCCAGTCGGATAAAGGAGGCAATAATGAAAAAAAAGAAAGACAAAGCAACACCAACCACCTGCTTTTTAAAAAAATAATAAGGATCGCTATAGGACATGATCGAGGTGGTCATGCTGGCACTGAAAACCATTATCAAACCAATGCAAAGCAAGAGGATCGTCGCCCAAAATAGAAAAGGATCGATTTCCCACCACCAGCGTTTTAAATGATTTTCATTTGAATTGACTGATGACCATTGGTTTAAAAAATCTTCATTGGTTCCCATAGACTAAACGAAAAAAATGTTCACCTCTTTCCTGGTAGTTGGCATATTGGTCCCAGCTAGTGCAGGCTGGAGATAAAAGAACGCAATCACCGGACACAGTCAAAGAACGGATTTTTAAAAAAATTTCGTCTAAATCAGAGAATAAAAAGGTGGGTATGGATTCTGGTATAAATTTTTGAATCAGCTCTCGGTCTTCCCCAAAGAGAAGAACCATTTTAATTTTATCCGGGGAAAAATACCGGGTGAATTCAGAAAAATCTTTTATTTTACTTCTCCCCCCTAAGAGCAAAATAATAGGTCCATTTAAGGAATTGATTGCTGCACAGGTGGATGCTGGTGTCGTCGATTTGGAATCATCATAAAAT
>Ga0334885_1003592_pt1 | contig 14252 bp, 13 predicted proteins | sample GraSluR1_MG_8_FD_207233 | JGI IMG/M metagenome (GOLD analysis project Ga0334885, IMG submission 207233) | Sludge microbial communities from methane-producing bioreactor in Wageningen University, Netherlands - Granular Sludge_31_05-R1 | ecosystem: Engineered > Bioreactor > Anaerobic >...
CCGAACTGTTCGATGTCTCGCCGGACAATATCGGCCTGCATTTGAAAAACATCTACGCCGACGGCGAGCTGCAACGCGTGGCAACTGCCGAGGAATCCTCGGTAGTTCAAACCGAGGGCGGGCGCGAGGTGCGCCGCATTGTCACGCTCTACAACCTCGACGCCATTCTCGCCGTGGGGTACCGCGTGCGCTCGCCGCGCGGCGCGCAGTTCCGACGCTGGGCCAGCACCGTGCTGGCGGAGTATCTGCGCAAAGGCTTCGCCATGGACGATGAACGATTGAAGAACCCCGACGGCCGCCCGGACTATTTCGACGAGATGTTGGCGCGCATCCGCGATATTCGCGCCTCGGAGAAGCGCTTCTATCAAAAGGTACGCGATCTCTTCGCGTTGGCTGCCGATTACGACAAGACCGATCAGGCCACCCAGCAGTTTTTCGCCGCCGTGCAAAACATCTTGCTGTACGCTGTCACGCAGCGGACCGCCGCCGAAATCGTCCTCGACCGCGCCGACCCTGAAGATGCGCATTTCGGCTTGCTGGCCTGGAAGGGTGATCGGGTGCGCAAGCACGACATTCTGGTGGCCAAAAACTACCTGACCGAAGATGAACTCGACACGCTGAACCGTCTTGTGGTGATCTTTCTTGAAACCGCCGAACTGCGCGCCAAGCGACAGGTTGTCACCACCATGGCCTTCTGGCGCGAGAACGTTGTGCAGATCATAGCCGCCAACGACTTCCCCCTGTTGGCGGGAGCAGGATCGGTCAGCCATGCCCGCATGGAACAGCGCATCGCCCCGCTGTTTCTGGACTACGAGCAACGCCGAAACACCGAAGAAGCCCTGGCTGCCGACGCGCAGGACGAGGCCGAACTGAAAGCGCTGGAAAACAGGATAAAGGATCGCAAGGAGAAGAAATGACAGACAATCGAAAGATTTCGGATGCTCGATTCAAATGAATGTTGCAATAACTGAACGAATGTGCTAATAATTACTTGCGGAGAATACTTATGCCCCGCAATCATTCGGAAAGGCCCCTGGAATATGACCGAGCGTATCGAGTTTGAAACGGAACGTCTTCGTTTGCGGCAGTGGAAGTCCGCCGACCGCGCCCCCTTCGCCGCCCTCAACGACGACCCAAGAGTAATGGAGTACTTCCCGTCCCGCCTCTCCCGCGCCGAGAGCGACGCCATGGCCGATCGCTGCGAATCGCTCATCCGCGAGCGGGGGTGGGGGCCTTGGGCGACCGAACTGAAGGAAAACGGCGAGTTTATCGGCGTTGTCGGCCTGCACGCGCCCGAAGAGCAGTTCCCCTTCTCGCCGTGCGTCGAAATCCTATGGCGCCTCGCCTTCGAACATTGGCGAAAAGGCCTGGCGACGGAAGCGGCGAAAGAGGCGCTCCGAATAGGATTTCAGCGCTTGGGCTTAGCGGAGATCGTTTCATTCACCGCCGTGAACAACAGACGATCCCGAGCCGTCATGGAGCGCCTCGGAATGACCGAATCCGGCCTCTTCGAGCATCCGAGCGTTCCGGAGGAGAGCGGGCTGCGGCTGCATTGCTTGTATCGGGTTGGGAAAGAATCTTTGTTTAGTGAGCGTGTGTAATGGATGTGGAACGGAGGATATGAAGAGCACGTAAACAACCCTCCACCTTATATTTTATGCCGCGCCATCGGCAAGTGGTATAATTATCGAATAAGTTGAATCATCCGCATCGTTCGGATGATTCGAGTCACGCAGAGAGGGGAAAAGCGCGATGTATGCCGTCGAATTCACGGCCAGAGTGGCGGACGGGATGATTCCAATTCCTGATCCGTACCGCAACCAGATCAACGATATGGTGCGCGTTATTCTGCTGATGGAGGCTCCGGCTACAGAGGAGACCTATATTGACCTGCTTCTTGCGGAGCCGCTCCGGGTACCGGATTTCGAGCCCATGCATCGGGACGAGACCCATGACCGCGGTTGAGCGCTCTATGCGTTGGTAGGGGGGGCAGGACCGCCTGAAGCACTCCCGTGCGCAAGCGGTTGTTCAAAGAACGGGAGCGGTTGTAAGCACGCAGGTCATCAACGAAACTTGCGTCAACTTGTTGAAAAAAGCGCGGTTGGCCGAAGCCGAAATCCAGCGGTTGATCGCCTCCTTCTACACGAAATACGAAGTGGTTCCAACCGAACGAGTCGCAATACATCAAGCGTCGCAACTTCGCGAACAGTACAGTTTCTCCTACTGGGACAGCCTTGTCGTCGCCTGTGCTTTGCAGGCTGGATGTACCGTTCTGTATTCCGAGGACATGCGGACGGGTTTGCTCGTAGCGAACCGAACGACCATCGTCAACCCGTTCAGCGATATCCTCTGATCTGCCCCCCCGATGATACGCCTTCTCCCGCTTCCGAGAAATAGCCTCCGCAGAGCCGTTCCTCTCGTCCTCGAAGCGCCATAACATGACGACGGGGGCATCCATCACGAAGCGCACGGATATCGGCGCTTTGCGCATCGCAGACTGAATAAGGCGGAGCAGGCTTTCGGCGTTACAGCAGAGGATTTTTTCGGAGGTTTTCTTGTCTCGTCACAATCGATTCGAATGAATGTTGCAAAAACTAAACGAATGTGCTAATAATTACTTGCGGAGAATACTTATGTCCCGCAATCATCCGGAAAGGCCCCTGGAATATGACCGAGCTTATAGAATTTGAAACGGAACGTCTTCGTTTGCGGCAGTGGAAGTCCGCCGACCGCGCCCCCTTCGCCGCCCTCAACGACGACAAGCGAGTGATGGAGTTCTTCCCGTCCCGCCTCTCCCGCGCCGAGAGCGACGCCATGGCCGATCGCTGCGAATCGCTCATCCACCAGCGGGGGTGGGGCCTTTGGGCCGCCGAGCTGAAGGAGAGCGGCGAGTTTATCGGCTACGTCGGCCTGCACACGCCCGCGGCGCAGCTCCCCTTCTCTCCGTGCGTCGAAATCGGATGGCGCCTCGCCTTCGAACATTGGCGAAAAGGCTTGGCGACGGAAGCGGCGAAAGAGGCGCTCCGAATCGGATTTCAGCGCTTGGGCTTCAGGGAGATCGTTTCCTTTACCGCCGTGAACAACAGACGATCCCGCGCCGTCATGGAGCGCCTCGGAATGACCGAATCCGGCCTCTTCGAGCATCCGAGCGTTCCGGAGGAGAGCGGGCTGCGGCTGCATTGCTTGTATCGGGTTGGAAAAATACCATGCTTAGCGAGCCTGTGTAGTAGTCGATGAAGAGCGGAGGATAGGGGGGGGGGCGAAGCGCGGATTTTCCTTGAAGACGATGGGTACGGCTACTTGATATTCATGATAAGGAGAAGTTCGATGAAATGTAAGCATTGTGGAAGTGCAAATGTAAAACGTGATGTGCCAGCAGGAAAGTTTGCTAAAGATTGCGTCGGTGTTATTGCCAAGGTGTTCACGTTTGGAATTCTCGGCGGAAGTCCTGAGAGGACGGCTACTGGTCATACAGTACGGGCAGTTGTCGATTATTGGACTAATGATGATTATTACATTTGTAATGATTGCGGAAAAAGAGGTTATGATTGATTATACTAATTGAGAACTATCTAGGCATCCTAATTTCTCAGCTACAAAATCGTTGGAATTTCTCTTTCTCTCGGTCTTGAAGAAGTCATCTCTTCATGTTATTGTGCGTAATGAGGAATGGAAGAAGATCCTAAAAGATTAACTTCACACTGGTATCGGTGCGAAAAACTGTACCGAGATGATGTTGGATACAACACGGGAGGAAAATCCTTATTAAACTAATGTCTCTTCGCTGAATAGGGGCATGCGGAAGTATAAAAACTCGGCCTGATGAGATGATATTCCCCTATCGTAAAAGACCTAAAAAATGGTGCCGTAAAATTCTCTATTGAACGATGATTGAAATTGCAATGTTGGAAAAAGTGAGTGAAATGTCATTAAGCGCACTTTTTATTCAATTATTCTTATTATCTCTTTTACCTTTCGGGGGGTAATCTGTTTTTCTATAAATAATTTTTTCAAAAAATAACCTTTAACAGTAAAAGATATTCTTCTTAAACGCTGGGCATTTGCAATATTTTTAAATTATTATCACTCTTCTCCAAAATAGGTTTCTGAAAAAATAAAAATTTCCTCGGCTTTGAGATATCATTGGTTTGCCAACACAAAAAGATCCCAAAACAAAAAAGGGGGCAAACCAAATGATAAAGCCAGCGAGTCCGTTCAGTCAAATAATTTCAACCATCCGCACCGCAGCGAACTTTGACAACCTGGTAGCCAAACACGAGGCGGAGAAAAACGCCAAAGGCTTCGAATCGAAGACACAGCTCTTATCCATGCTCTTCCGTCATCCCGCAAAGGCCGATTCGCTTCGAGAGATAGCGGGCGGCTGGCCTGCTGCAACGGAATGATGTCTCATATCGGGCTGAAGAAGGCGCCGAGCCGCTCTTCTTCTCCTATGCCATAAGCAGGCGACCGACGAGGCGATTTCCCGAGTCGATTCGTTCGCTTAGATTGTTCATCAACGCGCATCGTCCAGCCGCTCTCTTCGAGGAGTTCTTCCGGATTCTGAACAATCACTTCCGCTCGACCACGAGACTGGGGAACAGAAAGGCGAAGTCCGCTTCAAGAACAAGATCTTCTTCTTCGATTCGACCACCATCAGCCTCTGTCTGTCGCTCTTTCCGTGGGCGAACTACAGGAGAACCAAGGGCGGAGTGAAGGTGCACGGCTGCTCGACCACGACGACTAGATGCCGTCTTTCATCTCGATCACGGACGCGAAACAGCACGACAGCAACGAGGCGAAACAGCTCGACCTCAAGCCCCAGCTCCATCGTGGCGGTGGACAGGGGGTACATCGACTACGAGCAGTTCCGAAGCTGGAACGACAAGGGCGTGTTCTTCGTCACCAGAATGAAGAGCAACGCGAGCTACGACGTCGTTGAAAGCAGGGAAGTTCCGCAGAAGAGGAACATCGTCTTCGACGAGATCATCGTGCTGACCGGAGAAACGACGTCGGAAAAGTTCCCCGGACCGCTGCGGAGAATCGTGGTGCACGACAAGAAGAAGGACGAGGATATCGTGCTGCTGACGAACCACTTGAACTTCGGCTCGACCACCATTTCGTCCATCTACAAGGACCGATGGGAGATCGAACTGTTCTTCAAGACCTTGAAGCAGAACCTGAAAGTGAAGACGTTCATAGGAACGAGCGAGAACGCTCTTCGCATCCAGATTTGGACAGCCATGATCGCTTTGCTTGTTTTGAAGTGGCTCCACTATCTGTCGAAATCCGGATGGTCCTTTTCGAATCTGGCGTCGATGCTTCGGCTTAGCCTGTTCACTTATCGGGAGTTGCGCGTCTGGCTGGACAAACCGTGCGATACGCCGCCGCTGACTCCCGACTTGGCGCAGCTGAGACTGAACCTCTCGTGATTTGGACAGCCGGTTTAATTGTCGAGGTGCAGAAAAAAAGGGGCCTGGTTTCAACTTTGTCCAAAATCGCGATTCAGACCCCTGCAAACAGCGGAAGCAATTTCTTGGCGTGAGTTATTTTGGACAGCAGTGATAAAGGGCATACCATTTGACTTTTCGAGGAGGAATTGCGATGAAATTACGCTTCAATCTGCAGGGAAAGATCATTTTTTGGGTTCTGTCGGCCGTACTGTTCGTCTTCAGCGTCATCATCGGCGTCACCGCCTACATGAACCGGCAGGAGAATATGCAGCAGGCGCAGGAGTTGGCGATGAGCCGTTCCGCGGAGTTCGCCAACGAGGCGCGGGCGATTCTCGAAGTCGCTCTGGACGCGGCGAGGACGCTGGCGCACGTTCTGGAGGCGATGGTGGAGGAGGGCGACACGAACCGCGCGCAGGTGAACCGGATTCTGGCGAGAGAGCTGCGCTCGAACGCCGATTTCGTCGGCGTCTGGACGTGCTGGGAGCCGGACGCCTTCGACGGCCGGGACAGGGAGTTCGCGGGAAAGGAAGGGCACGACGCCACGGGGCGTTTCGTCCCCTATTGGTACAGGAAGAACGGCTCGGCGGCGCTCGAACCGCTTCTCGGCTACCAGACCCCTGGAGAGGGCGACTACTATCTGCTGCCTATGAAAAGCGGCCGGGAGACGATCGTCGAACCCTACTGGTACGACGTCGGCGGGAAGAAAACCATGATCACCAGCCTTGTCGTCCCTGTAGAGGTGAAGGGGAAGAGAGTCGGCGTCGCCGGAATCGACCTCGCCATGGATACGCTGCAGAGGCTTTCGACGGAGATGCAGCTTTACGAGACGGGATTCGGACGGTTGATATCGCATAACGGTATTGTCGCGGCGCACCCCGAAGTCGAGCGGGTAGGGAAAATAGTGGGAGAGGTCGACGTTCCCGGCGGGGACGCCGTCCTGCGAAGGATTCAGGCGGGGGAGAGCTGGTTCGACGAGGCGTGGTCCCACGTATTGCGGCGTACCACGCTGAAGGCGTTCGCTCCCGTGACGGTAGGGAATACCGGGACTCCCTGGAGCTTCAGCACGGTGCTGCTGCAGGAAGAAGTTATGGCGTCGTCGCAGCGCGTGTTTTTTCTGACTATTCTTCTGGGAATCGCCGGAGCTCTGCTGATCATGGTCGCGGTGTGGCTGATCGCCCGCTGGATCGTCAAGCCGCTCCGGACGGTGGTCGGCCTTTCCGCACGAGTGCGGGACGGCGACCTGACCGTTGTGCGGGACGACTTCGGTATCTCCAGCCGCGACGAACTGGGGACGATGGCGGATGCTCTGGCCGAGATGGTGGCCAGACAACGCGACTCCATAGCGTTGATCGCCGAGGCGGCCGAAAAGCTCGGAGGCAAGGCGGACGAGTTCTCTTCTCTTGCGGAGGAGACGAACGCGGGCGTCGAGGAGTCGCGCGCGGGGGTGGAAGATGTTTCCTCTCAGATGGAAAGCCTTGCGGCCGCAAGTCAGGAGATCAACGCCTCGGTCGAAGAGGTGGCGAGCGGCGCGCAGTCTTCCGCTCAAAAGGGAACGGAAATGGCGGGTGGAGTCGAACAGGCGCGCCTTGCGGGAGAAGAAGGAGTCCGCGCAGTTGAAAAAGCGGTCGCAAGCATCGACGGCGTGGCGCAGGACGCGGAACGCGCGGCGAAAGACGTGCGGAATCTCGGACAACGGGCGAGGGAGATTCAGAGTTTTGTTGCCCAGATCGGCGCCATCGCCGACCAGACGAACCTGCTCGCGCTCAACGCCGCTATAGAGGCCGCTCGGGCCGGAGAAGCGGGAAGGGGATTCGCGGTCGTCGCGGAAGAGGTCCGCAAACTCGCCGAGGAGAGCAACGAGGCCGCGAAGAAGATCGCCGGGCTTGCGTCGGGCATCACGGAGGATCTGGACGGCGTGGTGTCTTCGTCGGAGCGTAACGCGAAACAGTCCGTTGAATCGAGCGGACTGGCCAAGGAAACCCGCCGGACCATAGAGAAGATGATGGAATCGTTGTCTCTCATCTCCATGGCGACGCAGGATCTGGCGGCTGTCTCCGAGGAGCAGGCGGCGTCCAGCGAGGAGATTGCCGGAGCGGTGCAGAATATCGCCTCGCGCGTAGGGGCCGCCGCGGCATCGTCCGATATGGTGCGGGAACAGATGTCCGAAGTGGGCACTGCGGCGGAGCGCGTTTCGCAAGGAGCCGAGGAGCTGGCGTCGCTCTCCGAGCAGCTTCGTAAGCTGGTGGGCGCGTTCAGGTACACGTCCGAAGGCAGAGGAGCCGGGCTGCTTCCGATATCGGGAAAAACGTCCAAAAGATAGCGGAGTAAAGCGTTTTTTAGCGGGAAGGAGGCGCTCCGACGCTTCCCTCCCGCTAAAAAGCTCATTGATTTGAATTGAAAGCGGTGATCCGAATGGAAGGTATGGTGCTTGCGGCGGTTTTCGGCGCCATCGTCGGCGCGCTTTCGCTTTTCGTCTTCCTGTGTTGCCGAAAGGCGCACAGCGAATACAGGAAGAAGTGCGAAGGCACGATCGACGACCGCGAACAGCGGCTTCTGGAGAGCGAGTGGAAATACTCCGTTCTCGTCCGGAACCTGTCTTCCGGCATCGTAATTCGCGATCCAGGAGGCAGCATCGTCTACGCCAATCCGGCTTTTTCAAGGCTTGTCGGAGCGGACTCGGTCGACGACGTGACGGGAAAAGACTATTTCGAGTTCGTCCACCCCGAAGACCGCGCGGAGAGCGTTCGCCGGACGCGTCTTCAAGTCGCACTCGAGGGAATTCCTCTCAGAGAACATCGTCTGGTGGGGGTGGGCGGGAAGGAGGTCGTCGTGGAATCGACCGGCGTTTTGGTTTCGCACAACGGTCGACGACTGATCATGTCGCTCTTCCACGACGTGACGGAGAGAAAAAAGGCGATGGATCTGTTGTGGGAGAAGACGCGCGAACTGGAGCTGCATCAGGAGGCCATCGTCGTGAGCATGGCCGTGCTCGCGGAGTTTCGGGATGCGGGAACAGGGAATCATCTTGAACGTACGAGGGAGTATGTTCGTTTTCTACTGGAGCGTTTAAATCCGCAAAAGGAGATTCCGTGCGCCGAGCACGAACTGGTGGCGCGCGCATCGATACTCCACGACATCGGGAAGGTCGGAATACCCGACGCGATTCTGCTGAAACCCGGGCCGCTGACCCGCGAAGAGTTCGACACGATAAAAACGCATCCGCTCATAGGCGGCTACGCGCTGGGCAAGGCACAGCGCATCCTCGGCGAGGCCGCTTTCCTGAAATATGCGCGGGAGATCGTTACCTGCCACCATGAGAAGTGGGACGGCTCCGGATATCCTTACGGCCTGCGGGGGGAGGCCATTCCGATGTCCGCCCGCATCGTTGCGTTGTGCGACGTCTACGACGCGCTTATTTCTGAACGACCGTACAAAAAAGCGTTTCCCCATGAGGAAGCCGTAAAGATCATTTCTTCGGAATCCGGAAGACACTTCGCCCCGGAGCTGGTCCGGGCGTTCCTGGAAAACGCGGAGGAGTTCAAGGCTATTTCCGAGCAACGCGGTTGATTGATATTCTCACTCTTGTCCAAAAAAGGCAACGAGTCTATTCAGTCAAATACTTTCGACCATCCGTACCGCAGCGAACTTTGACAACCTGGTGGCCAAACACGGGGCGGAGAAAAACACCAAGGGCTTCGAATCGAAGACGCAGCTCGTATCCATGCTCTTCTGCCATCTCGCAAAAGCGGATTCACTTCGCGAGATAGCGGGCGGCCTGGCTTGCTGCAACGGAATGATGTTCCACATCGGGCTGAAGAAGGCGCACCGCCGCTCTTCTCCTTCGATTCGACCACCATCGGTCTCTGTCTGTCGCTCTTTCCGTGGGCGAAATACAGGAGAACCAGGGGCGGAGTGAAGGTGCACGTGCTGCTCGACCACGACGACTACATGCCGTCTTTCATCTCGATCACGGACGCGAAACGGCACGACAGCAAGGAGTCGAAACGGCTCGACCTCAAGCCCGGCTCCGTCGTGGCGGTGGACAGGGGGTACATCGACTACCAGCAGTTCCGGAGATGGAACGACAAGGGCGTGTTCTTCGTCACGAGAATGAAGAGCAACGCGAGCTACGACGTCGTCGAAAGCAGGGAAGTTCCGCAGAAGAGGAACATCGTCTCCGACGAGATCGTCGTGCTGACCGGAGAAACGACGTCGGAAAAGTTCCCCGGACCGCTGCGGAGAATCGTGGTGCACGACAAGGAGAAGGACGAGGATATCGTGCTGCTGACGAACCACCTGAACTTCGGCTCGACCACCATTTCGTCCATCTACAAGGAGCGATGGGAGATCGAACTGTTCTTCAAGACTCTGAAGCAGAACCTGAAGGTGAAGACGTTCATAGGAACGAGCGAGAACGCTCTTCGCATCCAGATTTGGACAGCCGGTTCAATTTTCGAGGTGCGGAAAAAACAGGGCCCTGGTTTCAACTTCGTCCAAAATCGAGATTCAGACCCCTGCAAACACCGGAAGCAATTTCTTGACGCGAGTTATTTTGGACAGCAGTGAGTCCTTAGCCGACGGCGACGATGGAGTTCGAGCTGGCCGATGTCGCCGCCGTCGAGGCGGCGGTTCGAAAGATGAAAGAGGAGGGGCGTTGGACTACGTGGGCAAAGCGAGCTACAGTTCGGCCAAGCCGCAGTACTGGTTCGTCCACACCATCGCCGACATCCTGACCGGACTGATCGGGAACCGCCTTGAGATGGAGCATTTCTCCGAATATGAATTCGACGTTTCCGCAGGGCATGCGCGGGTCGAACACGCCCGTGCGGGAGTACCTTTAAGCTATATCGCGATAGGGAGGAAGCGGGCGGCGTTTAGCTGAAACTTCCGGGCAACGTAGCCGAACTCCGAAGCGATATCGCATTCGATATTCCAACGTCGTCTTCCCGCTTTGCACCGGGAAAGCCTCACGGCGTCGAATACGTGCCGGACGCCGCGTCGTCGAGTATCTCCTGGTATCGGCCGCTCGCCTTCAGTTCGGCGAGCCCTTCGTTGAATACCGCCAGCAACTTCTCGGCGTTCGGCGCTCTTTTCGAAAAAAGCAGAGAGTACGGGGCCGAGCGGACGGGGGTTTCGCAGTACCAGAACCGGTCGGCTTCCAAGGCGAATCCGCGGTCGATCAGCTCGAGGCCTACATACTTATCGACGGCGACGGCGTCCACTCTTTTTCCGAGCAGCTTCCTGAGGCTCGTCTCGTCGTCCGGAGATGGATCGGTTCGGAAAAGACCTTCTTCGCTCGCTTTTTCGAAGTCGTTCCCGTAGTGGTATCCCCGCGTAACTCCTATGGAGAGCCCTGCGAGATCCCGCCATTCTTTCCACTCCACCTTCCTGTCGTTCCGGGAGAAGAGAAGCACCGGCAGATCGACAAGAGCTTCGCTGAAGAAAAAGTCGCGCGCCCGTTCTTCCGAAAAAGCCCACCCGATGGAAGCGTCCCACTTTCCCTCCGCGGCGATCGCGAGCGCGCGCGCCCATGGAAAGAATCCGTACGTCGTTTCGATGCCCTTAAGGGCGAACGCTTCCCTTACAACCTCCGAGAGCGCTCCGTTTGCGGGAAGGCGCTCCCCTAGAAACGGAGGCCACTCGCCGTTCGTAATGCGGACGACCGTTTCTTCGGCCGAAGCCACGGAGACGCAGGCAGTAGAACCAAGAAGAACGAGAAGAAGAAACGCTGTGAAAAACCGCCTCATGAGCAACACCTCCCGCGTGATGGCATAATGCGAAATTCGCAAATGGGAAAGAGCGCAAAAAATACAATTTGTATTGATGTGCTGAAATTATAGGCCGAAATGTTATGGGTGTCAATCGCCGCTTCGGCGGGCTCGTTTTTGGGGGAAATTGAAGACATGATGGCCAATCGAGCGGAGCGTTCTCTTTGTGTAATAATAGCAAGATCGCGGGGTTGTCGCGAAACGAAACACTGGACGACGCGTCTTTTCAATGTGTTTTCGGGCGGCGCTTCGCTTCATTTGGCCGTGCGGAGACGAATCGAAAATTTTCCGGGAGGAACGGAGGAAAAACAATGGGTCTGAAACGCGGAACGGTACGGGTAGCGGTGGTGCAGGCGGGGTCCGTGGTCATGGACAAGGAAGGGACTCTGGAGAAGACGGAACGGCTCGCGATAGAAGCTTCCGAGAAGGGGGCGAAGATCGTGCTCTTTCCGGAGGCGTTCGTTCCGTGCTATCCGCGCGGACTTTCCTTCGGCGCCGTCGTGGGCAGCCGCTCGCCGGGGGGCCGGAAGGACTTCGCCCGGTATTACGCCAACTCCGTCGACGTTCCCGGTCCGGAGACCGATTTTCTGGGGGAGCTGGCGGCGCAGACCGGGACGTACCTCTCCATCGGAGTCATAGAACGGGAGGGAGGTACTCTCTACTGCACCCTTCTCTACTTCGGCCCCGACGGGGCACTTCTGGCGAAACACCGGAAGCTGAAGCCCACGGGGAGCGAGCGTCTTATCTGGGGAGAGGGCGACGGAAGTACCTTGGCGGCGGTGGAGACCCCCTACGGTACGATGAGCGGTCTCATCTGCTGGGAGAACTACATGCCGCTCGCGCGGGCAGCCGTCTACGCTCGGAACCCCTCGATCTACCTCGCGCCCACGGCGGACCAGCGCGACGGGTGGCAGTGCTCCATGCGTCACATCGCTCTGGAGGGGCGCTGCTTCGTGCTTTCGTGCAACCAGTTCGTCACCAAGGAGATGTACCCGTCCGACCTCGCCTGTTTCTCCGACCTCGGACAGCAGCCGGAGGTGATGAGCAGAGGAGGGAGCGCGATTATCGATCCTCTGGGGAACTACGTCGCCGGTCCGCTCTGGGACGAGGAGGGAACGCTCGTCGCCGACCTCGACATGGAAGCCGCCGTCGAGGCGCGGTTCGATTTCGATGTGATGGGTCACTATGCCCGGCCGGACGTCTTCACGCTGCTGGTCGACGAGGAGCCGAGAAGCGGGGTGGAGTTCTCCGGGGACGAGTGCTGTCGGGAGGACGATTGTTCATGCCAGGGGTGAGAAACCGCTCGGAGGGTTTCGGGGCCGTGCCCCGTCTGCTCGACGAGACGGCGAAGACGGCGGGCGAGTGGTTTGCAGCCCTTCCGGAAAGAGAGGTCAAGGCGACCGCGTCGGCGGAGGAGCTTCGGGAAGCTTTGGGCGGAGCGCTGAACGAGGAGAGCGAGCCCGCGGCCGACGTGGTGCGGAACTTCGCGCGCGCCGCCGAAAGAGGCCTCGTCGCCTCGCCCGGCCCGCGCTACTTCGGATTCGTGACGGGCGGGGCGCTTCCCGCGAGCCTCGCCGCCGACTGGCTGGCTTCCGCGTGGGACCAGAACGCGGTGCTTTTCGTCTCCTCCCCTGCGGCGAGCGTGACCGAGGAGGTCGTCGCCTCGTGGATGCTCGATCTGCTCGGCCTTCCCGCGGACGCGTCGGTCGGCCTGGTTACCGGCTGCCAGATGGCGAACTTCACGTGCCTGGCGGCCGCGCGCCACGAAGTCCTCAGAAAGGCCGGATGGGACGTCGAGGCGGACGGCCTCTGCGGCGCGCCGCGCATCACCGTCGTCGCCGGAGAGGAGGCGCACGCCACGCTGCTTGTCGCGCTTCGGATGCTCGGCCTCGGCGAGCGGAACGTCTTCGCTATCCCAGCCGACGAGCAGGGGCGAATGCGCCCGTCCGCGTTGAAAGAGGTTCTGGAAAACGTCTCCGGTCCGCTTATCGTCTGCCTTCAGGCGGGCAATGTGAACTCCGGAGCCTTCGACCCGTGCGCCGAGCTTGTTCCTCTTGCGAAGGCCAAGGGGGCGTGGGTGCATGTGGACGGCGCGTTCGGCCTGTGGGGCGCGCTGCTGCCGGAACTTGCCGCCCACACCGAAGGCATCGGACTGGCCGACTCGTGGGCGACGGACGCGCACAAGTGGCTGAACGTCCCCTACGACTCGGGGATTGCCATCGTGCGGAACGAGGCGGCGCACAGAGCGTCGATGACGCTGAAGGCGCCCTACTACATCGCCGCGCCCGGGGCCGTCCGCGATCCGTCGCAGTGGGTTCCCGAGTCCTCCAGACGGGCCAGGGTCTTCCCGCTGTACTGCGCGCTCCGCTCGCTCGGAAAGACCGGTCTCCGGGAGATGATCGCGCGGAACTGCGCGCAGGCCCGCTTGATGGCGTCGCTCCTCGCCGAAGACCCCGCAATCCGGATTCTCAACGACGTCGTCCTCAATCAGGCGATTGTCCGGTTCATCCCCCCGCACGGCGGCGACGCGGACGCCTTCACGAGGCGCGCGACGGCAGCGGTGCAGGAGGAGGGAACCTGCTGGGCGGGAGGAAGCGTCTGGAAGGGGATGGCCGCGATGCGCATCTCGGTCTCCAACTGGTCCACGACCGAAGAGGACATCCGCCGCTCCGCGGCCGCCATACGGAGCGTCCTGGCGGAAGCCTCGAAGCTCACCGAAAGCGAGTGAGCGGGAGGCGCGGATGGAGTCTGTTTTTTGTTGTCGAGGGTATGACGAAGAGGAGCTATGAAAGCATTCGATAGAACAAGTTCGGAATTTACCGTAGAATTGACACTCCCTCGGTGGTTTGGGAAGAGCGTTGCGTAGCCTGACGACTTCTCCAAACCTCGGGGGCCTTTTTTTGCTCGAAAAATCCATGGCCGACAAGCGGGATCGAAGTCGATGGTATAATAAATTTCGATTTTAGCATGCTATTCTATGCTCCCTGAAAAGAGGGTGTTCCATGAAACGGAGATATATGAAGCAGCAGTGGAC
>Ga0334885_1003593_pt1 | contig 14251 bp, 22 predicted proteins | sample GraSluR1_MG_8_FD_207233 | JGI IMG/M metagenome (GOLD analysis project Ga0334885, IMG submission 207233) | Sludge microbial communities from methane-producing bioreactor in Wageningen University, Netherlands - Granular Sludge_31_05-R1 | ecosystem: Engineered > Bioreactor > Anaerobic >...
TTACCAGCTCGTGTTCTTTCTGCTGGCCTCGCCGCCAGTAGTCGATAGCGATGAAGAGATCTTCGATGTCTATCCTGTCGATCTCTTTTTCTGAATCGAAGACCGTGCGGATCTCGTCAACTACGTTCGGATCAAAGCCTTGTGTATCGTATTTCATTCCGTGACCTCCTTCATCAACCTCTGCGCCATTACCCTGACCATCCTGCCTTCGATCTCTTTGAGAATCACTACTGGTTTGTATTGGGTCACTTCTTAACCTCCTTCTCTTTGGCCTCCCGGATCTTCCTCAGCTCTTTTTTTTATGTCGCTTAGCTGTATAGCTATTACCCAGACTTCTGCGATCAGGACAAGTAAATAACCCATAAGCCACGTCATTTCATAGCCTCTGGGAATTCGTTCCATTCCCTGCCGTCAAGCAGTCTGCTTTTGTTCCCGCCGCCCCACTTCTTGAAGAAGAACGGGATCTTATGTCTTCTGCAAGCGTCCAGGACGTACATTACCCAGTCATATTTCATCAATCTTGCGCCCGGACCAGTTTCCCCGCCGACTATTACCCATTTGAAGTAATCTCGGTGTTCTGCGGGGAATAGATACTGACCGATGGGGAATGAAGAAAGCATCGGCTCAAGCGAAACGAACTTGTGTTTGAAGCCTGTTTGAAGCGCAATCTCGGCTCTACCTAGATTTTCCAGCGATTCAATTGTGACTCCGAGCCAGACGTGAGAGAAACGAGTTTTGATGATGTCAGGTGGTTCTGGAGAGCCGAGAAAACCGAAGTGAAACATGGTTTCCGTGAAAGCCTTTGCGATCTCCGGCCTTTTCGTCAGCAATAGGAAAGTGTGCTGAGGACAGCGTTTCATAACATCGAAGACCTTGCACACCCACTCGATAGAAACATCTTTATGGAAGAGGTCGCCCATTGAGCAGACGAAGATCCTTCGCGGCTTCTTCCAGTGAAGCGGATCTTCCAGACGGTTTGCGTGGAACGTTGGTGCGAAGCCGTTCGGATAGATTTTCGGGAATCTCTTCACCATACGTTCTGCATAGCAGTGTTCGCAGCCTTCGCTTATCTTCGAGCAGCCTGTGATGGGATTCCATGTTGCGTCCGCCCATTCGATTTTAGTGTTGGTCATTTTTCTCCCCCTTAAACCCACCAACCGTCTGTTCCTTTAGCTGAGTCTTCAGGTTGCGATTTTCGGCCTTCAGTTCGGCGTTTTCGTTCTTAATTTTTCGGAGCTGTTTTGTCTGCTCGGCAAGTCGATTTGCCTGTTCTGAAAGTTCCTCGGTTCTTTTGCTCGTGATGGTCACGTACAAAGCAAACAAAGCCGCCCAGAAAGCGTTAACGACAACCGCTATAAGCATTCACCCCGCCTCCTTCGCTAGTATCACCAGGTCCCCGGAACCATTTACCTCTTCCGAGAGTTCGACGAGTTTCTTCCGAAGTTCTTCCAGCTCCAGAGACTTCTCGTGTACTTTCGAGACATACCCGTCTATCTGATCCTGAATTTGTCTGAGGTTCGTCATCTGAGTATTGATCATCCGCGAATACTCAACCGCCTTCTGGATCCCCGAGAAACTCTTCTCAATGTTCTCGATGACCTCCGCCGGGACACCGAGGACCCGACTCACGGCCAGAAGTTTCTCGTCTTTCGTGGTCTCCCCGGCGGCCTTTCTCTCTTCGATCTGCCTTCTCTCATACGCCTCCGAGCAGAGCCTCTTCACAGCGTCTTTTCTTCTGAACGCCGCCAGCGGGATCTCGTCCCTGAACTCGGAAGTGAAGAAGCTCATGGGAACGCCGAAGAGGTCTATCATCTTCTTCAGGTTTTCTCCGGAGGGGTTATTACCTCCGGCTTCCCAGAAACTGGGCATCGCATACGAGACCCCGACATAGCTGGCGAGTTCCCTCTGGGTGATTTCCATTGCCTGGCGAAGTTCTCTCAACCTGTCTCCGTGAAAGTCGTAGCAGTTCATGTTTTACCTCCTGTCCTCGATCGTCTGGCGGTTCAGATCGTACTCGAGAGTTATCGAGCCGGTCGAACCGTTCCTTTGCTTTGCCACGATTATGTCTAGCCTCTTCTCGTCTCTTATTTCAACCGAATCATCTGTCTTGTTCCCGGCTTTCCTTGCAAGCTCTTTCTTCATGCCGTAGTACCACGGGCGGTACAGAAACATTACGAGGTCGGCATCTTGCTCGATGTTCCCCGATTCCCTCAGGTTAGCCAGCGAAGGGATCGCAGCCTCGTTCTTTTCTGTCTCTCTGTTCAACTGAGCTCCGCAAATGATCGGGACGTTCAACTCCATTGCCACGCGTTTCAACGCCCGGGTAATCTCTCCGATCTCCTGATCTCTGTTTCTCGCCTTTCCTGCCATGAGCTGCAAGTAGTCAACAACAAAGACCTCGATTCCTTTCGTGACTCTCAGGTTCCTTATGGTCGTAATCACTTCATGAATGTTGTTTTTCCCCGAATCCACAATGCACATCGGGAGCCTCATGATCCTCGAAAAAGTCTTCTGGAGCTTCGCTCTGTTACCGCTTTGGTTGTCTCCCGCGAAAGACTTGACGTTCCTGGAGAGCGAGAAGTCAAATTCTCTTTCACTCATTCTCAGAAGAAGTTCCATAGCCTTCATTTCGATAGATATGAGGCAGACCTTCCGCCCTTTTTCGGCCCACTTCAGGCCAGCGTTCATCATAAATGCCGACTTCCCCATCGACGGTCTCCCGGCCACGATGACGAGTTCGCCTCCCCAGAGTCCGTTCGCAAGCTCTTCGACATTCAACCACGGCCAGTCGAGAGCCTTCCTTTCTCCGGACCACACGAGTTCCAGAACATCCCAGGTTTCGTTCGCGACCCTCTCGAGGTCCTTTGCCTCCGATTCGGTTACCAGCTTCTCCTGAAAAGACCATGCGGAATCGAGAGCTTCTTGGACCGTCATCTCCCTGTCGGCGACTTTCTTCGCGAGGCCACTGAGCGTATTCGCCAGCTTGACCCTCAGCGTCTCCTGGTAGTAATCTTTCACGGCCCGGGCGGCCATGTCGTCCTGGAAGATTCCGTGGTCCATCCACTTGAAGTCCTTCAGGTCAGTCTCCCTTGCGAGAAACGCCAGAAGCTCTTCGGGAGAGACATCCAGATGGTTTTTCAAACATAGCCATGCTTGGCGAGCGTCGTCATCTCTCAAAAGTTTTGGATCTATGAGCGGGAATGTATATCTCGCTTCGGGAGACAGAATGAGAGAAGCCAGTATCGTCGCGTCTTCAATGTGCATCCGCGATCACCTTCTCGAATTCCCGGGCGGCCTTTGCTGCTCTGGCTTTTTGAAGTATTCCCTGCATCTCCTGAAATTGAGTTCTCTTCTCAAAGCTTTGCTGGTCATCCATGAAGAAGCTGTTGAGATACGCGACAGGGTTTTTCACTTTCGAGAAATCTGTTGTTTTGATAAGCCACAGAAGAAACGGATAGTCTGAAGGATCTCTTTGAGCTATGATGACAGGAATGATCCTGTGAGGTTCTTTTACTTGATCCCGCAAGGCTTTTTCGATTAGTTGAATGTAGTTGGGTTTTCCGTCTCTTTCTGAAGGAGCGTGCTCTTTAAGATCTTGTTTTAAGATCTTAAAGTCTTTAAGTCTTAGAGGCCCTTCAGATTCGCTTGAATTGTCGGGTTTTGGAAGGCGATCACTTTGATCATCACTTTGATTCCCACTTTGATTTGGGCTTTGATTATCAAAGTGATTAGATTCATTACTTTGATTATCCAAGTGATTCTCGGTTTGATCATCCAACTTGTTTACTTCAGGAAACCAGAAAGAAGAAGTCTTGTTTGCTTTCTTATAGGTGATCAAATTCCTGGACTTGAGATCACTTATTGCGCGCCCGAGAGTATCTGATGATATTCCTAGCGTCTTCTGAAGGTAGTTCCAGGAGACCACTATTGGACTCTTCCAAAAGGCTTTATTTGCTTCGTGGATCAACCGAAAGTACAAATAGAATGCGCCTTTATTGAAAGCAGCCCTTTCGTGTTCCCTCCAGAATCTTCCCTCAAGATCCCATATGTTCATACACTCACCTCACAAGCCGAGTTCTTCTGCCAGTTTCTTGAGATCTTGTTCTATGTTGTTCGAGGTAGCTATGATCACTTGCTTTCTCCATTCGTAAATCTCCCAAGGCGTTTCTTGAGTGGGCCTGTTCGTTCTCAAATCAGGCCGTTTCGTCCTTGTTTTGTGCACATCAATCACCTCTTAGAAAAAGCCGCCCCTGGCGAACCAGGAGCGGAATGAAGCGGATTATAGGTTATCGGCGCTTGCAACCAATTCAGGCTTTGAATTATTCTGGAGAGATCTTGCTTCTTCGAAGTCCTGAATCATTGGAGCCTTTTCGTAGCTCGCTCCGATTGGGAACGCAGATTCAAGAGCATCCGCAAGAGACCTCTTGTAGGCCATGTCCTTAATCCAATCCTTTCGATAGACATTTGAAGGGCTGGCGTGACCTTGGCCGACAAAGACGCTGTCAAGTCCATCTTGATCGGTAACTTTCAGGACACAATCGACATCCCAAACATTGTCTTCGTTGCCATCCTTCTTGATCTGATACTCTACCGAATATGTCTGGCCTGTGTTTCTTGCGAAGAACTTCCTGCCATTGATGCCGACATACACGTTTTTGTCCAAAGGTATAACGTGTTCGATCGGCTTCAACCCATACATAAGCTCTTTCTCGGCCATCTCTTTCAGAATCCACTTGAGAGCGGTTGGATCGACTTTCTTGTCTTTGTCCTGATCCCTCATCATCTGCGTGACCTTCCAACCGACTCCGAGCTTTATATACTGAATAACTTTGTACATGATAAGGTTTTCATACTGGCCAAGGGTTACTTCTTCGCCAGCCGCCAGCTTAACGTGAATGTGTTCCAGAGCATTGTTTACGAGAGTTTCATCGTAAGCGAGTTCAAGCGACTTGATGAATGAATCTATGCTGGTCTCCGCTTCCTTGGCTTCTTTTGGTTTCTGAGCCGGATTCTCCTGAACCTTTTCCTTCTTTTCGGTCTTAGCCTCTCCGTTGCCAGACTGCGGTTTGGCCTGATTGAACAAGCCTTCCGGCATCTTTATTACTTCCTTCTCCTTCATACTAAGCCTCCTTTACCAACGCTTTCTTATGTTCAGTCATCTTCACTGTTATCGAAGGTTTCCATTGAACGAGAGCCTTAATTTCTGGTGGCAGCTCAAGATCTTCGGGAGTTGACGGAGAGATGTTGAGATATTCCGGATGGTTCTCAAGCAACCACTTCATAAAGATCTTTTCGTTTTCGACTCTCTCTTCCTTTTTCCCGACTACCTTCAGCTTCATCGTCTCGACAGGGCCGTAAGCCGTATTTTCAGTTATCTGGATCGGTTCGCCTGTCTCCTTCACGATCTTTCTAGCCTTGTCCATGATCTCTTTGGCTTCTTCGTTCATGAGGTAGGCATTGTTGAGCTTTGTCTCAAAGTCATCGCCTTCTTCGAGACACTTCTGCCTGAAAGGGCAGTATCCGCAAGCCTCCAGGTTCTTCGGGAAGTCCTCTTCAGTCTCTCTCGAATTCAGATCGTTGTACACCTTGTAGAGGGTTCGGGCTGCGGTCTCAATCTCGTCCTCTCCAATCTCGAAGTCGATGATTTCGTGAGAAGCAAGAAGAATGAACCCGGCCCTGTTGATCTTCTTTCCGTATCTGTGAAGCGCCATCGCATATGAGAAGATCTGTCTCGGATCTGGCCTGGACCAGCCACTCTTGTAGTCGTAGATCTCGAGGCCGTAGTCGGTCTTGGTCACGAGGTCAACGATACCTCTGAAAAAACAGTCGTCAGAGAAGAAGTCGGTGGGTTCTAGCTTGTAGGTCAGACCGAATCTTAACTCTATTGCCCGTGGGGCGAAACCCTTGAGAAGGCTTCTCCCCGAGTAGTAGCGCATCCTGGCGGTCTCGTAATCATCCACCAGGTCGATTTTTTCAAGTGCCTTCTCGTTGTCCCCGGTCCTCACCCAGGCCTCCAATGCTTCATGAACCGCCTTGCCCAGAAGCATCGCCGGAGTCTCGGGCTGTTTCTCCCCGAGGACCCTTTCAATATAGAACCGCCTTGGACACCTGAGATAAGTGTCGATCCTGCTCCAACTGAGCGGTAGCAATCCGCCTATCACTTCATCGCCTCCTTTTTCAGTCTCTCCAACTCATTGATGGTGAATTTGATGTAGTTAAGGGCTTTGAAAATGGTTTCGTCGACTGTCATCAGCTCTGATTCATCTACTTGCTCGACCGAACCGTCTTCGTGGACTGCCTCGTACTTGATTCCGGTTTCTGCATAGAGAATCTGTGCTATTGTCATGAGGTAGAAGCTACCCTCGGGAGCCTCCCAACTGATGCAGACTTTCTCTCCGATCTGGAATCTCGGTTTCACTCCACCACCTCTCCTTGTGCTATACTTGTCTTGATAACTTATCTGAGTTCCCGGGCCGCTTGCCAGAGCGGCCCTTTTCATGCAACAGCGACCGGTCTCTTGCTGGAGCGGTAAAGATTCCCCTTGTAGTACCAGTCAAGCGACAGTCCCTCTTCGTTGCTCTTGATCCACTCTTGCAGGGCGTCCTGGTAACTCTCTCCCTCGTAAAGAGGGTAATCGTTGCAGATTACCTGATGTGTGTGCCGTTCCGCTTTGAACTTCATCTCTTACCTCCCTATGCTGCGTCACTCCAGAGAGTGAGCTGTAGTCTCTTTCTGGATGTCCGTATGTCCAGCGGTTTGAGTATCTCGTTCTCGTAGCGGGATATGTACTTGATCCTGAAAGCAGCTTCGAGAACGCTCCGGATCTGAAGATCCTGAACCTCGTCCAACTTGGTAACGAAGTCAAAAATCCTCTGCAGCACTTGTTTCCAGTAGCCGGTAGCCTCGATGATCCTGTCGGCGATATACTCCTTCATCCCGTCTTCTAGTCTTTCCAGCTCCTCATACCTTGACAGCGTCTCTCTTATCTTTAGGCTGAGGGCGATCTGATCGCATTCCGCGTGGATCAGTCTCACGATCGGCACTTTCTTCCAAATCATGTCTGGCATCTTTTCCCTCCATCTCTAGCTTCCCGAGAAAGGTTTCCCAAAACATAACCTTCCCCACGCGAAAACTAAACTCTTTCCTTGTCATGCGTACCTCCCCACAAGCCAGGAGATCTCACTTTCGAGATCTTCAAGCTCGATCGATTTTTCACTCAACAGTTCCGCGTACACGGCTCTTTCTCTCTCGTCTTTTGTTTTCTCTATGCGTTCTGAGATCTCTTCCATTTCTTCGATAAGTTCCTGCCTTCTTCTGATATCGCTCATGATGTCGTCCTCTGGAAAAATGAGCGCCGGGCACATCCCGACGCCCCATTTCAATAGAGGATTGAACCTCCTTTCGCAAATTTGGTACTTTATCTTCCTTTCTAGTTTTCAAGCGCCGGCGGGGTCTCAAGCCACCGGCGGCAACGCAAGGGTTTGCCTATATGGGGTGTATTAAGGCCTGATAAGCTCGTTCCCTTCATGAAAAAGGCCGGCAGTTATCCAGGCTACCGGCTTAATTCTTTTCATCGAGTCCATTGCAAGGAGGTTTGTTGAAAAGAGGGGTATCGGGTCGAGTACTTCTTGATGAAAGGAACGAGCCTCTTCACGGTTCCCCGGTTGGTCCGGGGCCGTTTGCCTTGCTATTCAGTTGTCAAAGACCAGGTGTCGCTCTTCTCTGAGTTGTGCGAACGGTCGTCCATTCACACAACTTAAGGAAGATCAGACAATATTTCTCATCATTAGGCTGAAAATGGTTCTTTGCCCTTCGGCAACACTTTCGGCGAATCGTCTGTAAGATCTGAAACTTGAAGAAGCGTTTTCGAGCTTCGAATTGCTTTCGGCGACAATCTCTCGAATGATCTGAAGCTCCTCGTCGGGCGACAATTCAGAGAGCGGTTTATAAGCGGCCTTGGAGAATTGGGAAGTACTTACCGCGGCCAATTCGGGTCTGGTTTTCTGCATGGCTTGCCATGTGTTTCTGTTCATGGCGATTCTTGCAGCGGACCAGAGGTCGAGGAGAAGATTCTTGTCGAAGGTTTCCTTGTATCCCTTCTTGAGTCTCGAATCGAAGGACTTGATCTTCTTTTCGAGATACCGGAATTCGTTCTTGTAGTAGCAATTTCTCGCTGCATCTTCAACCGAGCAACCGGGGTTGAGATCAAGATATTCTCCAAGAGCCTGTTCTTTAGTCATCTTTTACCTCCTTTCTAAAGATTTGGTGGTCACAAAGCATTCAATAAACTGTGGAAGATTCTTTTTCATGAGGAGAATCGCTTCCGAGAAGACCTCTTTCATGTTGTCGGGGAACCCGCCGTTAGAATCTATTTCGAGAGCTTTCTCGAATGCGCTGGCGGTGATCATTGCCTCGACAAATTTGTTGCCTTTCTCTTTCCAGTTGACCGGCTTGACTACGATAGTTCCCGGGTCTTCCGATTTGAAGGAAAGATCGTCGATACTCTCGTCAAAGTTATCATCGTCGCAATCGTCATCCGGCTCTTGCTTTTGGAAGGTAACAGGAGAGGAGTCATTGTTTGAAGTTTCGGCTTCACGAACGAATTCCCATTCTTTCTTCTCACCGATGTTGGTTGTGTTCATCGTGTAGGCTTTGCCGTTGCGCTCAAAGTTACGTTCTTGTATCTGTCCAACTTGGACAGATAGGTCATTTCTTACCTTGGCAACAGTAGACGGACTTACGGCGCACTTATCGGCTATCTTCCTGTCGCTCCAAAGCTGCCATTCGGGATCTACCAGGAGCTTCTCGACTGCGTTCCTCTTGTCGAGGTTTGTTCTTCTCAGACCGTGGGTAGAGTTTGCGCTAACCGAGTGAAGAATAGCGGCGCGAATATCGCCTGAATGAACCTTTGCGTTTATCTCTTCAAATCTGGCCTTGCTCGCTGCCTTCACTCTGTGAAACCCGTCCGCAACGTAGTAATCCTCACCGTCGAAATAGACATCTATCGGGGGAAATCGATCTCCGTTCTTCATCGCTTCCGCATACTCTTCTATTGTCGCTTCATCGAGAGAAACCCTTGACTGAACCTCTTCGCTGAGAATCAGGATCGAGATCTTCAAAGATACCGTGCTCATTTTCACACCTCCTTTGGTTTAATTTTTCGAAGCCGTTGTATGCTTTGGGTATGGTGATGTCCGTTGGTATTCGGGAAAGATCTCTTCAATGGGTCTTTCGAAATAGGCGGCGATCTTATTGGCTGTCGGAAAACGGGGGCTTCGAAAATTCTGCTCATAGTTTCCCAACGTCCCGATTGGAATCCCCAATACATCGCTCAATTGTTTCAAGGTCATTTTCCTCTCAAGTCTCAGTTCCTTCAGCTTACTCATGCCGAGCCTCCTTTTGTCGTAATTCCTCTAATCGAGTATATCTATATCTTACTCATATAGAGTAAGTAAGTCAAGTAAACGTGTGTTACTTTTGCTTTACGAGCATCTTACTCTAATTGCAAAAGGAGGTGTTAAAATGTACACGGAGGCGCTTATGACTTTTGGGGAGAGGTTAAAAGCTTTGCGGAACAGTTCGGGGTACACCCTGAAAAGCATATCGGAGAAGATGGATATTCCGATATCAACAATCAGCAATTACGAGCAGGACTTCAGGCGTCCCGATTTCGAGACTCTGAGAAAACTTGCGGATTTCTTCGATGTAAGCATCGACTATCTTTTGTGCCGCACCAACGATCCTCATGGAGAGGACGAATTGCCGAAGAAGGTTTACAGAATAAGAATGAGCTTGGGCAAATCTCAGGAAGAATTCGCGCAGATGGTCAATCTCACGCCGGACGAAGTAAAGGCCATCGAAGAAGGGAGGTTGGAAGAAGAGAGACGATGGCGTGCTTGGATATCACTTGTAGTGGGGGGATTTTACGAGCGAGGCATAGCTAAATCAAAGGGGGATTTTAAGACTGTGCCGATACTCGGAAAAGTGTGTGCTGGGAATGGGTTCCCCGCAAAAGAACAGATATTGGGATTTGAAATCGATCCCACAGGGCAAGCAGATTTTATCCTCGAGGTCAAAGGCGACTCAATGTCTCCTTTGATCAACAACGGGGAGAGGGTATATGTGAAATGGCAAAACTTCGCGAACGACGGTGATATTGTCGTCGCATACATAAACGGCGATGACGGAGTCATTCGGAGGTTCAGAAGGTTCGATTATGTGGTTGTCCTCGAGCCAGAAAACAGAGAGGCAGCCGAAGAGACCATAATCAACCTCAAAGATAATCCCTCTTGGGGAATTATCGGAATCGTATTGGGGAAGTTTCATAGTTTCAGAAGATAGTTTTAGGGGGGAAAGCTGCAAACGAGGCAACTAAGGGGAAAACATGGATAAGAAACGGCTTATAAGTGATGTTAAGTGGTGCATCGGACAGGGATACAGCATGGAAGAAACGGTAGAGTTCGTCGCGTCTCTTGCCTCGGATGTTTCCAGAACAGATATAGCCTCTTTATATACCCAACTCAAAGCCGCTCTCGAACACGAGAGAATCCAGAATATCCCTGACCGCAGGGGACGACCGCCAGCAACTCAAAGCGAAACGAAGACCCAAGCTTCGCAACCCAAAACGACTCTAATAGGAGCGATCTTTATCATCGCCGTAATGTCTATCACTTTGACCATGTGCAACACAATGTGCAAATCAATTTCAAACCAGCCGAAAACCGACAGCAGCTATCTGAACGACAGGGTCTACTGTTACGTGGCGGCGCAAGAATATGCCGAGAAACTCCTTGTCTCCCCGGCATCGGCAACGTTTTCGTTCGATCCCCTCATAAGATCTAGGAAAGAATCCGAAGGGGTCTTTGTGTATTACATAGACTCGTATGTAGATTCTCAAAACGCGTTCGGAGCTGTTTTGAGAACTAAGTTCTCCGCATCCGTGAGATATTTCGTTAAGCAAGATAAATGGGACGTCTATCAGTTTGAGTTTTACTAAGCAAGGAGGTGTTCATGAAACTCGCTGCCGCATACGCAAGGGTGAGCACGAAGAAGCAGTCCGAGACCTCCATCGAAACACAACTCGAGGATTGCCGGAGGTTCGCTTCTGAAAACGGGCTGAGAATAACCGCGGAGTTCACGGATAAAATAACCGCGAGTGGATCCGCGAGACGACCCGGCTTCTCGGAGATGATAGACCGAGCCCTGAACCACGAGTGGAGCTACATCGTGGTTCAAAAGCAGGATCGCTTTGAGCGAAACAACATAGAAGAGCAGGTCCTTTTGAGAAAGCTCGAGGAGATCGGCGTCTATGTACTCTATGCGAAAGGAAACATCGACCCGACGACTCCCACAGGGCAACTGCATAGATGGATAATGTCCGGGATAAACCAGTTCTATATTCGTAATCTCCAAGACGAGATAAACTCGAAAACGACGAAGGTCGCGCAACGCGCATACTTTCTCGGCGGGATCCCTCCGTTCGGCTTTATGACAAAGAACATCAGGGACCCGGAGGCCTCCAGGACCCGGCGGATCTATGAAATAGACGAGAATGAAGCGCCTGTGGTACGCGAAATCTTCCGGCTGGCAGCGGAGGGAATAGGCTATGGGGAGATAGCGGAGAGGCTCAATCGAGACGGCTTCAGGACACGTAATGGTGGCGCGTGGTCGAAGATAACACTGAAGGATATGTTGAGAAACGAGAAATATGTCGGGACTTATACTTTCAGGAAGGGGAAGAAACACAACTACCATGCCCAGAGAGACGATTCTATTCGGATCCCCGGAGCGATCCCGGCCATAGTGGATATAGACACATGGGAGAAAGTCCAATCGAAACTCACCTCCATGACCAGGCTGAAGGTTTCGACCCACACGCCTCTCTTGAAAGGCTTCGTGTATTGTGGTGATTGTGGGGAGCGAATGTACACGTGCGGCGCGAAATATCAGAGATATCAGTGCGGCAGGTGGTTCAGAAAGCGAGACGTGAAATGCATCTCGATAGGTGAGAAGAAGGTCGACAGTTTCGTCGTTTCGTATCTCAGAAAGCTTCTCTCAGGCAGCATCGACTACGAAGAACTGGCGAGGGGATACAACGAACAGGCGGCCATGAACAACATGGACTTCCGGGAGCGGATGGAAGAACTCGAGAGACAAGAGGCGGAATTTCGCGGCATGATAGCCCGTGCGACCAGGGCAATCCTCGAAGGTTCTCCCCTGGCATCCGAGCTCGAGCGTCAGAGTGTCGTGGTATCTGCGCAACTCGAAGAGGTCCTGAAGAAAAAAGAGAGACTGAAAAACAACGCGGCTGTTTATATCTCAGCCGATACGCTGGAAAAAAAGATCAACGATTATAGAGAGCTGTTGAACGGAGATCACTTCGCTCAACGGAGACTGGTAGAAGAAGTTTTGGGAAAGGTGGTAGTCTCGGAAGGCGGCCTCATAGAAGTCTTCCTGAAGGGCGAGGACGAAGCGAGTCGTACCCCTGAAATATACTTGCGGTAGGTGGCCGACCGCCGCCACCAGTAATGTTAGTACAACCATACCAATAAACGCCCCAGAATGAAAGGTTCTTATTTGTGAGTACGTTTCTATGTATGCACGTATGAAAATACAACCTGAGCGATCCTGCGGGGTCAAAAAGAAACCTCCCCGAAGGGAGGGTTGCTGTTCTGTGTTTGGCTACTCGTTGAAGAAAAGTCTGAACTCTCTGTTCTTGGCTTCGTTGATATTGACTTCGAGAATGAATGAACCCTTTGCCGGTATCTCTTCCTTCTCCCAGCGATTGATGCTTCCGCTTTTGGTAATCTCGTAAAACCTTGAGCACCACTCTGGAGTGTTCGGAGCCTGCTTGAACCTTTCCTGGAACCACGGCTCGACTTTCAGGTTCTCAATGGTTTCGATTTCTTCTTCATAAAGAACTACGTCCAACAGTTCTTCCTTTGCTCTCTCATTGAATCTCATTCTCCACACCTCCGCAAGTATTATCTCTTCCAAATGTTCTTTCATCGTTCTTTCGTTCTTGGCCAACCAGACTTTGTATTCTTTCGCCAGTACATCTGAGATTCTGAAAAGGAGCTGGGCCATTTTCAGGCCCTCCCCATAATCTCTGCGATGACTGCGCTGATGTTTTCTCCGTTGTCGGTTCTCTTGTTAATTTCGTCTGCAATTGCCTTGTCGGTGCTGCTTCTGAGAAAGTTTATCTTCTCTCTGTCCAAAAACAGGATGCTTCCCTTGTGTTCAATCAAGTCATAAACGCTTTCTCTTACCTCTCCGTTTCTTCTCTCTATCATCTCTTTCCCCTCCTCTTTGTGCTTCCTTGTCTAAAGTATATCATGATATAAAGTTATCTACAATAACGATAGAGTAAATCATAAGTAACGACTATATACATATGATAAGCAACAAAAAAAGCCCCGACCGAAGTCGGGGCTAGAATCTTATCTCAAAACCTAAGAAGATTCCGGGCAGCTCAGGTTTGAAAAGCGTATCCCACCTCTTGGATACCCCTGAGTGAACCACGATAGGGATCTTGGTCTTGTATCCGAGCGTGAGAACTCCAATCCTTTGATTCGCACCAATGTTCAGGGAAAGCTTGTCCTTCTCGAGGATCCTCATCAGATAGACATTTTCCGGCTCAAGCTTCAGACTACCGAGATCCAGGTTCACTCCGTAGGCTGAAGAGAATCTAAAGGGTTCACATCGACCTCTAGGGACGGAGTTTCTTTAATCTCTTCAAAGCTCTCTTCTGATTGCTCGGGGACTAGCACCAAAACGTTTTGAGCTTCTTGCAGTTTCTTTAAGAAAGTTTCGACCTCATATCGGACTACACCGCGGGCTGCGTTCTCTACATAGTGGGGGATATCGGTATTGTCTACGGCGGCGAGATCTTTCATCATCTCGATTGCCTGATCCTCAATCTTCTTGTTCAACTCGTCTCGTTCGGGCGTCCCTTTTTCTGTGGCTTCTTTAGCAGTCTTATACTGGATCTCAAGGTTGACTACGGCTATTTTCGCCCATTTTGTAAGTTTGTCGAGCCAGCTCCCGTTGTCCGGTACCAACTTCTCCGCTATGTCCACAATTGGCTTGGCGATTGTGAGGGCTGTCTCGAATGTCTTCTTCCAGTCTTTCCAGATTACTACTATGACAAGAGCGACGATGGTCACGGGCGGGATGATATAGAACCATTCCATGCTTATTCCTCCTTCTCGTAAATCAATCTTTCCCAGTTCTTCGGGAAGTTCATCAGTAT
>Ga0334885_1003606_pt1 | contig 14230 bp, 12 predicted proteins | sample GraSluR1_MG_8_FD_207233 | JGI IMG/M metagenome (GOLD analysis project Ga0334885, IMG submission 207233) | Sludge microbial communities from methane-producing bioreactor in Wageningen University, Netherlands - Granular Sludge_31_05-R1 | ecosystem: Engineered > Bioreactor > Anaerobic >...
CGGTTGGGTCAATGGTTCCCCACCAGAAAGCGTAACACCGCCTTCGGATTCTTCATAGAAAACCCGGTCTCTCATCACCAACGTAACTACCTCATCGACCCTCATAGAACGGCCTACCAACTCTCGAGCGCCTGTCGGGCAGGTATACAGACCTTGCGCCGATCCACGGCATTGACCACAATCAATGCACCGTTCTGGTGTGAAAAGGATCTGAGCTTCCTGTGCCTGGCTCTCCGGGTTGTGACACCACCGGCAGCGGAGCGGGCACCCTTTCAAAAAAACGGTCGTTCGGATGCCATTCCCATCATCGGTCGCAAACCGTTTGATCAGGAAAATGGACGCGCTCTCCATTAGAACCCGTGAACAAGGGAATTAGACATATTCATGAACAAAGAGTATAATCCTTGGGTAGGCAACAGAATCACTGCGGATCCGTTGGGTACGAACCGAACCAGAAGAATGAAACCAATGAGGATCATGAATTGCTGCCGTTCAATTCGGTCAAAAATACCGTTCCATCGCATCGGAAACACTCCACGCATCACCTTGAATCCATCCAAAGGCGGAATTGGGAAGAGATTGAAGATGAACAAAACACAGTTCAAAAGGACGATGGTTTGCAGGATGTATCGGATATTTGCTAGAAAATGAGAATCCGCGTTCGCAAAGCGACCAACCAAGGCACAGATCAAAGAGAAGAAGAAAGCAACAACAAGGTTTGAAAGGGGCCCCATAATGGATACAAGAATTTGGGCTTTATGGTAGTTCCGGTACGCGCGTGGATTGATCAAAACGGGTTTGCCCCACCCGAAACCAACAAGGAGAAAGGCAAAGAATCCGAACCAGTCGATGTGGGCAATCGGATTCAGGGTTAGTCTTCCTTGCGATCTTGGGGTACTGTCTCCCAGAAGATCTGCGGTTTTAGCGTGAGAGAATTCATGAATTCCAATGGCTATCAAAATGGCGGGAATTAACAAGAGTTTGTCAACAATCAGTTCCATATCGGCCCTATTCTCCTTCCTTTGAGTGGCTCGATGTCTCGAAAATAGTATAACAGCGAAACTATGAAAAGTCAATACCCTTTGCGTCGGACAGAATGAACAAGGGGTTTGGAATGGTTCTATTGTTCTATGAATAGAGGTAGTCTTCATAGTAGATCGGTCGGTTATCCGTTCAAAAATCCGGAAAAGGGGAAGGGATCCAAAGAGAAAAGCCGTCGGTTTTTGTCGAAAAAAATGAGGTCCGTCGAATCCATAAAGAACGGACTGATCAAAAAGGGGTTTTCGACAGAAGGTTCAACGCATTCATAAAAATCATTCATAAAGCGAATGAGTTTTCGACGGGATCCGTAGAAAAAGAAGTCAATCGCGCAGGAACATAGGTTCAATGAAAAAGATTGTTAGGATGACGAATCGTTTTCGACGGCAGTGTTGAGGCAATCGAACAGAAAAGTGTAACATAACCTTATCATCCCTTCGGAAGAGCATCGGCATTTCTTTATGGATTTGATTGGAACCGTATCATTCCTGTGGTATAATCTCGAAAAAAATAGATCCATATCTTTGTGTAGGAGGTGGCATGATGAAAAAGCGGATTCTGTTTACCGCACTTTTTTCTCTGATGGTTGTTGTGGCTCTGGCTCAGGTCTCCTTGGACGAAGCGGCTCCCGAGATCCTTCGAAGAGGGATTTTACGAGCGGTGGACGCTTCGGAGTTGAGCTTCACCGAGTTTCGATCTGCCGTTGCAGTAGCTTTTCCGGGAAAAGAGGACCTTGTTGGGGTAGAAGACTGTTATATGACCCGAACAGACTTTTTGCTCAACTTGATCAAAGTGCTTGGTTTGGAAAGCCAAGCCGCGCAGTATGCGCAAGTGGTGACAATGGCCAATGATGAAGCCAAAGTTTCTGAAGAAGCGGCGGGAGCATTTTCAGTGGCATTCCGTAGTGATCGACAACTGCTGAACTATCGGTACGGACATACGCTTCAACCAAATGCGTTGATTACCAAAGAGGAAGCGGCGCTGTCATTCTACATGGCACTTTATCCACCGGTTCGTGGGGGATCAATTACCACGCGCGTTGGAGCTGACGCGCCCGGATTCAATACCTTGTTCACATCCTCCGGTTTGACTTGGACCATCTGCAACATTATCGGAGACGGCCTTCTGGGAACGAATCAAGACGGATTCTACCATCCCCGGATGATCCGAGAGATTCCATCATTGGAGAACGGACTGATACAGATTCACGTGGATGGAAGCGTCGCTATTACATACCACCTTCGAGAGGGAATGAAGTGGCACGATGGGTACCCCGTTACAGCTCACGACGCAAAGTTCCAATGGGAAGTCATGGTCTCTGGGGCTCCGGTAACGTCGAACCACTACGAATTGGCTGCCTCGTCAGTTGAAGTAGTGGATGACCTCACTTATGTCGTCCACTTCGATGAGGTTTTCGGGAGCGCTTGGTTTGGTTCTTCGGAATATGCCTTTTACTTTGGATGGTTCCAACTGCCCAAACATATCTTTGAACAGGATTTTCTTAAAGCCAAAGAACGAGGAATCTGGGACGATTTTGTCTTGAAGGTCACACGGAATCCTGTGATGACCGGACCCTACAAGTTCAAGGAATACCGGGAAGGCCAGTATGTTGTCCTTGAGGCTTTTGACGAGTATTTCATGGGGCGACCCAACATCGATACCATTGTTATGCGGATCATTCCGGATGGAGATGTGGCATTTGCCGCAGCGAAAAACGGGGAAATCGATTTTGGAAGGTACACCCTGAGTCTGAGACATACCATGCAATTGGCCCAAGAACATGGAGATATGTTCAAAGCGTATCTGGTTCCCAACATTGCTCCGGATCTGATCTTTCTTAACTTCCGCAATCCAGACAATCTGTCCGAACCCAACTTCTTTTTCTCCGATCTTCGCGTGCGCCAAGCCATCGCCCACGCAATCAACCGCGAGGCCATCAACAATCTCATCTATAACGGAACTGGGGATATTGCTGTTTCATGGATTACTGAACTTCATATGATGAGAGAAGCGCTTGCGCATCCAGACATTCAACGGTATCCATATGATTTGGCGAAGGCCAAAGCCCTCCTTGAACAAGCAGGGTGGCGAACCAACCGGAGCGGAGTATATGAAAAGGATGGACGAGCGCTCCAATTTGATTTGCTCGTTGGGGCAGGCGAGCCAGACTACTTGACTATGGCCCAAATGATTCAAGGTATGCTTAGGCAGGCTGGGATCACAATGGAGATCAAAACCATTCCTCCCGTGGCGATGTGGGAGATTATGCCCCAAGGGGAGTACAATGCCATATTGTCCGGATGGGGATATGGGATCTCGGCTGAAGCGGCGGAATACTGGACAGCCGATGCCATTCCCTCCGAGGCCAATTCTTTTGGCGGCGTCAACTATAGCGCTTGGTCCAATGAAGAGAATGACTGGATTGTTGTTCACGCCGGAGCGACGGTGGATTCCCAGGAAAAACGAGAGCTTTACGAGCGTCATTTGGTACTCTGGTCCGAAGCGTTGCCTTATGTTCCTCTGGTCTGCCCACCCACACCGATCTTTGCCAAGAACAATATCAAGGCATTCAACGCAGGGTATGATAATGGGATCGGGTGGATCATTCAGAACTGGTTTATCCGGAAATAACTAAGGATATTCGGATTTGATTTATTGAAAGGTGAAGAGCGGCAGGTCTAAGGATCTGCCGCATTTCACAGACAGATCCGATTCGGTCAACTACATTCGAATCGATTGACTATTCTTCCAGTGAGGTGTTGATATGAGTTTTCAGTCAGTGATCGATCAAATACCGGACTTTCACCGGTTTTTTCGCGTCGAAGAAATGGATTGTCGCTCTCTTCAACTGGCCAAGGATTATCCAGACCGTGTGGAGGTCATGGAACGAGGCAGATCCAGGGAAGGCAACCCAATCTATGTGATCAAAATCGGAAGTGGTTCCAAAAACGCGCTTCTGTTCGGATGTCCCCATCCCAACGAACCGATTGGCGCGATGATGCTTGAAGTGCTGAGCGAGTTATTGGCGAAAGATGATCCGGCTCTACGGGAACTGGATTATACGTGGTATCTGATCAAATCGATCGATATCGATGGAACGAAGCGGAACGAAGGATGGTTTGACGATTCTTCATCCATCCGCAAGTATGCCGAACACTTCTATCGACCGGCCAGCTTCGAACAGGTGGAGTGGACTTTCCCCGTCGATTACAAAACTCTTCACTTCCACGACCCACTCCCCGAAACCAAAGTGTTAATGGAGATCATCGAAGAGAAAAAACCGGTCTTCATGTATTCACTGCACAATTCCGGGTTTGGGGGCGTGTACTACTATGTTTCCGGAACACTAACCGATTCGCTCTTTGATCTCTTCCAATCGATTCCGGGGCAATTTCAATTGCCCTTGAATCTGGGTGAGCCAGAGGTTCCTTATCTCAAACCCTTTGCTCCCGCAATATTCCCCATGTTTGGGATTTCCGATGAATATGATTATCTGGAAAAGCATCTGCCCAAAGGAATGGACCCGGCGACTGTGATTCAAGCAGGGACCAGTTCGGATGATTATGCGAAGAAGATCGCGGACACCTATTCGTTGGTCTGTGAAATGCCGTATTACTTTGATCCCCGGGTCAACGATCAAACAACGGTTGAACAAAGCCGCCAGCATTTTCTTCAAAAGGCGGTTCAATCAGGAAAAGAAAATTATGATCGGTTGCAGGCCATCTTTTCAACGATAGAAAGCGCCATCCAAAAGAAAGATTCTCCTTTCTTCACAGCAGTTCATCATTATCTGGCCATGATTCCCAATCATTTGGCCGCTCAAGAGAACTGGATCAAAACCGACGAGACGTTGCAAAGGCCCGCAACCAAGGCGGAAGAATTTGACAACCTGTACGCCCAAAAGTTCTACAACCTGTTAATGCAGGGCATGATGAGGAGAATGATTCGGGAAAACCTCGAAGGCGCGTCGGGGAATGCAGCGATGAAAGAGGCGTTGGAAAAGGCGGATCAGTGTTTTGAAGAAACAGTCGACTTCCTTGAAAAGAACCTCGCCTATCAAACGATTCCCATCAAAAAATTGATCAGTGTTCAAATGCTGGCGGGATTGCATACCATGAAAACCATCCAGGAGCAAAGCCAAGCAAATTCAGAGGGAATGTCTTGAAGGCGTATCTAATCAAACGGGTTTTGGAACTGATTCCCGTCTTTTTCATGATTTCGCTGATCATTTTCCTTTTGATCAACCTAATGCCGGGGGATCCATTGCTTCAGATGCGTATGGACAACCCCCGCGCTGTGATGACCGATCCTCAGCGAATCCAAGCGTTGCGAGAATACTATCGACTGGACGATCCGTTGTTTGTTCGATATCTCACATGGCTAGGCAGCGCTTTCACAGGAGACTTTGGGTTTTCCAGCCTCTACAAAGTGCCCGTCTGGGATATGATCATCTCTCGACTGCCCAACACGCTTTTGCTGACCATCGTTGCCTGGTTAATCGGATTGGCGGTGGCCTTGCCCATCGGGATTTACTCTGCAGTCAAGAAGTACTCGGTATTCGATTATTCGGCTACAGTAACGGCCTTTGTGGGCATGTCGCTGCCCAGTTTTTGGTTTGGCCTGATGGGGATCATCATCTTCAGCGTAACTCTAAGATGGCTTCCGGTGTCAGGGATGGAAACCTACGGGTTGACCGAGCCTTGGGCGATCTTTTGGGATCGGTTCCGTCATTTGATTCTTCCGGCGTGCGTTTTGGGATTTGTTCAAGTTGCTTCCTGGGTACGGTATATTCGCACCTCTCTACTGGAAGTCCTTGACCAGGATTATGTTCGAACGGCTTATGCCAAAGGCGTCCCGGACCGGAAGGTGATTATTCGTCATGCGTTGAAAAACGCGATGATTCCGATCATTACGATCATCGCGTTGGATATCCCCTATTTTTTTGGAGGGGCGCTGATCATTGAAACGATCTTCTCTTGGCCTGGGATGGGCCGATTAATGTACCAAGCGGTAATCGGAAGCGATTACAACCTCGCCATCAGTTGCCTGATGTTCTTGACGATGATTACGTTGATATCCAATTTAGTAGCGGATTTTCTTTATGTTCTTGTCGATCCGAGAATCCGAATTACACGGAAGGCGTAAGGAGGAAACGATGCGTCCATCACGGTTTTCGTACAAAAGAAAAATCCAAAAGATCGAAGAGCAATCGTCCTCCATCAATATCGTAACCTATCGAAAATTGGTATGGATGAAGTTCAAAAGCCATAAACTAGCGCTATTTGGCGCGATCGTTCTGCTCGGAATGCTCGTTTTTTGTTTCATCGGACCATTGTTCACCTCCGTCCAATACTTTGATATGGACTTTTCCTCCATCTTTGTGCCACCAATGACGCCCGGTCATATTTTGGGGACCGACGAACTGGGTCAGGATACCTTTGTTCGGCTGATGTATGGGGGAAGGATCTCTTTGCTGGTTGGAATCTGCTCGGCATTATTCACAACCATTATCGGTATGGGGATCGGATTGTTCTCGGGATATTTTGGGGGTATGGTAGACAGAATTCTCATGCGCTTTGTCGATGTCATGCTATCCATCCCGATGTTTCCAATCCTTTTAACATTGACCATGGTCATCGGATCAGGGCTCTGGAATATCATCCTGGTACTTACCGTTTTCGGGTGGATGGGGGTGTCCCGTCTGGTACGCGGTTTGACCTTATCGATCCGGGAATCCGAATATGTGGTCAGCGCAAGAGCTCTTGGCGTGAAAACCCTGCCGATTATTCTGAGACACATCATTCCCAATGTTCTTCCGGTGGTAATCGTTTCAGCCACCCTCAACATGTCCTATGCCATCTTGGCGGAATCCTCGCTCAGTTATTTGGGCCTGGGGATCCAGCCTCCTTTGCCTTCGTGGGGCAATATGCTGCAAAAATCCATGAACTATATCCTGGGAACACCCATGGGGATCAGCCCTTGGTGGCTGACCTTTTTCCCGGGGCTGTTCATCTTTATGACCGTGCTCAATGTAAACTTTCTCGGTGATGGACTGAGGGATGCCTTGGATCCCAAGTTTACCAGCGAATGATCAGGAAAGGATGAGATGGATGCGTCAAAAAAGCGTTACAGCCCTCAGCGATCCCGAAACCATTCTCAAGGTCCATGATTTGGAAATCTCATTCAAGACCCAATTTGGAGTCGTAACCCCTGTCGATGATGTTCGATTCGAATTGAAAAAAGGGGAAACATTGGGGATTGTTGGGGAGTCGGGATGTGGAAAGACAATCACGGCTTTTTCGATCCTGAGGCTATTGCCAAAGAATGCCTTCTTGGGAACAAGGACGGAAATCTCCTTTGAAGGGAAGAATGTGGCCCATTTCAGCAAAGAACAGCTCCAAAAGATTCGGGGGAAGAAGATTTCCATGATCTTCCAAGAGCCAATGACCTCTTTGAATCCGGTGTATACGATCGGCCAACAACTTTCCGAAGTATTCATCTTGCATGAAGGGCTATCGGAAAAACAGGCGTGGTCCAAAAGCCAGGAACTATTGCGAATGGTTCGGATTCCCGAACCAAACAAACGGATTCGCGACTATCCCCATTTGCTGTCGGGAGGGATGAGGCAGCGGGTTATGATCGCAATGGCATTGGCTTGCAAACCGTTGCTGTTGATTGCAGACGAACCAACGACCGCTTTGGATGTAACCATTCAGGCGCAAATTCTCGAATTGATCGATGAGCTGAGAACCAAACAGAATACAACCACCATCATCATAACGCATGATCTGGGTGTTGTGGCCGAGATGTGCGATCGCGTGATTGTCATGTATGCGGGGCAAATCGCGGAGGCTTCCGAAATCTATTCTCTGTTTTCGAACCCCAAACACCCATATACCCAAGGCTTGATTCACTCCATCCCTCGAATCGAAGTGCCGAAAAAAGATCAAAAAAGGCTCCACGTTATTCCGGGCTATGTACCCCACCCTTCCGCTTTTCCAAAGGGTTGTCGGTTCCAGCCCCGATGTCAACAGGCGATGGAACGGTGTTTGGTTGAAATCCCTCCCGTTCGATCGATTCAAGGGCACCAAGTGAAATGCTGGCTCTACGAGCAAGAGGGGGACAGCCATGAATCCATCTAAGACCCTTTGTACGGTTAGAAACCTGAAAAAATGGTTTCCGGTCAAAGGAGCCCGGATTTTTGGGGAGAAGCCTTTTCTCAAGGCAGTCGATGGAGTGTATTTTCAGGTGCAAACCCGGGAGACTTTGGGGCTTGTAGGAGAGTCGGGATGCGGAAAAACCACCGTCGGCCGAACCTTGATGCGGATCCATGATCCAACAGCCGGCGCCTTCCTCTATTATCCCGAGGATGCGCAGAAAGAACCCGTTGATATCTTCAGTTTGAAAGCGCAACCCCTTCAAAAGGTAAAACGACAAATTCAGATGGTATTTCAGGACCCGTACGCATCGCTAAACCCAAGGATGACGGTCCAAGACATCATTTCTGAAGGAATCCGGGCTAATCGAATGGCGGGCTCCAAGAAAGAGATCATAGAGTATGTTACCGATATTATGGAAAAAGTGGGTCTGCGGCCAGAATACATGAAACGGTATCCCCACGAGTTCTCAGGAGGCCAAAGGCAACGCATCGGAATCGCCCGCGTGATGATCATGAGGCCGCGCCTGGTAATTTGTGACGAACCCGTGTCGGCGTTGGATGTTTCGGTTCAAGCGCAAATCATCAATCTCCTGGAAGACCTAAAAGAAGCCTTTGACCTTACCTACCTATTCATCGCCCATGACCTGTCAGTTGTGAAGCATATTTCTGACCGAATCGCTGTGATGTATTTGGGGAAAATCGTGGAAACCGCGGATACAGAGACCCTCTTTACCCGTCCGCTGCATCCCTATACCGTTGGGTTGTTGAGCGCAATCCCTGTTCCGGATCCTCGCTTTCGGAAAAAAGAACAACGAGCTTTGTTGACAGGAGATATTCCATCCCCAATCAATCCCCCCGATGGGTGCAGGTTTGCAAAAAGGTGTCCGTATGTTATGGACCGGTGTGGTCGGGAAAACCCTTCATGGGTCGAGAGAGAACCCGGGCATTTCGTTTCGTGTTTTCTACATGAATCAGAATAGCGATAATGGTTCAATCGGCTGAAGAGTGAAAGTATGGATATTTTGATCCGATTCATCAGTTGACAGAGGCCCGATTCTGTGATATAATCGTAAAGTAAGCAAAAATCCCACAACAAAGGAGGCGACGCGAATGTTCAACAATATGACACGAAATCGTAGCTCTATGATCGGTAATGCTACTGTTATCGTGGGATTGGTCTGTCTCGTCGCGCCTGGAAGGAATTCTTTGTTGTAGGATAGGAACAACAAATGAGAAGAAACAAGAGGGCTGTGACGAATCATAGCCCTCTTTTTTTGCCGAAATCATAGGAGGTGTAGGGATGAGAATGAAAGGGTATCATCAGGGAGAAAGGGTAGGAAAGCATCAGCAGGTGATCCGAAAACAGGAAGAGGTGATTTTCAATGCAAGGGAGATACATGAAAAGCCGTGGGTCGGAACGTAATCGAGCGCAAGTGACTCAGTTTCGATTTGCGCAAGCCCAAAAAAAGAAGCAAATGACCAATGAGCGAGCAACCCATTCAGAACCATTTAGACCGAAGAAAAAGGAGTGAATCGTGATGACGCAAAAAGATCCAAATAAAGCACTTGAAATACATACAGTCGATAAAGTATTTATCAAACGGAAGAACAAGCAGATCAAAGCGGTGGATCAGGTGCAGTTTTCGGTAGGTAGAGGAGAGATCTTCGGTGTTTTGGGACCAAACGGATCCGGGAAATCAACTTTAATCCGAATGATTTCGACCCTTCTGGTTCCCGATCATGGGACTATCGAGGTGTTTGGATATGATTCGGTGAAAGAAGCGATGATGGTCCGCAAACTGATCAATCGGGTATCTGCGGAGGCCAGTTTTTTCAAAAAGCTGTCTGCAATGGAAAACCTCTTGTTTACTGCAGGGTTATATGGAATTCCCAAACCGTACGCCCGGAAAAAATTGATGGAAATCTTTAAACGGGTCGGCCTTCCCGCAAAACGGGTCCATGATCCGTTGGAAGATTTTTCGCGTGGAATGCAACAAAAAGTGGCCATAGCGCGGGCGTTTTTGACGACCCCGGCGCTCCTCCTTTTGGATGAACCGACAACCGGACTAGACCCAAGGGCAAAAAAGGAAGTGCAAAGCCTGATCCTTGAGATCCAAAAGGAAAACCAGACAACAGTACTATTAACAACACACGACATGGTGGAAGCGGATCAACTCTGTGAGCGCGTAGCGATTATTCACGATGGAAGGATATCCGCCATCGGCACGGCCCAGGATTTGAAGATGAAAGCTTCCCGCAATGGATCGGTTTGCACCTTGGAAGAGGTCTTTATGTTCTTCACGGGGTCCCAATTGGTCCAATATGAAGATGAGATGATTGCTGAGGTGAGCTGATCATGGAAAAGGTTTTTCAAGAAACGCGCGCCGCGTGGGCCTTTATCGAGCGGAATTTCAACCTGGTCAAACGGTATTGGAAGTGGGAACTGGTCTTTTTTGTTTATACCGTGGCCAATTCAGTAACGATGGGATTCATCGGGAAAGGCATCGAAAACTTCAGCGGCGTTGTTGTAGATACGCAATACTTGATTCTATACATGCTTTTGGGGTCTATCCTCTGGGGATATCTGTCCATCCTTTTTGAAGTGGTGGCTGAAACAGTCGCTTGGGAACGGTGGGAAGAGACGATCGAATACACATTTATGGCCCCCGTTTCTCGAGCCACTCACTTGTTGAGCGTTTGTGGATTCAGTATCTTTTATGGGCTTCTCCGCAGTGGGTTGATCCTTTTGGTGGTGTCGGTATTTTTCAATCTGGATCTTCAGGGCGCAAACATTTTGGCCGCGGGTGGAGTGCTCGGCATCGCTAGTTTGTCCTTTATCGGTCTGGGGATGATCGCATCCATTCTTCCTTTAATCTCCCCAGAAAAGGGCGTCCAAGTGGTCCACATCTTCCAAGCCCTGCTGCTCATGTTTTCGGGTGTCTATTATGAAGTGGAGGTCCTGCCCCATTGGATGCAGATGGTCGGACGGATTTCTCCAGCGACCTATGCCTTGCGAGGGATGCGCGCAGCCATTTTGGAAGGAGAAGGGTTTTGGTCCCTGTGGATGCATTGGACCCCCTTGCTGCTCATGGGGATCATTATGCTTCCCATGGGTATTCTGATCTTTTCGTGGATGGAAACCTTCGCCAAACGCCGCGGTTTGTTGAAACGAAACGGGTAACCCTCCGAAAACAGCTTCTAATCTTGGTTATAGCGGTTGGAACCTTTTGGCATAAATCCCTTTTTTGGGGTATTGCTTTATCCGCGGCATTTATGGTATATTTGGGGTAGGAAAAACCGTAGATCTATGGGAAGATTCTACAGAAGGAGGGGGGATTACTGTGAACAAGAAGGAAATGGTAGACAAACTAGCAGCTGAAGCAAGTGTTTCCAAGAAAGAGGCGGGAAAACTCCTTGACTCATTCATCAAAGTAGTGGAAGATGAATTGGCTACAGGAGGGAGCGTGCGTTTAGTGGGATTCGGTAGTTTTGTTGTCAAGCAGAACTCGGCCCGAAAGGGCGTTGATCCCCGGACCAAAGCACCCATAAACATTCCCGCAAAAAAAGTACCGAAATTTGTTCCCGGTAAAGAACTCAAAGAGAGAGTCCGGTAACCGGAACAGGCTAAGAAAAAGAAAAGGGCTTGCAGTTTGCAAGCCCTTTTTTGTTTTCGGAGTAAAAAGCAAAATTATCCAATAAGGTGTACGTTTGCGGCCTGAGGACCTTTGGGGCCATCCGTAACCTCAAACTCTACCGCTTGTCCTTCTTCCAATGTGCGGAATCCTTCAGCCTGAATGGCAGAAAAATGGACAAAAACATCGGGGCCATCTTCCTGTGAGATGAATCCATACCCCTTTTTCCCATCGAACCATTTCACTGTACCTTTTAACATCCTGCATCCTCCTACATCAATAATACTTCTCTTTATCGAAAAGCTTACGTGTATCATACTCTTTTTTTCTCGATTTGTCAAGGTTTGGATCTGATTCATATAACCATTTGAGAGGGAAAAAGGCTGGAACAGGCATCGGATTGTGATATAATCAAGAACACACCAAAAAACAGGAGTCAATATGGCCATTCATGAGATCGAGGCAAAAACCGTTTTGCATTACCACAAACGGAAAACAGCCACCCATTGGGATATAAACATATATCGGGGATGCGGCCATGGGTGTCGGTATTGCTTTGCCCGATACACCCATGATTATGTTTCATTGGCAACCCCTTCGGACAATTCTTTCTTCCAAGAAATCTTTGTGAAAACGAACGCGCCCCAAGTTCTGGAACGCCAACTCCGGTCGGCTCGGTGGAAGGGCGATCCGATCACCATCGGAGGAGTGAGCGATTCCTACCAGCCGATTGAAGGCAAATACCGAATCATGCCTGAAATCTTGCGGATCATGATCAAACATCGAAATCCGATTGTAATATCGACAAAATCCACCCGCATTTTCAGGGACCTTCCGCTGTTCGAAAGACTCGCTCAGGTGTGCCCGGTGCATGTGGGTGTTTCTGTATCTACGATGGACCCTTCCGTTCAACAAGTGTTGGAACCCAACGCATCCCCGACTATGGAACGATTGGAGCTTCTTCGTGCTTTCCGAAAGATCGGCTGCGCAACGAGCGTGTTGATGATGCCCATCCTTCCTTGGATCACCGATTCCTATGAGAACTTGGAAGGATTGATCCGTATGGCCCATCAAGTAGGCGCCCAAGATTTGATTTCAGGCAGCCTCCGGCTACGAGGACATACCCGCAAAGTCTTCTTCCGATTTTTGGATCGGGAATATTCGGGTCTGAAAGAGAAGTATCAGGAGCTATACGCGGGTGAAAAACCTTCAAAACCGTATCGGAGCAAAATCAACTGCCAGATTCACACGCTCATAAACCAGTATCCGCTTAATCTCCTTCCGAAACGGGTAAAGCAGACCCCTCAGCCCTCGATAAAACCTGAGCAGCTTCGCTTGTTCTAAAAACCGATTCATTAACTATTTAGGCGGTAATTGATTACCGCCTAAATTTTGGAGCACGTACTCCATGATCCGAAGGGCGTTGGTGGCAGCCCCAACGCGAACATTGTCCGCTACGATCCACATGAAAAGCTCGCGCGGTCCCACTAAGCGAAGACGACTAATTCCCGTACGATCGCTACCCGCAAACTCTAGGGGCGTGTGATACCCATCGCTTCTTTGGATATGAAGGGTTCGATCAATAGCCCGCGCGATTTCTCGCTCCGAAGCGATTGGAGTCGATACGCGGACGAACACAGCCTCGGAATGACCAAAAACCACTGGAACCCGCACACAGGTTGGGAAGATGCGTATGTTCGAGTCATTAAGAATGGTTCGTGTTTCGTCGATCATCTTCCGTTCTTCGGTCGTGTATCCATCATCTTGTGGATCGCCAATGACCGGGATCACATTCTCATGAATCAAATTAGGGAAATGCTCATGTTCCAGAGTTCCCTGCTGCTGGGCTCGGAGTTCGAGAATCCCCTTATTGCCTGCCCCCGATACCGATTGAAAGGTAACAACCACGACTTCTTCAATCCCCCACTCCTTATGGACTTGGCTAATGCCCAGTACCATTTGGATGGTCGAACAGTTTGGGTTGGCAACAATTCCATGATAGTGGTTCAAAAGGAGCCCATTGACTTCGGGAACAATTAAGGGGACTCGGGGGTCTTTGCGAAAGGCCGAAGAGTTGTCGATGACGATCGGGGTATGCTCAGCCCCGATAGGAGCGTATTTCCGAGCGATTTCTGAGCCAGCGGAAAAGAACAGGAAATCATACGGCTGGGTTAGGGCATCTTGGGAAAGCATTTGAACAGGAATTCGCTGATCGGAAAACGGAATGGATATCCCAACCGATCGTTCCGATGCGAAAAGGTCAAGCTGACTCACACCGATCGAGCGTTCATGAAGCAACTGAATCATGGTTCTCCCAACCAGCCCTGTGGCGCCGACAATTCCTATTTTCATAGCCATTTCCTGCGATTCATGGGTTTTCCCCCCCTCCCAACGAGTGGAA
>Ga0334885_1003618_pt1 | contig 14195 bp, 7 predicted proteins | sample GraSluR1_MG_8_FD_207233 | JGI IMG/M metagenome (GOLD analysis project Ga0334885, IMG submission 207233) | Sludge microbial communities from methane-producing bioreactor in Wageningen University, Netherlands - Granular Sludge_31_05-R1 | ecosystem: Engineered > Bioreactor > Anaerobic > Unclassified...
GTCGCAGTGCCGCCGGAGGTCTTCCCAGATATAGCTCGAGCAGGCGCCGAGCGGGCGGTAATTCTCATAGAGCCGTTCGAGTTGGGCGTCGTCGAAGCCGACCTTGCGGCCCAGCCAGGCGCGGCTGGCCTCGGGGGACTCGAGCAGGTTCATCGCGAGGATCGCAGGGTCCTCGTAGGTCTGGCTCTCGATGGTCGTGATCTTGCCGTATGACCCGATTCCGGCCAGGTCGGTGAAGCAGAACGTGTACTTGCGGTTGGGGGGTTGAGCCAGGAACTCGCGGTAGAGGCGGCTCACGTACTCGACGAAGAACGTCTTGCCGTTGCCCGGTTCTCCGACCAGGACGTAGGCCATCTCCTTGGAGGATCCACCCTCGGCGGCGTCCTTGACGTAGGACACGAAGCTGTTGATCTCGTCGTACATGCCGACGATATGTTTTTTCCCATGACGAAAGATCTTGAAATCGTACGTGGTCTTGCCGTTGACCACGACTTTCTCGATCTCTCCCTCCAGGATCATCCGCGTGATGCCCTGGAAGGCGTTCTCGAAGACCCGTTCGCCGGCTTTCAAGGCCAGCAGATGGTTCTGCAGGGAATTCGGCTTCTCTTGCGCCATGATCGCCCCCGTCGGGAGTTGGCCGGCCCTGACACGCGGGGCCGTATTGAACTGATACACCGCTCCGGTGCATTTGGTTCTCAGGGTGTCGTCGCAAGGTGCATGCCGGATGGAGCGGCGACGGTTTGCTGCCGCTACGTGAAGGTACGCCAAGGCCGCCGGTTCTGCACGCGTTGAGAGAGGTAGGCCGTGCCGCCTCGGCACGCGGGGCCGCTCCAGGAATCGGCTATTGACACGACAGACATCCGTCTGTTTTCATGGTGGCGACGCGAAAGGAGACCGCCATGGCCCGCACGCCGCCGGGGGAGACCCGCCGCCGGGTGCTTGCCTTCGTGCGCGAGCGTGTCCTCGCCGGCGCGCCGCCGACCACGCGCGAGGTGCAGGCACACCTGGGTTTTCGCGCCGTGCAGTCGGCGCGCCAGCATCTCGAGGCGCTGGTGGCCGAGGGCAAGCTGGCCAAGGCGGCGGGCCGCGCGCGCGGTTACCGGTTGCCGGCCGGCGACCCGGCGCGCTTCGGCATGGCGGCGGGGCCGGCGCGGCCGGTGCCGATCCTGGGCCGCGTGCAGGCCGGCCGCCTGAGCGAGGCGCTCGAGGCGTCGGACGGCTACCTGCCGGTGGTGGATCGCCCCGCCGACGAGACGTTGTTCGCGTTGACGGTGCGCGGCGAGAGCATGACCGGCGCGGGCATCCTGCCGGGCGACGTGGTGCTGGTCCGGCAGCAGGAACAGGCCCCGGACGGCGCCATCGTGGTGGCGTTGATCGCGGGCGAGGCCACGGTCAAGCGGTTGCGGCGGCGCCGCGGCCGGCTCGAGCTGCACGCGGCGAATCCGGCGTTCGCGCCGATCGTCCCGGACCGCGGCGACGAACTGCGGATCCTCGGCCAGGTGGTCGAGGTGAGGCGGAGATTGGGGTAGCCCGGATTACTCATGAAGGACCGGCTGCGAAAGGTCAAATGCTTGCCAGGAGGCGCGTTCTCGGATCGGCTCGGTCAACGTACCGCCTTGGGTACGCCTCCCTCGCCGATCCTTGCGAGCCCGCGTCCTGGCAAGCATTTTCCACTTTCTCGCGGCGGTCCTTCATGAGTAATCCGGGCTAGCGGCAATGACCCACCGCGGCTGGCGATCGTGATTGAGCCCGGCCGCCGCCGGTGGTAACGTTGCCGGCGTCTGTAACCTCGAACGCGACCGGGAGCCCGCCATGCGCCGACCCGTTCTCCTGTTGCTGCTCGGTACCATCCTCGCCATCGGCTGCGGCAAGGACGCCGCCAAGAACGACAAGGGTGCCGCGCCGGCCGCGGTCATCGGCGTCTCGCTGCTGACCCGCACCCACCCGTTCTACCAGGACCTCGAGGCCGGTATGCTGGCGGAAGCGCAGCAGCACGGTTTCCGGCTCCTGGTCCAGGCCGGCGAGTTCGATGTCGCCCGGCAGAAAGACCAGGTGGAGAACTTTCTGGTGCGCAAGGTCGACGCCATTGTGCTCTGTCCGTGCGACTCGCGATCGATCGGCACTTCGGTGCAGGCGGCCAACGCGGCGGGCATCCCTGTGTTCACCGCCGACATCGCCGTCCTGGCCGAACAGGCCGACGTGGTCTGCCACGTCGCCAGCGACAACGTGGCCGGCGGCCGGTTGGCGGCCCGGACGCTCGCGGCCGCACTCGGCGGAGCGGGCGACGTGGCCATCATCGACCACCCCGAGGTGGAGTCGGTGATCCAGCGCGTGGCGGGCTTCGAGGCGGAACTCGGGCAGTACCCGGATCTGCGGGTCGTCGCCAAGCTGCCCGGCCGCGGCACCAAGGACATCGCGTTCCGCACCGCCGAGGACATCCTGCAGTCGCACCCCGGCCTCGACGGCATCTTCGGCATCAACGACGACAGCGCCCTGGGGGCGCTGGCCGCCGTCGAGAAGGCCGGCAAGCTGGGGCAGGTCGTCATCGTGGGATTCGACGCCGTGCCCGAGGCGCGCGCGGCCATCGACGCGGGCAAGATCCACGCCGATGTCGTGCAGCAACCGCGCGAGATCGGCCGGGCCGTCATCGCGGCGGTAGCGGACTACCTGGCGGGCCGGCCGGTGCCGCGCGAGACGCTGATCGACTGCCAGCTCTATGGCCGCGGGCAACGTGAGCCCCAGTAGCGCCAACCCCTTGCTGCGCCTGCAGGGCGTCCGCAAGACCTTTCCCGGCGTGGTGGCGGTGGCCGGCGCCGATCTGCGTGTCGCTGCCGGCGAGGTCCTGGCCTTGGTGGGCGAGAACGGCGCCGGCAAGAGCACTCTCATCAAAGTGATCGCCGGCGCCCTGCGTCCCGACGCGGGCACCGTTCAGATTGCCGGGCGCGACGTGACGGGATTGGCGCCCGCGCACGTGGCGCGCGCGGGCGTGGCCGTCATCTACCAGGAACTGAGCCAGGTGCCCGGGCTGACCGTGCGCGACAATTTGTTCCTGGGCCGGGAGCCTTCGCTTCTGGGGCTGCTCGACCGCGCCGGCGAGCAGCGCCGGGCCCGCGACGTCCTGGCCCGCCTTGGCTGCGACGTCGACGTCGAGACGCCGGTCGCCCGCCTCGATCTGGCCCGCCGCCAGCTCTTGGAGATCGCCCGGGCGCTCCTGGCCGACGCCCGCGTGCTCATCCTCGACGAGCCGACCGCTGCCCTGACGCCGCGCGAAACCGAGCGGTTGTTCGCCGTCGTCGACGAGCTGCGCCGCCGAGGTCTGGGGCTCGTGTTCATCAGCCACCGCCTCGACGAGGTCGCTCGTCTCGCCGACCGCATCGCCGTCATGCGCGACGGCGAGGTATTGGGAGCCTGGCCGGCGGCTGCCCTCGACCGGCGCCGGCTCATCGAGCTGATGGTGGGCCGCCCCCTGGATCAGGAGTTCCCGCCGCGCGACGTCGCGCCGGGCGCGCCGCTCTTGGAGGTGGACGGACTGGCCGGCGGCGGCGTGGGCGCGGCCAGCTTCGCGGTGCGCGCCGGCGAGGTGCTGGGTCTGGCCGGGCTGGCAGGGGCTGGTCGGACCGAGCTGATGCGCCTGGTCTTCGGCGCCGATCGGCCCGCCGCCGGCACCGTCAAGGTGGCCGGCCGGATCGTGGCGCCGGGCTCGCCGCGAGCCGCCATCGCGGCCGGTCTGGCTCTGCTCACCGAGGACCGCAAGGGTCAGGGCCTGGTGCTATGCCGGTCGGCCCGCGAGAACTTCGCTCTCGGCAACCTCGATCGCTGGTCGCGCGGAGGTTGGCTCGATCTGCCGCGAGAAACCGCCGTCTTCGCCCGGCACGTGGCGCGACTGGGCATCAAGCTCGCCGGCGACGAGCAGCGCGCCGGGCACCTGTCGGGAGGCAATCAGCAGAAGTTGCTCGTGGCGCGCTGGCTGGAGCGCGACGCGCGCGTGGTGGTGATGGACGAACCGACGCGTGGCATCGACGTGGGCGCCAAGCACGACATCTACGAGCTGATCAACGACCTGGCTCGAGCCGGCAAGGCGGTGGTCGTGATCAGCAGCGAACTGTCCGAAGTGCTCGGCATGTGCGACCGTATTCTCGTGATGCGCGAGGGCCGGATCACCGGCGCGATCACCGAACCTGCCGCCGCGAGCCAGGCCGACGTCATGGCGCTGGCGGTCTGCGAGGCGAGCCATGGCTCGTGACGCCGTCTCGATGACCCGAGGCCTGAGCCGCCGCTTGTCGGGCTATGGCATGCTGGGCGTGCTGCTGCTGCTGTGCGCGCTGTTCTCGGCGCTGACGTTGCGGGACCAGCATCCGACCGGCGCCGCGGCGGCGCGTGAACTGGCTCGCGCCCTGGCCGCCCGGGCGGACACCGCCGCGTCGGTGCTGGCGCTGGCGCGCGACAACGCCGAGGAGCGGGCGTTTCTGGCGGACCTCACGACGCGCCTGCGCGACGCCGGGTTCACGCGGGTGCGAAGCGTGGCCGCAGGTCCGCCCGAGTTTCGGGCCGCGTGCGAAGAACTGGCGGCTGCGGACGGCCCCCGTTACCTGCTGACGCTGCAAACCAACCTGCCGGCCGTACGGGCTATCCAGAGCGGCTTGCCGGAGCACACACGGCCGGTGATCCTGTCGCCGGCGCCCTACCGCTGGCCCACGTTTCTACTGGTCGACAACCTGCGCAACGTGGCCAATCAGATCGCCGTGATCGCCATCGTCGCCGTGGGTATGACGCTGGTCATCATCACCGCGGGCATCGATCTGTCGGTGGGTTCGCTCATCGCGCTGTCGGCCGTGGTGTGCGCCTGGCTGGTGCAAGCGTTCGGCGGCCAGGCCGCCGGTCCGGGCGCGCTGCTCGCCGCGGCGACGGGCGCCATGTTGCTCAGCGGGTTGGCGGGCCTGTTCTCCGGAGCCATGGTGGTGCGCTTCCGCCTGCCGCCTTTCATCGCCACCCTGGCCATGATGCAGGTCGCCAGCGGAGCGGCTTATATCATTTCCAAGGGGCGCCCCATCTACGACGCGCCGGCCGCGTTCACCGCCCTGGGCCGCGGCGTCGACCCGCTGCTGGGCCTGCCCTGGGCGGTGTGGCTCATGCTGCTGCTCTACGGTCTGGCCCATGGGCTCATGTCGCGCACGGCCCTGGGTCGCTACGTCTACGCGGTGGGAGGCAATCGGGAGGCGGCGCGCCTGGCCGGCGTGCGCACCGGCGCGGTGCTGCTCTTCGTGTACGCGTTGTGCGGCGTGTTGGCCGGTCTGGGCGGCGTGGTGACGGCCAGCCAGCTCAAGAGCGGCGCGCCCACTTACGGACTCATGTACGAACTGTACGTTATCGCCGCCGTCGTGGTGGGCGGCACCAGCCTCGCCGGCGGCGAGGGCCGGGTGCTCGGCACGCTCATCGGCGCGTTCATCATCGCCGTCATTCAGAACGGCATGAACCTGACCAACGTGGAGAGCTACACGCAGAAAGTCGTGCTGGGCCTGGTGATCCTGGGCGCGGTGCTCTTGGATCGCCTGCGTTCGCGACCCGCGTCCTAACCCGGATTATTCATGAAGAACCGGCTGCGAAAGGTCAAATGCTTGCCAGGACGCGCGATCTCGGATCGGCTCGGTCAACGTACCGCCTTGGGTACGTCTCTCTCGCCGATCCTTGCGAGCCCGCGTCCTGGCAAGCATTTTCCACTTTCTCGCGGCGGTCCTTCATGAATAATCCGAATTAAACCTCGAGGTGCCTGATGCGTCGCTTGCCGTTCGTGTTGTTGCCGTTGTTGTTCGTCGTGGCCGCGGCCGCCGGAGTGGGTCACAACGGCAAGGTCTATACCGTGGCCACGAGCCACCTGGACACCCAGTGGCGCTGGACCATCCAGCAGACGATCGCCGAGTACCTTCTCAGCACGCTGGACGACAACTTCGATCTGCTCGATCGCTATCCCGAGTATGTTTTCAGCTTCGAGGGCGCGTTCCGCTACCAACTCGTCAAGGAGTACTACCCCGACCGTTTCGAGCGCCTGCGGCAGTATGTGGCGCAGGGCCGCTGGCAGGTGTGCGGTTCCTGGCTCGACGCCGTCGACGTCAACATGCCCTCGCCGGAGGCGCTCTTTCGCCACGCGCTGTACGGCAACGGTTTCTTCGCCCGCGAGTTCGGCGTGCGCAGCGTCGACGTTTTTTTGCCCGACTGCTTCGGCTTCGGCTACGCCTTGCCCTCGATCATGGCCCACTCGGGGCTCACCGGTTTTTCCACCCAGAAGCTGTCGTGGGGCTCGGCCTACGGCACCCCGTACGACATCGGCCGCTGGCGCGGCGTCGACGGCCGCGAGGTGGTGGCCGCGGTGAATCCTGGCGCCTACGTGAGCGATCTTGCGGCCGACGTGTCGCGCGACTCGACGGTCGCGGCCGCGATCGCGCGCACCGTGGCGGCTGGCGGCCCTCCGGTCGCGTTCAAGTACTACGGCACCGGCGACACCGGCGGGGCGCCGACCGAGGAATCCGTCCGGTGGCTGCAGAAGAGCGTGGCGTCGGGCGGCCCGATCGCGGTGGTATCGGCGGGCGCCGACCAGATCTTCCGCGAACTTACGCCCACCGAGATCGCTGCCCTGCCCGTCTACGACGGCGAACTGGTGATGACCAGCCACGGCGTCGGCTGCTACACCTCGCAGGCTGCCATGAAGCGCTGGAACCGCCGCTGTGAAGTGCTCGGCGACGCCGCCGAGCGCGCCGCCGCCCTGGCCTGGTGGCTGGGCGGACAGCCCTATCCCGGCGAGGAACTCGAGCGCGCCTGGACGCGCTTCCTGTGGCACGGCTTCCACGACGATCTGACCGGCACCAGCATCCCTTCGGCCTACACCTTCAGCTGGAACGACATGCTGCTCAGCCAGCAGGAGTTCGCCCAGGTGCTGCAGACGTCGCTGGAGGCGGTCGTCAGCGGCCTGGACACCGACGTCGCGGGCACGCCGGTCGTGGTCTTCAATCCGCTGGGATTTCCGCGCACGGAAATGGTCGTCTATGAGATGCCCGGTATTTTCAGTCTGGGCCTTTTTTCGCCGCCGATGCTACTCGACGGACCGGATGGCCGCCCGGTGCCGACGATGATGCTGGAGCCTATATCCGGCTGGACTATGGGCGCCACCCGGCTGGTGGCTTTCCTGGCCACCGTGCCGGCCAATGGCGTGGCGGTCTACAGCGTCCGGCCTAAGCCGGTCGACGGCGAGGCGTTCTACAGCTTCGAGCCGCGGGCCGACCGAGACGAGGCCGCGCCGGTCCGCTGGGACCCCGCCGCCGGCGCCCTCGACACCGACCGTTATCGCCTGCGTCTGAGCGAGGCGGGACTGGTGTCCTTGTTCGACAAGCAGACCGACCGCGAACTGCTGTCGGCACCGCCGCGCTTGCAGTTGTTGCGCAACGAGCCCGCCAAGTGGGCCGCCTGGGAGATCGACTATGACGACCTCATGGCCGCGCCCTACGCGGAAGTGCCGCTGGGCGGCGTGCCTGAGACGGTCATCGTCGGTCCCGGCCTGGCGCGCCTGACGTTCACCCACGAGGCTGCGGGCTCGGTCTTCCGGCAAACGCTTCTTGTGCGCGACGACCGCCTCGACTGGGAACTGGACATCGACTGGGCGACCGAGGTGACGCTCTTGAAGGCCGCCTTTTTCACAACCGCGCGCGATACGGCCGTCACCTACGATCTCGGTCTCGGCACCATTCGCCGCGGCGTCAACCGGCCGCGGCTCTACGAGGTGCCCGCCCAACGCTGGGCCGACCTCACCGATCAGTCGGGCGCCTTCGGCCTGGCGATCCTGAACGACGGCCGCTACGGCTGGGACCACCCCGATCCGGGCACGCTGCGACTCACGCTGCTGCACACGCCCGCAGTGAACGACCGCTGGCGGTGGATCGACGACCAGAAGAGCCAGGACCTCGGGCGGCACCGCCTGACCGTGAGCATGCTCGGCCACGGGCCGAACTGGCGCCCGGAGGTCGTGCGCGCCGCTGACGCCTTGAACCAGCCGCTGCTGGTTTTTCAGAGCCATCTTTTTACCGAGAACCGCCATCGCGGCCCCTGGGGCCGTTCGCTCTCGCTGCTGCACATCGCCGGCGACCGTCCCGAGGTGGTCGTCCGCGCGATCAAGAAGAGCGAGCAGGGCGACTGGCTCGTCGTGCGCCTGCAGGAGATCACCGGGGCACCGGCCGCCGACGTCACGATCGCGGCCGTCGCGCCGGTGGTCGCGGTGCGCGAGCTGCAAGCCGACGAGCTGCCGATCGCCACGGGCGGCGACGTCGTGTTACGCGACGGCCTGGTAACCTGCGACCTCGCCCCGTACCAGCCGCGCACGCTAGCGCTGCAATTGGCGCCGCCGCCTGCTGACCGCCCGGTGTCCGCGACGCGCAGCACCCCGGTCGCGTTGCCTTGGAACGTCGACGGGATCAGCAGCCGCGAGCAGCCCACCGACGGCGACTTCGACGGTACCGGCGCGAGCCTGCCCGGCCACCTGATCCCGGCCGTGATCGAGCGCGACGGCGTCCGCTTCGAGACCGGCCCGCGCGAGCCGGGCGAGGCTAACTTGCTGCGGTGCGAGGGGCAGACCATCGACCTGCCGCGCACCGACGGCAACGTGCTGCGCCTGCTGATGTGCTCGGTCGACGGCCCGCGCCCGGCGGAGTTCCGCAAAGACAGCGATGCCCGCACCGACGCGTGGGTTCCTGACGGCCGCGCCTTTTTCGGCCAGTGGGACAGCCGCAGCGTTGGCGGCGACATCGTGCACGACCGCGCCGAACTCGTGCCCGCCTACACCGCCGATGCGGCCATCGGCTGGGTCGTGACGCACCGGCACGGTCCGCAAGGACAGCAGGAGCCGTACGTCTTCACCCACTTCTACGCGGTGGACGTGCCGCTGCCGGTGCGTCGTGGGATGCCCCGTGCCGTCACCCTGCCTGACGATCCCGCGCTGGTCATCCTCGCGGCCAGCGTCGTGGCTCGACCCGCCCGCCTGTACTGTTTCGATCGCTATCTCGTCGATCGTCCAACCTGTCCCAGCGTTTCCATCGAGGCCGAGCGGCGGACGTTCATCGACAGCTTGACGGTTTCGCTGCACAGTCCCAATGCCGCAACGGTCATCGAGGTGGCGCGGGACGATGATCCCGCGGTCGTCTACGACGGCTCGCCGTTGATCATCACCGACACGACCACGCTGACGGTGACCGCGCGCGACGGCAGGCGTGTGGACGACATAACCACGCTCCGCAAGAGCGCCCGCGGTCCGTTCCGAGAAACCACGACCCGCACCGCGGTCTTTACGCGTCTCGATCCGTGGCCGGCCGCTGCGGCGTCGCCCGCGCGACTTGTGCCGGGCCTTGCGGCCGCCGTCTACCACGGCGCCTGGGAGCGATTGCCGGACTGGTCGGCGCTGGCGCCGGCGCAGACGTTCGTCAGCGAACAGGTGCGCATTCCTGGCGGCGCGCCCGCCGAGGACGTGGGCCTGGTGCTGCGCGGATGGATCACCGTGCCCGCTGCCGGGGTGTACCGCTTCTGGCTCTCCAGCGACGACGGCAGCCGCTTCTGGCTGGACGAACGACTGGTGATCGACCACGACGGCTTGCACGGCGCGACGGCTGTGTGGGGCGAGGCGCCGCTGGCGGCCGGCCGCCACGCGCTCGTCGTCGAGTACTTCCAGCACCTGGGCGGTCGCGAGCTGAAGCTGGAGTGGAGCGGCCCCGGGTTCGCGCGGCAGGAGGTCCCGGCAACGGTGTTGAGCGCCACGGTCCGCGACTGACCGGTCAGCGGTTGAACATGACGCCCACGCCGATCCGGTTGACCGATCGGTTGTAGTCCAACAGGCTCTCGCCGTAGCCGCTGAACAACCGCAGCGCGAGGAATACGTCCTCCTCGCGGATCACTCGTACGCTGTAGTACAAGCTGACATTGCCCTTGTCGGTGCCGAGGTAGCCGCGTAGCGCGACATGCAGTTGATGGCGAGGCGCCGGCCGCCAGTAGAGGTGAATGTCGCTGTAGCCGAGATAGTCGGTGAGATCGGGGTTGTCGTCGCCTCGGGCCGCAGCTGGAGTTTCCTTTTCTTCCTCGGGCACGCGAGCCCGCAGCTTGATGTACGCCAGCCAGTTGTCGCCGTGGTAGTACGGAGCCAGGTAGGCGAGGTTCCAACTCCGCGAGAGCGGCACGCGCTGGCCGTTGGATTCGTGCTCGAAACCCGCGTCGAAACCCAGCGTCCCCGCTCCCAGGCGGCGCGTGGCGGACCGGTAGAGGACCTCCGGATTGAAGTTCGTGTCGCGAAACGGCGACGAGGCGTCGGTGTTGTACGCCTGCCAGTAGGAGACCTGGGTGAAGGCGAAGAAGAAACGAGTGCCCAACAAGCGGTGCTTGGCGCTCAACTGGAAGATGACCTCGGTTTCCGAACCGGCGTAGTCGTTCGAGTAGGTGTAGGGCAGGACGAACATCTCCCGGTGCAATGTCAAACCCGGGGTGGCAGCGACGCGGGAAAACTGATGTTGCTCGGGCGGCGTCGCGCCGGTGGCTCGCGCAAGCACGCCGATCAGGAAGAACAGGATCAGCGGCAACAGCACCGGCCAAAGATTTTTCACGGCTGACCTCGTCGCGGCGGCGGCACGGGGGTGCCGGTCTGTGGGTGACGGTCACGCAATGATACCACCGATCGAGTCCGGCCCGGTGACGGTTTTTCGTTCACGGCGCGCTGACAGCGAGAGCCGATCGAGCATTGTATAGACGACCGGAATCACAAAGAGCGTAAAGATGGTCGAGAAGATCACGCCGCCGATCTGCACGACGGCCATGGACGTGCGGATCTCCGAGGCGGGACCGCCGCCGACGGCCTGCGGGATCATGCCGATGGCGATGGCCAGGTTGGCCATGATGATCGGCCGCAGCTTCAGCGGGCACGCCGTCAGCAGGGCGTCGCGGATGCTCGCGCCGCGGGCGCGCTCCTGCGCCGTCTGGTCGAGCATGAGGATCGCGTTGTTGACCACGATGCCCACCATCATCACCAGCGCCATCAGCGACATGATGTTGATGGTCTGGCCGGTGAAGAACAGCGCGATCGCCATTCCGATGAGCGACAGCGGCAGGGTGGCCATCACGGTCAACGGGTGCACGAAGCTCTCGAGGATGGCGGCCATCACGATATAGAGCAGGACGATCGCCAGGATGAGCGCCTCGAAGATGGCCTGGAACGATTCGTCCTGGTGCTCGGCATAACCGCCGTACTGGATCGCGGCGCCGGCCGGCAGTGTGAACTCGGCCAGGCGGGCGTCGATCAGGGTGCGCCGGTCGCTCAAGGTTCCCGAAGCGATGTTGGCGGTCACCTCGACCAGTCGCTGTTTGTCCGTGCGCAGGATCGTCGCGTCGCCCGTGCTCTCGGTCAGGGTCACGACGTCGGTGAGCGGCACGGTTCGGCCGGCCGGCGTCGCAAGCGGCAGATCGGGCAGGACCCGCGGGTCGCGCCGGGCTGTTTCGGTCAACCGCACGATCACGTCGCTTTCCTCGCCGTGCTCGCGATACACACCCGCCTGCTCGCCCTCGTAGGCGGTGCGCAGGATGCGGCCGACATCGGCGGCGGTCAAACGGTGGGCGGCCAGATGCTCCCGTCGCGGTTCGACCAGGATGACCGGCTTGCCGGGACGCTGGCTCGATTGGACGTCGACTAGGCCGGGGATCTCTTGCACGACCGCGAGCACCATCGCTCCTGCCGCGGCTACGGCGTCGTGGTCGTCGCCGACCACCTGGAGCACGAGATCGGCTTCGACATGGCCGGCGCCCCCGGTCTGGAACACCGAGACCTCGGCGTCGGGGACCTGCGCCAGGCGAGGCCGGATCCGTGCGCTGAACGCGTCCAGATCCACAGCGCGCTCGCGTTTGTCGACCAGGGTCAGCAGGATATCGACTTCTTCGATTGCGCGGCTCTCCCCGCCGACCTTGACCAGCGAGCCGGTGACCTCGGGTTCGCTGCGCAGGTCGGCCGCCAGCCGGTCGGCCTCGCTCGCGGCGCGCTCGAGGCTGGTGCCGGCGGGGAACTTCAGGCTCACCAGCACCGTCGCCTGATCGATTGCGGGGATGAATTCGCCGCCCACCCAGCGCAGGAGCGACAGCGAGCCGATCAGAACGACCACGGCCACCAGGAGCGGCTGCCAGCGGTGCGCCAGGCAGTGGGCCAGTCCGCGCCGATAGGCGGTTTCCAGTCGCCGATAGCTCTGGTCCCAGGCGCGCGCGGCCCTGGCGATCGGATGCTTGCTCTGGCCCTTGCCGATCCCCTTGCCCGGTTGCACCAGGCGCGCCCCCAGCATGGGCACCAGCGTGAAGCTGATGATCAGCGAGAAAATGGTCGCAAAGACCACGGTCAAGCCGAACTGCAGGAAGAAACGGCCGATGATGCCGCTCATGAAGGCGATCGGCGTGAACACCACGACATTGGTCAGCGTGGCGGCCAGCACCGCGATTGCGACCTCGCTGGTGCCGCGGGCCGCCGCCTCCCGCGGCGCAACCCCTTCCTGCACGAGGCGGGCGATGTTCTCGAGGATCACGATGGAGTTGGTCACGAGTGTGCCGATGCAGATGCCCAGGGCCATCAACGACAGCACGTTGACGGTGAAGCCGGCCGCCTCCATGAGCATGAACGCCGCGATGACCGAGACGGGCATCGCGACGGCGGCGATCACGGTGAGCCGCCAGTCGTGCAGGAACAAAAAGAGCAGGAGCCCGGTCAGCAGGATGCCGAGGCCGATGTTGCCGAGGGTGTCCACGACCGAGCTGCGCACGAACGTGCCCATCTCCTGCACGACCTCGACGGTGAGGTCCGGGTCCAGAGTCCCGCGCAGTTCCGCGAGAGCGGCCATGACGCCGTCGACCACGGCGACCGTGTTGCCGTCGGTGCGTTTCATCACGCCGAGGCTGACGACGGGTTGGCCGTTGTAGGTCGAGCGCTCGCGCAGTTCCTCGGCCGTGTCCTGGATCTCGGCGATCTCTGACAGCGGGATGGCGGCGCCGTCCGGCAGGGGCACCCGGATGCGGCCCAACTCGGCGGGGCTGGCCACTTCGCCGCGCAGGCGGACGTTGATCTCCCGGTTGCCGCTGGTGATGTATCCGACGGGTACGTTGAGGTTGCCGGCCGCCAGCACCCCCAGCACGTCGAGCAGGGTCAGACCGTAGGGGCGTAGCCGCTCCGGCGCCACGGCCAGGCGGATCTCGCGCTCCTGGCCGCCGACGATTTCCACCGAGGCGACGCCGTCCACGCGGCTCAGCCGATCCTGAATCTGCTCGTCGGCGATCTGGTACAGGTCGCGCAGCGAGCGGGGTCCCGAGACCGCGATGTCGACCACGGCCGAGCTACCGATTTCGAACTTGGTGATCACCGGGTCCTCGGCATCGTCGGGCAGATCGGCGCGAATCGCGTCGACCTTGTCCTTGACGTCGATGGCGGCCTGATCCTGGCTGGTCTCGAGCGTGAACTGGATGATGACTTGGGAGAGGTTCTCGCGCGAATAGGACAGCAGGTCTTCGATGTTGGCGAGCGTCGAAACGTTATCCTCGATCTTCTTGGTGATCTGGGTCTCGACTTCGCCCGGCGCGGCGCCGGGGTATACGGTCGTGACCACGACGACCGGGAACTCGATGCTCGGCATGAGATCGACGACCAGGTGCGTGTAGGAGTAGGCGCCCATCACCACCATGACCGCCACGAGCATCGTCGTCAGCACCGGCCGGTCGACCAGGGTGCGCAGGAGGTTCATGGTCAGCCCTCCTGCCCGCTGTTGACGATCAGCACCAGCGCTCCCTCGTACAGCAGGGACTGCCCGAAGCGGACCGCGGTTTCGTGTGCCGCGAGGCCGGCCGTGACCTCGAAGGCGTCGGTGGTCGCAACGCCGACGTCGACCCGCCGCAGCGTTGCAACGGGAGCATCACCGCCGCCGGCGATCACCCAGATGGCGTCGCCCTGGTCGGTGCGCACGAGGCATTCGGTCGGCAGCGCTAGCGCCGACGGCCGGTGCCGGGTGCGCACTGCGAACGACAACAAGAGACCGGGGAGCAGCCGGCCGTCATGATTGGCGAATCGGACCTCGCCCTCGAGCAGGTGCGTGGACGGATCGGCCATCAGGTCGAGGCGACTCAAGACGCCCGTCCGTAGTTCGCCGTCGGGCAGG
>Ga0334885_1003631_pt1 | contig 14164 bp, 11 predicted proteins | sample GraSluR1_MG_8_FD_207233 | JGI IMG/M metagenome (GOLD analysis project Ga0334885, IMG submission 207233) | Sludge microbial communities from methane-producing bioreactor in Wageningen University, Netherlands - Granular Sludge_31_05-R1 | ecosystem: Engineered > Bioreactor > Anaerobic >...
TTGTGGCCAACCTTATTTCTGGGCTGATTGCATACTCATTCTTCCCCAAAAAACCTTCAATAAATTTAGAAAATATTGATAATCGATCACTTAAGCGTGTTGCTTAGGTCGAACTCACGTTATATTACGAATAAAAACTCTTAAAATTATTGGTTATGGACGACAAGTTGATAGTTATTGCAAATGAAACATACGCTAGTGCACTGGTACTCCAGGGCTACTTGGAGTCCAATGGAATAGAGTGCTTTCTAAAGAACGTGAACCTTGTGCAACCCAACGTGTCAGACAATGTAAAGGTTCAAATAAGGGAATCGGATGCAGAGAGAGCCATTAAACTACTAACTTTGTTAAATCATCCGGGAAAAGGTGATCAGCAAGTACGTAGAATACTTGTACCACTTGATTTTACAGAACATTCTAAAAATGCAGCATACTTCGCATTAAAGATTGCCCATGTTTATGGTGCTGAGTTAAAATTATTGCACGTTTTCAATTCACCCATTGTAGATATGATACCATTTACAGATGCTGCTAGCATTCAAATTGATGTTGATATAAGTTTTCATGTACTCCAAAAAAATGCTAAGGAGCGGTTAATCAAATTCTTTTCTCTCATAAGGAAATTTGCTGATGAGAATGGTATGAAATCACTTAAGATTGGATATACGCTTCGAGAGGGTTTTGCCAGTTATGGCATAATTGATACCTGTCGCAGATACAAGCCTGGATTACTGGTAATGGGTACTAAAAGTGAAGGTTTTAGAAGTTCAGAATTGGTTGGAAATGTTGCCACTGAAGTGGTAAAAGAAACTAATATTCCTTTACTTGTTATACCAGAAAAAGCAGAACTTAAAGATATTAGCGAAGTTAAAACTATTCTTTATGCAACAAGACTTGACGATAATGATTACATTGCAATAAGAAAGTTAGCAATTATTGTATCAGCTTTTAAGGTTAATATTATATGCGCTAATGTTTCAGAAGAACCAGAAAATTCAATTATAAAAGCAAAAATGAATAGCCTCAAAGATTACACAAAAAAAGTTGTCAAGAAGGCAAATATTGATTTTGAATTTGTAAAAGGAAAAGATAGTGTTGATACATTTAAAGGCTTTATATCAGGTAGAAACATAGATCTTTTTGCTATTACAATGTATAAGAGAAATTTACTATCACGAATATTCAATCCATCTCTTACAAGAAAAATGCTTTTAGAAGCAGATGTACCCATGTTAATATTCCCAGGATAAACAGGAATTATTGTCAAAAATTAGTTTTAATTGAAAAAATTGTCTAAAAACTTTGATTTTTAATTAATAATTGCGACTTTTGCGCACTGTTTTAAAAAACCTTTTATAACTGAAAAAATATAAGGAGCAATGTCGAAAATCTGTCAAATTACAGGAAAACGGATGATGGTTGGAAATAACGTTTCCCATTCAAATAAGAAAACCAAAAGAAGATTTTACCCAAATTTGGTTAACAAAAAGTTTTTTCTCGAAGAAGAAAATCGTTGGGTAACCCTTAAGGTTTCGGCTGCAGGTATCCGTACTATTAACAAGAATGGACTAAAAAGGGCTCTTAAAGAAGCACAAGGCAAAGGTCTAATTAACATCTATTAAAGATTATTGAAATGGCAAAGAAAGGTAACAGGGTTCAAGTTATACTAGAATGTACTGAACATAAAGAATCAGGCATGCCAGGTACATCTAGATATATTACCACTAAGAATAAGAAGAACAAACCCGAAAGGATGGAGTTAAAGAAGTACAATCCTGTTTTGCAAAAAGTAACATTACACCGCGAAATTAAATAAATTATACTATCATGGCTAAGAAAGTAGTAGCAACACTGCAAAGGGGCGCAGGAAGAGTAAACACCAAGTGCATTAAGATGGTGAAATCAACAAAAACAGGCGCTTATGCTTTTAAAGAAGAAATGATTCCTAACCAAGCTGTTAAGGATTTTTTCCAAGGAAAATTATAGAATTCTTTTTATAAATGATATTTGCTGAAAAGCTTCCTTGTAAATAGGAAGCTTTTTTGTTAATTTGCATAGTTTTGATTTAAAATAATACTCAAAATATGGGAATGCTAGGTATATTTTCGAAAAAGGATAAAGAGTCTTTGGAAAAGGGTCTCGAAAAAACAAAGGAAAGCCTCTTTAAAAAATTATCTAGAGTTGTTGCTGGTAAATCAACCGTTAATGATGATATTCTTGATGACCTTGAAGAGGTTCTAATTAGTTCGGATGTGGGAGTTGAAACAACTCTTCGAATAATTGAACGTATTGAGAAACGAGTTGCTAAAGATAAATATTTAAATGTTAATGAATTAAATATTATACTTAAAGATGAAATAGCAGCATTGTTGGCTCAGAATGACAATTCTGATAAAGAAATTAGTATCTCTACAGTCGATGGCATGCCCTACGTAATAATGGTAGTTGGGGTTAATGGTGTTGGGAAAACCACTACAATCGGAAAGTTAGCGTATTTGTTTAAAGAGATGGGAAAATCCGTTTATCTGGGTGCTGCTGATACTTTCCGAGCTGCCGCAACTGACCAATTAAGTATTTGGGCCGATCGAGTTGGCGTTCCTATTGTTAAGCAGGCTATGGGGTCCGATCCTGCTTCAGTTGCTTTTGATACACTTAATTCAGCGGTAAAAAACAAATCAGATATTGTTATAGTTGATACGGCAGGAAGATTGCATAATAAGCAAAACCTAATGAATGAGCTATCAAAGATCAAACGAGTTATGCAAAAAGTAATTCCATTAGCCCCCCATGAGGTGCTACTTATTCTTGATGGTAGCACAGGACAAAATGCTTTTGAGCAGGCTAAGCAGTTCACAAAAGCTACTGAAGTAACAGCATTAGCGCTAACAAAGCTCGATGGCACTGCAAAAGGTGGTGTGGTTCTCGGTATTTCCGATCAGTTTAAAATTCCTGTTAAGTACATTGGTGTGGGAGAGAAGGTTAGTGATCTTCAGATTTTTGACCGATTTCAATTCGTTGAAAGTTTATTCTCTTAACTATTTATGGTTGAATTTAAATGAAAAAATTATCTTTTCTTATCTGCTTTATCTTTTCTTGCTTCTTGTTAGTTTTCAGTCAGCCAGTTAACCCATTTACACCACCAGAGTATTTCCCATCGAAAGCTGTGCTAATAGAGTGGAATTTCAATAGTAATATTTGGCCTCTATACTCAAACTTAATCTATGAATGCCAGAGTGCAGCTGAAGTAATCCTTGTGGTTAGAGACCTGGGAGAAGAGAATATAATGCGAAATCTTTTGGGTGATGATGGAGTGCCTGATAATAATATTTCGTACGTTCACGTACCATGCGAAAGGATGTGGATCAGAGATCATGGCCCTCTATCTATTATGTCCGATAGCGGAGTGGTTTTTATGGATTTTGACGATCTTGCAAACAGCGGACTAGATGAGGATCTACCAACTAATCTCGCAAATATTTGGGGTTTACAGAGCTGCCAGATTTCCTGGATACTTTGTGGTGGAAACTTTATGATTGACGGACAAAGAACACTCTTTGCAACCGATAGGTTATACACTAACAACCCATCTGTACCTCGCGATACCATTGATAGTGTTCTTCATAAATACATGGGAATTGAAAGAATTGTAACCGTTTCGGCTCAGCATAGCGATTACTGGGGGCATATCGACATGCAGATGAAGTTACTAAACGACACCATAATGGTTATTTCGTCCGTTGAACAAGGTTCTGGTCCTAACTACGATACTTTGGAGAATAACTACAATAGAATAGCAGAACTTGTTGCACCTAATGGAAAACCCTATCATATTGCACGATTACCCATGGCCGACAACTGGAAAACCTATGCAAACTCATTGATTATCAACAATAAAGTAATCATTCCTGTTTATAATCATCCCAACGATGAAATTGCTATGACCATTTATCATGATTTGCTCCCAAATCACACCATTGTCGGAATAAACTGTAATTCCATTATTCATTGGGAGGGAGCAGTTCACTGTATAACCATGCAGCTCTTCGATGAGGATTACTTTATACAACCCACTATGTTTGAGGTTATATTTAGCGTTAACGATGGAAATGGGGATGGCTTTATATCGGCTGTTGTTGAAGGGATACCCATCGTTTCAGGTGACTTAGTGGAAGAGGGGATAGAGGTTATATTTACAGCCCATCCCAGTACTGGTAGCGAAGTTTACGATTGGTACCTAAATGGTATCTCTCAGTCGCTTAAGGATTCAACGTTTCAAATTGTCAATATTCAAAATGATGTGGACGTTAAGGTTGAGTTTGCAAAAATATCAAACGATTTATTCCAGAAAAATGAACCTATAGTACTATACCCCAATCCTTTCAAACAGTTCATAGAAGTTACCTACATCCACGGAATAGAGATAATTGAGGTCTTTGATTTATTGGGCAAAAAAATCATTGAACAAAAATGTGAAGGTTCTGATTCAATTATATTAAATACAGGTAGTTTGTTGAATGGTGTCTACCTTATTAAAGTTATTACGGTTAATGGGGAGAGGTATATAAAAAGAGCCGTTAAGTAGAAAAGTGATAGTAATAACACAAAGGATTATTAATCCATTGATAATATGTAAGTTATAGTTTAGAGGTTATATACAACTAGTATTTCTACTTTTCATCTCAACTTTTAAGTTCAATGGAGCAAAAGAATAAGAAAATCAATATGGTAACCCTTGGGTGCTCAAAGAACGTTGTCGATTCGGAGTACCTTATGAAGCAGTTGGATATCAATGGGTGGAAAGTGGTAATTGATTCTAATGATCCAAGCGTTGACGTTGCTATTATCAATACTTGTGGATTTATTGCCGATGCCAAGGAGGAATCCATTGATACCATTCTAAGTTTCGTTGAGGCAAAGCGTAAAGGTTTAATATCGAAGGTTTTCGTGATGGGATGCCTCTCTCAGCGATACAAGGCTGAGCTACAACATGAAATACCCGATGTTGATGGATATTTTGGGGTTGACCAGTTAGCCGATATTCTCCAATCGCTGAATACTTCGTATTCTTTTTCATATGCCAACAGACGTATAATATCCACCCCAAAGCACTACGCTTACTTAAAAATCTCGGAGGGTTGTTCTTGGGGTTGCTCGTTCTGCGCAATTCCTCTTATTCGTGGAAAGCACATATCAAAATCAATTCCCGAACTGGTTGATGAAGCACAATGGCTTGCAAAGGAGGGTGTAAAGGAGTTAATCCTGATTGCTCAGGATTCAACCTTTTACGGCAAGGATATCTACGGCGAGAGAAGATTGTCCGAATTAGTAGGTAAACTTTCAGAAATTGATGGAATAAATTGGATCAGAATACATTATACTTACCCCTCTGGTTTCCCACTTGAGTTGCTAAAGGTAATGGGAGAGAATCCTAAGGTCTGTAAATACCTCGATATTCCCTTTCAGCACATTAGCGATAGGATGCTAAAGGCCATGCGCAGAGGAATAAATAAGAAGCAAACAATTGAACTGATAGGGAGGATAAGAAGAGAAATACCAGATATTGCCATCAGAACAACGCTCTTAGTTGGGCATCCCGGGGAAATACAACAAGATTTTGAAGAGCTTGTAGACTTTGTGAAGAACTTTAAATTCGATAGGCTTGGTGTATTTACATACTCCCACGAGGAGGGAACACACTCTGCAACCCTAACTGACGATGTGCTTTTGGACATTAAGCAGCAAAGAGCACAGCAGATCATGGAGTTACAGCAAGAAATTTCGTTCGAAAACAATCAGAAACGGATAGGAAAAGTGCTTAAGGTTATTATCGATAGGGAAGAGGGAGGTTACTTTATTGGGCGAACAGAGTTCGATTCACCCGAAGTTGATCAGGAAGTAATCTTTGTCAAACCCCATGGAAGTAAACTTGTACCAGGCGATATTGTTAAATGTTTGATAAAATCGGCAGAGGATTATGATCTAATGGGCGAAATTATTAAGTAAATCTTTACTAAACCTGAAATAATGAATCGCAGCGCCTACATAGTAAAGAAATTGGAAGCCAAAACCAAGAAGGCAATCTACGATTACAACCTTATTGAACAGGGCGATGGGGTACTTGTTGGTTTATCGGGTGGGAAGGATAGCTATGCGCTGCTTGATTTGTTAGTTAACCTAAACCATTCCATGCCCGAGAAGTTCAGGATTGAGGCATGCCATGTAGTGGCATCGGATATGCCCTACGAAGCGGATACTGACTTTATGAAGAAATACTGTGAAGAGAATAGTGTTCCCCTTCATTTCGAGAGCATTACCGTTGATTATCGCCCTCAGGGGCGACAACCCGCCTGTTTCATTTGCAGCTGGAAAAGGCGCAAAGCCCTTTTTAAAATGGCACGTCGGAGAGAGTGTAACAAAATAGCGTTAGGCCATCACCTGAACGATGCCGTTGAAACTCTTTTGCTAAACATGATTCATCATTCGTCTATAAGTTCAATCCCTCCTAAGTTAAGTATGTTTGATGGTGAGATCTATGTAATTCGTCCGTTAATAATGGTACACGATAATGAATTGAGAAAGTACTCGGAGCACCTCGGCTTTCCTCAGGAATTGAGCCTTTGTCCATACGACGATAAAACCTCCCGAGAATCAGTTCGCATGCTTATTGATCAATTCAACAAGTTGAATAAAAGCGCGGTGGAGAATATCTTCCGATCGATGGGCAATATCTACACCGACTACATCCTAGATAAGCCTATTAATAAAAAACCTCCCAAATCATAAGTTTGGGAGGTTTTTTATTGAATAAGAGGAAGTTATCCTATCCCTCTATCTGCTTAATGGTAAAGCTAAGCGCATCATCAAGCATCCCATCAGGAGGATTGTTAATGAAATCAGTATCACATAGCGATTTGGTTAAAGATCTTGAGTACTCGATATCCTTTTTAGCAATGTTGTAGGCTTCTTCCCAAGTAACCTTATGTCTGGCAACCCCATCTTTAATGGCTTGCATTGCCACATCGGCCGCTTCCACGGGGAACACATCGGCTTCTTCCATGGTAGGAGTGATATTCTCGGGGTTTATGCCACGTTTTTCGGCGTAATTTGCCAAGGAATGTGCTGCAGTAATGGCCATGGTATCGGTAATCTTCTGTGCACGAACTATTAATGCTCCCTTTAGGATACCCGGAAAACCAAGCGAGTTATTCACCTGATTGGGAAAGTCGCCCCTTCCGGTGGCAACTATAAAGGCACCAGCCTCTTTAGCGGCGTATGGGTAAATTTCAGGAACTGGATTAGCACAGGCAAAAACAATTGATTTTTCGGCCATTGCACTTACCCACTCCTTTTTAATGGTATCAGGACCTGGCGTTGAGAGTGTAATCAGCACATCGGCACCCTTCATGGCTTCCTCCATGGTGAGCACTTTATTTGGATTGGTGCTTTCGCAGAGTTCCCATTTTCTGTAGAACCGTGGATCTGATTTAATATCCTCACGACCAATATGTAATGTTCCTTTTGTGTCGAATAGAATCATCTTCTTTGGATCACCTCCATCAGCAATAATCAACCGGGCAATGGTGGTATTTGAAGCACCTGCTCCGTAGTAAACAATTTTTGCATTGGATAATTTTTTCCCAGCCAATTTAAGGGCATTGATTAATCCGGCAAGGGTAACACAGGCTGTTCCCTGAGCATCGTCGTGCCAAACAGGGATATCGCACTCTTCACGGAGCACATCGAGAACCTTATAGCAATTGGGTTGTGAAATATCCTCCAGGTTAATTGCACCAAAGCTATGCTGGCACATCTTAACGAAATCGATGATTTTATCAGGATCGTTTTTCCCATCCTTTCCTCTGCTATCAACGCAAAGAGCAACACCATCAACACCGCCTAAATATTTCATTAGAAATGCTTTACCTTCCATTACGCCCAGTCCACCAGGAGGGGTGCAGTCGCCATCTCCGAGTACACGGGTTGAGTCGCTCACTACCGCCACTAGATTGCCTCGATTGGTGAGTTCAAACGAAGCTTCGTTATTGTCACGTATGGTGGTCGAAACCTTCGATACACCAGGTGTATACCAAACGTTAAACCAGTTAAATCCAGGAACAGGAACCTTAGGTACAACCTGTATCTTTCCGCTATAATGCTTGTGAGCTAATTCGGCAAGTCGTTTAAGGAAAATCGTTTTCCCTTTTGCCCTTTGCTCTTCACTCCAGTTGTCGGGGAATATTTTCCCCAGATTTTCAAGTTTTAGGCTGATTTCTCCATAGTTGTATTAATTTTATCAAAAAATAGTTTTTTTTGGAGAAACAAGTTACAATAAAAACAAGTTGATTCAAACCTGTGAAACAAATCAAAGAGTTTTATTAATGTATAATATTAATGAAATAATATATTTAAAGTGCTTATAATTTGAAATATAATTATTTAAAATGAATTGCTTTTTATGGTAAAGAACATGTTTTTATACTAAAAAAAAATGCTATGCATTTTAAGATGAAAAATTTGTTTTTTAATAATAATATTCAGGAAAAAGATTATTGACTAAGTAGCTTGAAGCTATAGCATTTTGCTTTTATGAATTTTTAAAATAATATATTCTATTGGTCAATAATTTATGTAATTTTTAAAAAAAAATAGTTAGGTTTGATGTTGATAAATTGCATAATCTAAAAATAATGAGTGTACTAGTTGATAAAAAATCTCGCATTTTAGTTCAGGGTTTTACAGGGAGTGAAGGTACATTTCATGCAACCCAAATGCTCGAATACGGAACAAATGTAGTCTGTGGAGTTACACCCGGTAAAGGAGGACAGAAGCATTTGCAGCTACCCGTTTTTGATACAGTTTCACAGGGTGTTTATGAAACTGGTGCTGATGTTTCGGTAATATTTGTACCTCCTTCTTATGCTGCTGATGCAATATTTGAAGCAATTGATGGTGGAATTAGAGTAATTGTATGCATTACAGAAGGAATTCCAATTGCTGATATGGTAAGAGTTAAACATTATCTTGAAAATAATCCTAACGTTAGGTTAATTGGTCCCAATTGCCCTGGAATAATAACTCCCGATGAAGCAAAAGTTGGTATAATGCCCGGTTTCATCCATAAAAAAGGTTGTATAGGAGTAGTTTCAAGATCAGGTACTCTCACTTACGAAGCTGTTGATCAGCTTACTAAATGCGGTCTGGGTCAAAGTACTTGCATTGGAATAGGTGGTGATCCAATAGTGGGTACAACCACGTTGGATGCGATTAAACTTTTCAATTCAGATTCTGAAACAAAAGGTATTGTAATGATAGGAGAAATTGGTGGAGGTATGGAAACTGAAGCTGCCCGATGGATAAAGGATAATGTTAAGAAACCTGTGGTTGGTTTTATCGCAGGTAAAACAGCCCCAAAAGGAAGAAGAATGGGACATGCAGGTGCAATTATTGGTGGAGCAGAGGATACTGCATCAGCTAAAATGGAAATAATACGTCAATGCGGAATCTATGTGGTAGATTCACCAGCTGATATTGGCATATCATTATTAAATGCTTTAAAGTAAACCTGAAATAAAGTATCACTTATTGGTATGAATAATAAGATTTTGCATAAAATTATTATTCTAACTTGCTTTTTAGCGAGCATAAACGCTTATGCTCAAAGAGATGCCATTGAATTTGATAGGATATCTGTTGAAGATGGTTTATCGCAGGGTACTATATACTCAATTTTACAGGATCATAAAGGATTCATGTGGTTTGGTACAGATGATGGATTAAACCGCTATGATGGTTATAATTTCAAGGTGTTCAAATTTAATCCTTATAATAAGAGGACTTTATCAAATAATCGAGTTATCTCTTTAATTGAAGATAAAGAAAACAATATTTGGATTGGTACTATTGGAGGTGGGTTGGTAAAATATGATCATATAACAGAAACTTTTTTTGCATATAAGCACAATCCCAATGATCATGAGAGTTTGAGTTTTAATAGAGTAATGGCTTTGTGCGAAGATCCATCTGGGAAAATTTGGGTGGGAACAGCTGAAGAAGGGTTAAACCTTTTCGACCCCAAAACGGAAAAGTTTAAGGTTTATAAAAACATCCCTGAAAATTCCGATATATTACCCGATAATGTAATAAGATCCTTATATTTTGATTCCAATCAGACACTTTATGTTGGTACCAATAAAGGGTTTTGTTATTATAATCCAAATGACGATAACTTCATTTCCATCACAGTATTTGATAAAAATGGAAAGCTTCATAACATCGGGGTAGTAAGACGTTTTATGGAAGATAATGAAGGTGATCTATGGATTGCAACAGATGAAAATGGATTGATTAAATTCAATAGGGATAAAAAAACCTTTGATATCTTGACTCATAACGTAAATAAAATGGGATTAGCTAGCAATACGGTTCATGATTTATATCAGGATGACGACGGCATGATATGGATAGGCAGTTATGGTGGACTTCAAAAGTACAATCCTAAAACAAAACATTTTAATACTTATTCATATAATATTTCCGATAATAGAAGTATAAGCAGTAACTTAATACGAACAATATATGAAGATAGAACAGGAATAGTTTGGATTGGAACGTACAACCATGGAATTAACAAGTTTGACAGAAAACATAGGAAGTTTACTAATTATCATAATCAGCCAGGAGATCCATTAAGCTTACCCTCCTCGATTATTAGATCAATTTTTGAGGATAATCAGGGAATGATTTGGATAGGAACTTTTGGGGAAGGACTTGTAGTGTTTGATATTGAAAGTGAAGGTTTTACTCATTTTAGAAATCAAGCGTTGGATAAAAATTCCTTAGTAGATAATTACGTTACATCAATTGTTCAAGATAAAGATCATAACATTTGGATTTCAACTTATAATGGGTTATCCAAATATAATCCATTGAAAAAATCATTTACAACTTTTGTACACAACCCTAAAGAAATTAACTCCCTACCCGATAATAAATTACGGAATCTTTTTATTGATAAAAACAATATCCTATGGATTGCAACTTTAGCCAATGGATTGTGCAAATATGATCAAGAAAAAGATATTTTTATAAATTATGTTCCTAACCCTGGCAAACCGAAAGCGACATTATCGCAGGATAGAATAATGATTATGTATGAAGATAATTATAATAATTTCTGGGTTGGTACAAGCGGAGAGGGTCTTAATCTTTTTGATAGAGAAACAGGTATAGTACGTCAATTCAAAAATGATTTCAATGACACAACAACCATTAGCTCTAACCGGATCTATTGCTTACACCATGATAAAAACAATCGTTTATGGATTGGAACCGATGAAGGAATTAATCTTTTTAACTATGAAAATGAGACATTTACAGCACTAAGATCTTATGATGGTTTGCCAAACGATGTCATTTATGGTATACTGGAAGATAATTTTGGTGATCTTTGGGTTAGCACTAATAATGGATTGTCTCGCTTTAATCCAAACACAATCGATAAAATACATTTCAATAATTACTTCAAGTCTGATGGCCTCCAGAACAACGAATTTTCCGAAGGGGCTTATTTCAAAACAAAATCGGGTTTACTCTTTTTTGGAGGTATTAACAATTTTAATGTAATAAACCCCAATAACATTAATGACAATCCTTACCCTCCTGAGGTATATATAACTGAATTAAGAATTGTAAATAAGAATGCAAAATTTGATGAGCAGAAAGAAGAGGTTATCAACCTTCTCAATATGGATTTTATTGAATTAGAATATAATAAAAATAATATTTCTTTTTATTTTACAGCATTACATTACAGTTATTCTAAAAGAAATAATTATAAATATAGACTGGAAGGTTTTGAATCTTCATGGGTTGAACCTATCGAAAATCAACGATTTGTGTCCTATACTAATTTGAAACCCGGTAAATACAAATTCATGGTTATTGCTTCTAACCCAGATGGAATATGGAATGAGAAGGGAGATGAGTTTACAGTTAGTATTAAAAATCCCTTTTGGAAAACTTGGTGGTTTATAGTTTTTGAAATCTTGCTTATTATTGGATTTATAATTGGGATTATCCTATTGAGAGAATCAAATTTGAAAAAAAATAAGAGAGAACTGGAAGAAATGGTATCAATTAGAACTACTGAAATTCAACAACAAGCTGAAAGGCTTAGACAAGCCAACGAAGAGATAATTGCCACATCAGAAGTGCTTACGGAGCAGAACAAGCAGTTACAGGAAAAAAATGAAGAGATATCGTCTCAACATAATGAACTTGAGAATCAACGAAACGCGCTAGCCAATTTAGCATGGGAACTTCAGGAGAAAAATGAAGAAATTGAGAAACAGAAAGACCTGCTAGCATATCAAACAAAAGAAATTACCGACTCAATCATGTATGCAAAGCGTATACAGCAAGCTGTACTTCCTATGCAGGATCAAATTAGAGATTTGTTTTCGGAGTTTCTCATATTCAATAGACCTAAAAGTATTGTTAGCGGCGATTTTTACTGGGCTACTCGAGTTGGTGATAATAGAATAGTTGCTACGGTGGACTGTACAGGGCATGGGGTACCCGGTGGATTTATGAGCATGTTAGGCGTATTAATGCTTAATGAAGTTATTACTCAAAGAGGTATACTTGAGCCAGAAAAAGCGCTTAATCATTTGAGGCAAAACATTATTTCTGTGCTACACCAAACCGGTGACTATACTGATACAGGAGACGGTATGGATCTTTCATTATGCATAATCAATGATAAGGAAAAGACCCTTAACTATTCAGGGGCAAATAGTTGTATACTTATTTCACAGAAAAATGATGATGAAGAGCAGGAATTGATTGAAATATACTCGGACAGGATGCCTATCTCTTACCATTTGGTTATGAAATCATTTACTAATCAAATTATTAATTTGAAAAAGGATTCAACACTATATTTGTTTTCCGATGGAATAATTGATCAATTTGGTGGTGAACAAGGAAAGAAATTTCAGCTTTTCAGGTTAAAGAATTTTATTATTGAGAATAAAAATCTGCCTTTAGAAACTCAAGGGATTGCTTTGGAACAACTATTTGATAAGTGGAAAGGCGATACATATCAGGTTGATGATGTATTAGTTTTGGGTATTAAAGTTTAAATCCAGACTGTATTCCTTTTTTAATGCATCCCATATTACCTCAATGGGGTGCAAACTTGTTATTCCCGTTCCATCTTTAATCTGATTTCTGCAACTTGTTCCGGATGCCACTATCAATACATCATCCGCTGATTTCCTTATTTCTGGAAAAAGAACCAGCTCGCCTACTTTCATTGAAAGTTCAAAATGTTCCTTTTCAAATCCAAAAGCCCCTGCCATTCCACAGCACCCACTGGGTATTTCAACTACATTATAATTTTCTGGGAATGAAAGCATGGCAATAGTCGATTTAGTTGATGCAACAGCTTTTTGCTGGCAGTGTCCGTGTAACTTTAATGATCTTATTTCACTGGTAAACTTATCTCTTGTAATATTACCTAAATCTACTTCACGATTAAAAAACTCATCAAACAGCATGCAATGTTTTGCTAAGCTTATTGCTTTATCCCTTTTCTCTTCCATTACTAAAACTGGGTATTCATCGCGAAAACTAAGAATAGCCGAAGGTTCTATTCCAATTAATGGTATATTTTCTGAAATAATCTCACTAAGGATATCAATATTTCTGTTGGCAATTCTCCTTGCCGTATTAAGCAGACCCTTGGAAATGTATGTTCTACCACTCTCAAAAATATCGGGAATAAGTACCTGATATCCCAACTTATTGAGCAATTTTATGGCTTTAACACCAATATGTGAATCATTGTAGTTGGTAAACTCATCGGCTAAGAGGTAAACCCTCTTGGGATACTTGTTTTTTTCAGAATACTTCTTATGCCATTTTTTGAGAGTAATCTTGTTTATAAATGGCAATTGGCGCTGAGGTGCAAATCCTAATGATTTAGCAATGATTGATTTGGTTAGAGGGTTTGTAAGAAAAAAGTTTGTTAGAGCCGGAAAAAGGCTGCCAATGGCATTTATTCGGGTTATACTGGCAATCATTCTACTTCGAAATGGAATACCATTATCCTTGTACCAATGGAATAGGAATTCAGCTTTAAGCATTGCCATATCCACGCTCG
>Ga0334885_1003635_pt1 | contig 14155 bp, 11 predicted proteins | sample GraSluR1_MG_8_FD_207233 | JGI IMG/M metagenome (GOLD analysis project Ga0334885, IMG submission 207233) | Sludge microbial communities from methane-producing bioreactor in Wageningen University, Netherlands - Granular Sludge_31_05-R1 | ecosystem: Engineered > Bioreactor > Anaerobic >...
CACATCGCCAGCTTGTGGCTGTCGAACTGCTGGCGGCGGGTGTCGAAGTGGTGCGCCAGGTGGTGCTTGCCTTCGTAACGCGGGGTGGCGGCGGCGCTGGCCATCAGCGGACGACCTCCTCGTGCGCTGTGCGCACGAAACCCTGCGCTGCGGCGTCCCAGACCAGACCGCTGTAATCGTAGGGGTCGGTCAGGATGACCGGGCCGTCGAAGTTGTGGTGGCTGGGCGGCGAGGCGGCTTGCCACTCCAGGGTAGCGCCGCCCCACGGGTTGGCGGGCGCGCGGCGGCCGGCGAGCAGGCTGTGCAAGAGCACGCCTGCGGCTACGAAGAGCCCCACGGCCAGGAGGTAGCTGCCGTAAGTCGAGAGTTGATGGTAGATCTCGAACTCGGGCGGGTAGCTGTAATAACGCCGCGGCATGCCCTTGCTGCCCATGACGAACTGCGAGAAGAACGTCAGGTTGAAGCCCGCAAACACCAAGACCGCGCCAATGTTGCCCCACTTCTGCGAAAACAAACGGCCGAACATCTTGGGCCACCAGTGGAAGATGCCGGCCAGGAAGGCGATCACAACTCCGCCCATCATCGTGTAGTGGAAATGCGCGACCACGAAGTAGCTGTCATGCAAGTGGACGTCGGTCGCGAGGGTCGCCAGGAACAGACCGGTCAGTCCCCCGATTCCGAACAGGAAGATGAACGACAGCGCGTAGACCATCGGCGTCTCGAGCTTGATCGCGCCCTTGTACATGGTCGCGAGCCAGTTGAAGACTTTGACGGCCGACGGGATCGAGACCGAGAACGTCAGGGCCGAGAAGATCACGGTCGCCAGCGGACTCTGGCCCGAGACGAACATGTGATGGCCCCAGACCAGGAAGCTGAACACCGCGATGGCGATGCTGGAGTAGGCGATGGCGCGGTAGCCGAAGATGGTCTTGCGGCTGTGGGTCGAGATCAGCTCCGAGATCACGCCCATCGCCGGCAGGATCATGATGTATACGGCGGGATGGCTGTAGAACCAGAAGAAGTGCTGGAAGAGGACCGGGTCGCCGCCCAAAGCGGGGTCGAAGACGCCGATGCCCAGGACGCGCTCGGCGACCAGGAGCAACACCGTGATCGCGAGCACCGGGGTCGCGAGCACCTGGATGATCGCCGTCGCGTAGAGCGCCCACAGCATCAGCGGCATGCGGAACCAGCCCATGCCGGCCGGCCGCATCTTGTGGATCGTGACGATGAAGTTGATCCCGGTGAAGATGCTGCTGAACCCCAGCACGAAGACCGCCAGGGTCACCATCACCACCTGGCCGCTGGTGGTGGTCGAGTAAGGCGTATAGAAGGTCCAGCCGGTGTCCACGCCGCCGAGCAGGATCGCGGCCACCGCCATCACGGCGCCGATCGCGTAGATATGGAAGCTGGCCAGGTTCAAGCGCGGTAGGGCCACGTCCTTGGCGCCGAGCAACAACGGCAGCACGAAATTGCCCAGGGCGGCCGGGATGCCGGGGATGATGAACAGGAAGGTCATGATCGCGCCGTGCAGCGTAAACGCGCGGTTGTAGCTGTCGGCGTCCATGATGGTGTGACCCGGGCTGATCAGCTCCGTGCGCACGAGCAGGGCGAAGATTCCGCCCAGGAAGAACGAGAAGAGAATCGCCGCCAGATACATGACCCCGATGCGCTTGTGGTCCAGCGTGAACAGCCAGGAGCGCCAGCCGGACGCGCAGTTCAGGTAGTTCTCGCCGTGAGGACGGCCGGCGGCGCCGTTCGAGCGGTCGGCGATTGTCGCAGCGCCGGTGTTCATCTAGCGCACCTCCGTGGGCACGCCCGGTTCGGCGGGCGCGGCGGTCTCAAGTTCGGCGTCGCCGCCAGCGTGGCGGGACAGCGATTTCAGGTAGGCGATGATGCCGGTGATCTCCTGGTCCTTGATGCGGCCGGCGTAAGTCGGCATGACCGGATCATAGCCCGCGACGAGTTCGGCCATCGGGTCGACGATCGACCGCCGGATGTAGTTCTCGTCGGCCACAAGCTGCTTGCCGTCGCGCGTCGTGACGGTGCTGCCGTAGAGGTCGACGAAGCTGGGCCCGATGCCGCCGGCGCCGTCGACGCTGTGGCAGGCTACGCAACCCAAACGCCGCGCGAGCAGCGCGCCTGCTTCGGCCGGCGGCAACGTGTCGAACAGGTTGCTCGCCGCCTCGAGCCAGGTCTCGAAGCGGCCGCTGGGGTGCACGGTCACGGTGGTCAGCATGTCGGCATGGCCGACCCCGCAATATTCCGTGCACAGCAGCGGGAACGTGCCGGGCGTGTGGGCCTCGAACCAAGTGCGATTGTAGCGGCCCGGCACCACGTCCATCTTGACGCGGAACGCGGGTATCCACAGCGAGTGGATCACGTCCTCGCTGGTCATGGTCAACAAGACCGGCCGATCCACCGGCACATGCAGTTCGTTGCTGATATGGCCGTTGGGGTAGGTGAAGAGCCAGTTCCATTTCTGGCCGGTGACGGCGATCTCGTAGGCGCCCCGCGGCGGCGTCACCATGTTCATGTAGCTCTTGAACCCGACCACGAAGAGCAGAACGGAAACGATGACCGGAATCGCCGTCCACGTGATCTCCAGGGACGTGCTGTGCGCGGGCGCCGGCTGGGCGGCGTCATGGGGACGCCGCCGCCGGTAGCGCACCACGAACCAGGTCATCAGCCCGACGATCAACGCGAAGAAGACAACCGAGATCCAGTAGATCAGATAGAAGACGACGTCGACCTCGCGGGCGGTCGTGCTGGCTTGCGACGGCATCCAAAAGGTGTCGGGAAGCTGGGCCAGAAAAGGGAAGCAGACGGCCGGCAAGAGACCGGTCAAGCGATGCGCGGCATTGTCCAAGAGCGCTCTCTCCTCGATGGCATGGCCAGCCCCGTCGAACAGGCGGCGTCTCGACCGCCGCAGAATATCGACGAATATACTCGGTATTTCAAGTCGCCGCTCAAGAACGCCGGCGCACGACCCGCCGTTCGCGGATCCGCTGGCTCAGGATCAAGCCGGCGACGACGAACACGGTGAGCGCTCCGCCGGCCTTCATGAGGTTCATCGCCGCGGGGCCATAGCGTCCCGCCGCGGCGTCGTAGTGAAAACAGTAGAGCAAAATCCGGTCGAGGCTGCTGGCGGTTTGGCCCCGGCTGGCTTCGGCCAGGGAGAGTTGCAGCGTGCGGGGCGCGAACTCGATGCCGTAGAGGTAGCGCATGACCTTGCCGTCGGGCGCGAGCACCACCAGGACAGCGGCGTGGGCGTATTCCCGCCGCCGCTCGTTCCAGGCGAAGCCGAATCCCACGGCGTCGGTCAGGGTGCGGATCTGGTCTTCCTCACCGGTCAGCCAGTGCCAGCCCTGGGCGCCGGAAGGTCGCTCATAGAGCTTCACGTATCCCTGCTTCTTGGCCCTGGCCAGGATCGGTGTCTCGGTGTGGTCGATGCTGACCGACAAGACGCGGTAATCCTCGCCGGCACTGTGCTGCATGGCATTCATGGCATTGAGCAGGCCGTTCGTGACCAGGCCGCAGAGCATGGGGCAGCCCATGTAACCCAGGTTCAGAATGACCGGCCGCTTGCCGTCGAAGTACCGCGCGAGCTGCATCTCCTGGCCTGATTCGTCCCGAAAGCGCAGATCCAACGGCACCTGAGCGCCGAGCTGTTCGGTGACGCCGACTCCCTCCAGTTCGGCCGGCAAGGGCTCGCCGCGGCCGTCGGTGTTCTGCAGATGCGACTGCGCCGCGGCCGGCGCCGCCGCGAGGCCGCCCGCGGCGAGGCACGCCAGGATGCCGGCCGGCAGGCCGCAGATCGCCTGGAGGCGGCGCCGCTGTCGCGTGCCGGGCGGCTGGGTCGAACGCGCCATCGCAAGCTCCTTGTTCTGCCGGGACGACCATCGTCCGGCGATCGCGGGTCAGAGTCCCTCGCGCACGATCAATTGCATCGCCCGCTCGATCGGGATCGCGACACGGCCGGCGGCGCTGTCGACCAGCCGGTAGCGGTGCAGCGTTTCCTGCTGGGCCGCCAGCTGCGAGGCGAGCTGCTCGCTGCGCGGCTCGATCACCTTGCGCACGTGCTCGTCGTGCTGGGCCTTGAAGAACCAGGCCTGCAAAAGCAGGATCAGCGCAAAGACGAGCACCACCAGCACGACGCCGATGGTCAGGATCAGACCGTTGTCGAGGTTGTCCCGGGCTGCGGCCATGGTCGTCGGTCCTTTGCGATCAGACGTTGTGCATCAGGCGTTCTCGAAACCCAGAGACTCCGGCAAACGGGGATCGTTCACCGGTACCAGGCTCGCGACCGCGCCCAGCTTGGCGATGACGGCCAGCCAGAAGCCGCCGACCGACAGCAGACACAGTGCGTCGAGCAGGCCCAAGGGCACATGGTCGGGGCTGAAGACCGGCATCGCCACCCAGTACAAGTTGAACCACTGCATGACGAGGATCCACGCCGCCCAGAAGGCGAGCAGTTTGCGATTGCGTTTGGCGAAACGGGAGATCAAGCCGAGGAACGGCACGAGGAAGGCTCCGCCGGCCAGCAGCAGTCCGATAGCGCCCCAGCCGGAGCTCTGGCGCACCAGGTACCACAAGGTTTCCTCGGGGATGTTTCCATACCAGTACAGCATGTATTGGCTGAACGCGATGTAAGCCCAGAAGAACGTGAAGGCGAACATCAGCTTGCCGTAGTCGTGGAAGTGTTCGGCGGACACCAGGCGCTGCAGGCGGCCGGTGCGTTGCAGCCCCATGGTGATCAGCGTGAGCGCAGCGTGGAACGCCACGAACCCGCCGGCGAAGAAGTAGACCCCGAAGATCGTGCTGAACCAGGCGGGGTCCAGGGTCATCAAGAGGTCCATGGCGGCCAGGCTGCAGGTCAGTGCGAAGAGGATCAACGCCGGCCCCGAACGGTTGACCATGCGCAGGGTGAGCGCCTGGTCGCCGGTGCGGTCCTGCCGCCGGCTCGTGCGCCAGTAGAAATGGGCCAGCCAGGTCCAGATCGCAAAGTTAACCACCCAGCGGACCACGAAAAATACGGGGTTGAGAAACGGCGCCTTGTGCGCGGCCAACTCGGGCGTCAGGTGCTGCGGCTGCGGACTCGCCCATTCGTAGACCTGCTGCAGGTTCAACAGCACCGGTAAAAGCAGCAGCGCCAGAAACGGCAACGCCATGGCCATGACCTCGACGAGGCGGCGGATCACGACCGACCAACTGGCGCGCGTTACGAACTGGATCGGCAGGAACACCAGCGCGCCGAGGCTGAGGCTCAGGAAGAAGGCGAAGCTGACCAGCCAGCTGAACGAGAAGTGGCGCAGGTGGTCGCCGGCCGCGAGGCCGAGCGCCAGCGCGCCGGCCAGGGCGGCGATGCCGACCGCCAGGCCGCCCCGCCACAAGCGCGTGCCGAGGCCGCCCAGCTCGATCAGGGTGTCGGTCAATTTCGGTATCTGCGGCTCAGTCACGGTGGCGGCTCCTCGGCTCGGTCGGTTCGCGGCCGGAACGGACGCTCAACGCAGCGCGCGCCGGTGCTCGTCGGGGACATCGTCCAGGGTCGCGTTGCGGGCCCGCTGCAGCGCCCTCACATAAGCCACGATGGCCCAGCGGTCGGCGGGGGGAATCTGGTGGCCGTAGGCCGGCATGTTGCGGATGCCATTGGCGATCGAGTTGTAGAGGTGGCCGTGGCTGCGCTCGACCACGGTCTGGCTCGCCAGGTCCGTCGGCGGAATCCAGGTGCCCTGAGCGAGGTGCTCGGCCCGGCGGTGCGTGACGCCGTCGCCCGCGCCGCCGAGGCCGTGGCAGGTGGCGCAGAAGATGTCGTAGCGCTCGCGGCCGCGAACCAGCAATTCCTCGCTGACCGGCACGGGAAAGACCGCGGTGAACGTGCTGTCGGGTTCGAGCCCGCGGTAATAACGGTCGTCGCCGCGCAATTGGCCGCGCGGCACGGTGCCGGCCGGCCACACGCGCATGGCCCGTCCGTCGGCGAAGAACGGATTGGCGGTCTGCGCCTTGAACTTCGGCTGCTGGTCCATGTCCGGGTTGATTTGGATCCGCGGCGACGTCTTGGCCGGGTCGTGCCAGTTCTTGAGGACGCAGGCCATCGGCAGCAGCGAGAGCGCCGCGAGGATCAACAGGATGAACAATAGCGGGCGGGGAATCATCATCGGCCGGCGCCCTCCTCGTGGATCTGCTCCTGGACCTCGGTGACCGCCAGGCCGCCAAGCGACGCAAGCAACGCGCGGGTCGCTTGCGGGTCGAAACGGGGGTCTGTGCTTTCGATGACGATGAAGAAACGATCGCTGGTCGCGCGCCGGAACGGCTCATGCTGCAGCAGCGGGTGGTGCAAGCGGGGCAGGCCGTTGGCGATCCACATGCCCAGAAACGCGGCGAACGCGCTAAACAGCACAGTCATCTCGAACGCGACCGGGATCGCAGCCGGCAGCCCGAAGAGCGGCTTGCCGCTGATGTTCAGGGGATAGTCTACGGCGTTCATCCACCAGATCATCAACAGCGCGGCGCCCAGTCCGGCCGCCCCGCCGGCCAGCACCAGCCAGGGCAGCCGGGTGCCGCGGATGCCCATGGCGGCGTCCATGCCATGGATCGGAAACGGCGTGTGGGCATCCCAGCGCCGATAGCCTGCCTCCCGCACCTTGGCGCAGGCGGCCACCAGCCGCCGGGGATCATCGAACTCGACCACGAGGCCGTACATCAGTGCGCCTCCTTGCCGCGGTCAAGGTCGTCTTGCGGGATGTCGCCGTGGTAGTCGCCGACTGGGTGCGCCGGTCCGCCGTGCGCGCTGGCGGCCGGCATCACGGTCTTGACTTCGGCCATCGCAACCATCGGCAGGTAGCGCACGAACAGCAGCACCAGCGTGAAGAAGAGGCCGAAGCTCCCGGCGAAGGTCAGAATATCGACGGTGGTCGGCTTGTAGTAGGCCCAGCTCGAGGGCAGGAAGTCGCGGCTCAAGGACGTCACCGTGATCACGAAGCGCTCGAACCACATGCCGATGTTCACGAAGATGTAGATGATCCACATCGCCGGCAGCGAGGTGCGGATGCGCTTGAACCAGAAGAGCTGCGGCGAGATCACGTTGCAGGAGATCATGATCCAGTAGGCCCAGGCGTAAGGACCGAAGGCGCGGTTGACGAAAGCGAAGCTCTCGAACGCGTTGCCGCCGTACCAGGCGATGAAGAACTCCATGGCGTAGGCGTAGCCGACCATGCTGCCTGTCGCCAGGATGATCTTGTTCATGTTGTCGAGGTGGTGCCGCGTGATGAACGGCTTGAGGCCGAACCACTGGCGCGCCGGCACCAGCAGCGTACCGACCATCGCGAAGCCCGAGAACACCGCGCCAGCGACGAAGTAGGGCGGGAAGATCGTCGTGTGCCAGCCCGGGATGATCGAAACCGCGAAATCGAAGCTCACGACCGAATGAACCGACAAGACGAGCGGCGTCGCGAGTCCCGCCAGGATCAGGTACGCCTTCTCGAAGCGATGCCAGTGGCGGTGGCTGCCCCGCCAGCCGATCGCGAAGATGCCGTAGATGATCTGCCGCCACTTCGTGCGGGCGCGGTCGCGCAAGGTCGCGAGGTCGGGCACCATGCCGGTATACCAGAAGAGCAGCGAGACCGTGGCGTAGGTACCCACGGCGAACACGTCCCACAAGAGCGGGCTGCGAAAGTTCGGCCACATGGCGTGGTAGTTGGGCAGCGGAAAGAGCCAGTGCACGGCCCAGACGCGGCCGACGTGGATTGCCGGAAAGATGCCGGCGCACACGACCGCGAAGATGGTCATCGCCTCGGCGAAGCGGTTGATCGACGTGCGCCACTTCTGGCGCAGCAAGAACAGGATCGCCGAGATCAGCGTGCCGGCGTGGCCGATACCCACCCAGAACACGAAATTCACGATGGCCCAGCCCCAACCCACCGTGCTGTTGACGCCCCAAACGCCGATGCCCCGCGTGATCAGCAGGTAGAGCATCGCAAACAGCATCACGGTCAGCGAAACCGTTACCGCGAACGCGATGTACCAGGCCCGCGGCGGCCGCGGCGTCTCGACGATACCGCAGACCGTGTCGGTCACGCTGGTGAACGTGTGGCCGTCGAGGATCAACTCGGTGGGCCGGCCCGGGACGTAGGCCGTGTTGTCGTGTTCGCCGAGGACGATGGCGCGGTGCATGCGTCAGGCTCCGGTCTGCTTGTGGCCGCTGGGACGGCCGGCCTCTTCGCCGTGGGACGCCAGCCGCGGATGCGGGTTGCGGATGCGCGCCAGGTAGCTGGTGCGCGGCTTGATGTTCAGGTACGCTAGCAGGTCGTAGCTGCGCTTCTCGGCGCGGGCCCGGCTCACCCGGCTCTGCGGATCGTTCAGATCGCCGAAGACGATGGCCTCGGTGGGGCAGGTCTGCGCGCAGGCCGGCGTGATCTCGCCGTCCCGCAGCGGCCGCCGTTCGTTCTTGGCCGCGATCCTGGCGGTTTCGATGCGCTGCACGCAGTAGGTGCACTTCTCCATCACCCCGCGCGATCGCACCGTGACCTGGGGATTCAGCCGCATTTTCTCGGTCTCGCTGATCTGCTTGATGTTGTCGAAAAAGTTGAAGCGGCGAACCTTGTATGGGCAATTGTTCGCGCAGTAGCGGGTGCCGACGCAGCGGTTGTAAACCATGGCGTTCAGACCCTCCTCGGTGTGCACCGTGGCCGCCACGGGGCAGACCTGCTCGCAGGGGGCCAGCTCGCAATGCGCACAGGCGATCGGTTGGGCAGCGATTTCCGGATTTTCCGGGTCGCCCTGGAAGTAGCGGTCGATGCGGATCCAGCTCATCTCGCGGCTGCGGCCCACCTCGTCCTTGCCGACGACCGGGATGTTGTTCTCCGCCTGGCACGCGACCTGGCAGGCGTTGCAGCCGATGCACACGGAGAGATCGATCGCCATGCCCCACTTGTGGCCGGTGTACCCCTTCTCGGTCCACAGCGAGACCAACGGCGGATGGTGGACCCCGAGGTGATCGACGAAATCCGGGTGCGCAAGGTAATGGTCGAGATCGGCCTGTCGCACCAGCGAGCCGACGCGGCGTTCGCGCTCCTGGTAGCCGATCGGATCGATCGCGTGGTGATCCTGCGTACAACTCAGCGCATAGCGATGCCCCGTTTTGGTTATCTTCAGGCCGATGCCGCCGTGTGGGGCGGCGGCGACGCGAAGCGCGTACGCGTCATGGCCCACCCCGCGGCCCACGCGGCCGCAGTCGCGGCGGCCGTGCCCGAGCGTGACCGTGACCGTGGCGGCTCCATGGCCGGGCAAGACATAGGCCGGCATTCGCTGCCTTTGCCCCGCGAACTCCAGTTCCAGCAAATCGCCGTGCGCGACGCGCAGCGCGGCCGCGGTGGCCGGGCTCAGAGCCGCCACATTGTCCCAGACCACCTTGGTGGCGAAGTCGGGCAACTCCTGCAGCCAGGCGTTGTCGGCGAAGCGGCCGTCGCCGAGACGCGGGTCGGGGGCGATCACCAACTCGAGGTTCTCGTAGTTGGGCGCAGCCGCGGCCGCAAGTTGGAGGCCGGCGCCGGTCAACGCCGGCGTCTGGGCGGCCGCGGCGGACACCGCTGTGAAACCATCGTGCAGGAAACGCCGCCAGTTCGCCTCGAAGGATGGGCTGGCGGCCGGCGCCTGCCCCCTGCCGCCGGCCCCCTGGTGGAAGGTGGTGCGCACGAGGTCGTAGCCGCGCGGCGCCGGGTCGCCCGCCAGCAAGGCCATTAGTTCCAGCTCGGAGCGGCCGCCGTGCAGCGGTTCGATCAACGGTTGCACGGCGAGCAAGCTCCCGTCGACGGCGAGCGCGTCGCCCCAGGCCTCCAGGTAGTGGGCGCGGGGCAGGTGCCACAGACAGCGCTCGCTCGTGGCGTCGAGACGGTCCGCCAAGTGGATGGTGACCGTTGCGCGGGCCAGAGCCGCCGCGACGTCCAGATCGGCCGGCGCCGTGGCCACCGGATTGCCGTCCAGGATGACCAGCGTATCGATCCGGCCCGCCTGCAATGCGTCAACCAGCGCTGTGAGGTCGGCATCCGGCGCGGCTGCGGGCACGAATGTCACGGTGCGGCCGACGTTGCCGAGCGCGACGTTCAAGACAGCGGCCAGGTGATGCGCCCACGCTGGCTGCCGATCGCCGACGACCACCAGGCCTTGCCCGCGCCGGCCGGCGAGGTCCTCGGCCAGGGCCGCGATGGCCGGGAGCGCGGGGACACGGTCGCGCCAGCCGGCCAGCTCGCCCCGGCTGATGCCGGCGCCGTCGGGCAGCGCGACGCCGCGCTCGAGGAAGACCTCGACCGCCAGCGCAGCCAAAGCGAGCGAGATCTGGGTGCGCGGCAAGGGTATGCGGTGATCCGCCGCGGCGCCGGTCGGGCTCAGCGTCGATTCGAAGACGTAGAGCCGATTCATCTGGTCGCGCGCGGGGCGCCGTCCGCGCGCGAACATGCGGGCGTTGCGCAACGCGGCCGGGTGCGCGTGCAGTAGATCAGCATCGAAATCAGCGATCACGCGCGCGTGTTCCACATGCGTCAGGTCGCGGTAGCTGCGACCGAATGCGCGGGCGGCGCCGGCCAGGCGTTCGTGGTCGCCGGCCGGCTCGTGCCGAAACCACAGCGCGGACGGGAACCGCGCTGCCAGTTGTGCGCGGAGTCGGGCGCGGGTCGGCGAGCTCGACGCGCCCGCGAGGAACGCCAGACCTCTGCCGTCGCGTTCCGCGAGCGCGTCGAACTGGCCGGCGGCGAACGTGGCGAAGTCGTTCCAGGTGGCGCGCACTTCCTGATTGTCGCGCCGGCGCACCGGCGAGCGGCTGCGGTCGACGTTCCAGACGTCGAGCACGCTGGCCTGCATCTGCGCGCTGGCGGCGCCCAGGCTCCACGGGTGCTCGGGATTGCCATCGACCTTGATCGGGCGGCCGTCGTAGCTCGTCACCAGCAGCGCGGCGCCAGTGGCCAGGCCGGGTAGTTCCAACGCAGTCGCGAACTGCTGGGTCTTGCCCGGCGTGAAGCCGTCCGGGCGTGCGGCAAACGGAATGATCCGCTCCTGCGGCCACCGGCAGCCGGTCAGGCCGGCCATGGCCGCCGAGGCGGCCATGATCTGCAGGAAGCGGCGGCGGCTGAACCCGGCCGCGGGCCCGTCGATCCCGTCGGGGAACTCGCTGTCCAGGTGGCGGCGAAACTCGGGGCTGCCGGCCAGTTCCTGCAAGCTGCGCCAGTAGCCGCGGCCAGTGAGGTTGGCGTCGTTCGCCGTTGTCATGGAGGCCTCCGTCGTCGCCTAGCGATGACAGGTCGTGCAGTCGGTGGACGGGTTGATCCCGTGCACGTCGCGGAGCCGCCGGCCGAGCACCGACGGATCCTCGTCCGGGGTCCAATCCATGCGGGTGACTTGATCCGGCGGTCGCAGATGCGGCTCCGGCCGGCGGTGGCAATCCAGGCACCAACTCATCGTCAGCGGCATCTGCTGTGAAACCACCGTCATACGGTCGATGCGGCCGTGGCAGCTCACGCAGCCCACGCCGGCGCGAACATGGGCGCTGTGGTCGAAATACGCGTAGTCGGGCACGTCGTGGACGCGGATCCACGGTATGGCCTTGCCGGTGGCGTGCGCTTCGCGCACCAGCAGCAGCTTGGCGCTCTCGGTGAAGATCGTCGCGTGACAGTTCATGCAGGTCTCGGCCGTCGGCACGCTCGCCTGCGCAGCGTGCTCGACGGTCGTGTGGCAGTAACGGCAGTCCAGGCCCAGCTCACCGGCGTGCAGCGCGTGGCTGAACGGCACCGGCTGCGCCGGCGCGTAGCCGATGGCCGAGTTGCGCGGATGGAACACCAAGGTCACCAGCACCACCAGATACAGCAATCCGCCCGCGGCCACGACGGCGGTCGCCGGACCGAGCAGATTGGACCAGCGGGGAAATCGAACACGCTCGCTCGCGGGGTCCGGCCGCACCGGGTCACTGCTGGCGCCGGTAGTTCTCGAACGGTCGTCAGCCAAAGGGACACCCTCCCGGTGGCCTGGTGCAGGAACGTGACTGGTTCATCGGGTCCGCAACGGCACACCGAATCGCGAACCAGGCAGGAGGATGCGCCCGGTTCGCCGGCCATTTAACAACGATTTTGCCGCTGACGCCAGGCGAAATCTTGGGCTAACGGGCTCTGGTATTTTGTTTCACCCCGGCTTCGCCCAGGCGGCTCGTCCTGGCGACCGCGCACCGAGCTAGCAGGCTGTTGAAAAACTTGGCTCGGCCAGATCGAGTTTTTCAACAGCCTGCTAGATGCGGAACGACGTGCCGCAACCGCAACTGCGGGCGGCGTTCGGATTCGCGAAACGGAAGCCGCCGCCCATCAGCTTGCTCGAGAAATCGACGTTCAATCCGTCGAGGTACATCAGGGATTCGCGATTGCACACGACCCGGAGACCGTCCTCGCGAGCGAAGACGACATCCTCGGCGGCAACCTCATCGGCGAAATCCATGCTGTATTGCAGACCGGAGCAGCCGCCAGCTTCGACGCTGATCCGGATGGTCGCTTCTTGCAGACCCCGCTGGGCCATGAGGCGCCGGAACTCGCCGGCGGCGCTGTCACTCAGATGAATCATTCCCAAGGACTCCTGTTCGATCGGACGCAATGGGCCGATCAGGTGGTGCCAAGGTGCCCGTGTCGACGGCCAGCGGCGGCGGCCCACGGTACCGGCAAGCGTTCCGGGCGCCGCCAATGGCGGAAACAGTACCAAACAGGTATACATAAGAGATCGCGACCGCAACCCGATTCCGGCGGGGCCGCTCGGGAGGAGACATGGATTCGACCAGGATCGACCGTACACCGGCCGACGTGCGCCGCACCGGCAACCGCCTGCGCCACGAGCGGTCTCTCTACCTGAGGCAACACGCGCACAATCCGGTCGACTGGCATCCCTGGGATCAGGCGGCCCTGGATCTGGCGCGGGTCCAGGAGCGGCCCATCTTCTTGAGCAGCGGCTATGCCTCCTGTCACTGGTGCCACGTCATGGAGGCCGAGGTATTCACAGCGGACGCCGTCGCCGAGCAGCTCAACCGCCACTTCGTCTGCATCAAGGTGGACCGCGAGGAGATGCCGGATGTTGACAGCTCCTATATGGAGGCGGTGCAGCTCTTGACCGGCGGCGGCGGCTGGCCCATGTCGGTGTTCCTCACGCCGGATCTGCAGCCGTTCTACGGCGGCACGTACTTTCCCCGCGATCGCTTCCTGAGCCTGCTCGAACGGATCGCCGGTTTCTGGCGCACGCGGCGGGCCGATTTACTGGCGCAGGCGGGCGAACTCACCGAGCACCTGCGCAACGCGGCGGCGGCATCTTACACAGCCGAGGCCGGCAAGCCGCTCGACGACGCCCTCGTGGCGGCGCTCATCCAAAACGCGCAGGTTCACTTCGACTCCCGCCACGGCGGTACGGCGGGCGCGATGAAGTTTCCCGTTCCGGTACGGTGGTCTTGCCTGCTGCACTGGTGGCGGCGCAGCGGCGATCCTGCCGCCCGCGCCATGGTCGAGAGGACGCTGACAGCCATGGCCGCCGGCGGTCTGCGCGATCACCTCGGCGGCGGTTTCCATCGCTACACGGTCGACCCCCACTGGACCGTGCCGCACTTTGAGAAAATGCTGTACGACAACGCCCAACTCGCGAGCCTGTTCCTCGATGCCGGCGTGCGATTGCGACGGCCCGATTTCACCGCGGTCGGTATCGATACGCTGGAGTTTCTCCTGCGAGATATGAGCGGCGAAGAGGGGCCGTGCTACGCGAGTCTCGACGCCGACAGTGGCGGCGAGGAAGGCACCTATTACGTCTGGACGCGCGCCCAGATCGCGACGGCCGTCGGCGTCGAGGACGGCCCGGTCGCGGCCGATCTGCTCGGCGTCGGCGACGAGGGAAACTTCGCGCCCGGCGCGAGTGTGATCACCCGGCGCGCCGATCCCCCGGCTGTCGCCGCCCGCCACCGACGCGATCTCGAGGCCGTCGCCGGGCTCTACGAACGGTATCGCCCCGCGTTGTTGGCGGCACGGGCCGAACGTCCGGCGCCGGGTTTGGACCGCAAGATCGTCACCGGTTGGAACGGATTGGCCATTTCGGCGTTCGTGCGCGGTTTCCAGGCCGCCGGCCGAAGCGATCTGCTGGCACGCGCCGAACGCAT
>Ga0334885_1003637_pt1 | contig 14145 bp, 3 predicted proteins | sample GraSluR1_MG_8_FD_207233 | JGI IMG/M metagenome (GOLD analysis project Ga0334885, IMG submission 207233) | Sludge microbial communities from methane-producing bioreactor in Wageningen University, Netherlands - Granular Sludge_31_05-R1 | ecosystem: Engineered > Bioreactor > Anaerobic > Unclassified...
CGAACGGTTTGATCCTGATAATCCCGAGAAAGTCTATCTCCTCGGTGCTGTTCAGCTCTTCGAACTCTGCAAAAGAGAAGCTATCGAGATCTAGCGGAAGCATTATCTGATCGCCCGGACTGGAAATCGCTTCGAGCCTCTTCTCGAGGGCTCTAGCTATGGCCGAAGTGGAAGAGGCCACAAGTCTCTGCATAAGGAGCATCAGAAAACCTATATGGTTCTTCCTCTGGCTTATCGCTCTTTTGTAGCCTTCTCTAACGTATTCGGTAACCGCCTCATACAGCTTTTGCTGTCTTGAGGACCTCTCGTCGAAATCGACCTGCACCAGACTCGTCATTCTCTTCTTGAAGAGCGGCTTCCCCTCTATGTCTATCGCCCTTCGCTTCTCGGTTCTCAGGACATAGTCAGATATAGTGTCTCTGTCGAGCTCTTCCTCCGAAGTGAAGGCGATGGGATCGAGAAGCGACATAAGCCTGAGAAAGGCATCGCTCTTTCCCTGATGAGGCGTCGCCGAAAGAAGCAGGATATACGGTGCCGCCTGTGCGAGACTCTGCCCGAGCCTGTGTCTTGCGACCTGCGAATTGGTGCCTCCCAGTTTGTGGGCCTCATCTACGACGATGAGATCCCAGCCGGCATTCACGAGATCGAGAAACCTCTCTTGATTGTACTCTTGAAGTTTTTCGTTGCTCCAGCCCTGACGGGAATAGACCGGTTTAACCGAATCCAGCGGGCAGATTATCTGATCGAAGAGCTCCCATGCGTTCTCAACTCCCGAGAGTCTCTTGAAAGCCGAGAGCTCGGAAGGTATTACCAGCTTGAAATCCTCATCGAATTTCAGCTTCATCTCGCTCTCCCATTGGGTTATAAGACCTTTAGGCGCTACTATGAGAACGCGTTTGACGGCTCCGCGGAGCTTCAATTCTTGAATTATAAGGCCCGCCTCGATCGTCTTTCCCAGTCCGACCTCATCTGCGAGAAGAAAGCGGATCTTGTTTCCGTAAAGCGCCCTCTGAAGGGTATGGATCTGGTGCGGGAGCGGGAGGACAGCGGAGTTCATCGGCGCAAGCAGAATATCTGCCGAATTGAATGCATTCAGCAGCTTCCCCGAAGCCGCGACATAAGATATTAAATCTTCCGAGAAGAAGTCCTTCACCTCTTCAGCAGCTTTCAGCTCATCGGAGGCTATTTGGACTACCCTGTCCTCTCCGGGTATCCAGACTTTCGATGTCCTGTAACCCCATAGCTCTCTGCTCTCAAGGAGCACGCAGAGCTTCTTTTCGCTTTCCAGCCAGAACCACTTCTCGCTCATAAGGCGCTCCGTTTCCTGTATATGCACCAGAGTATTGACATTCCGTATGTCACAATGTTATAATCCTTGTGCATGGGGGTGTCCCCGTGGGCGGAGCAGGATAAAGGCTCCGCTTAACTTTTTTAGCTTATCCCGTCTTAAAGAGCGACTCTTTCAGTCGATCACTCTCCGAGGCGGGTCAGGGCGTTGTCGTAGTACATGAGCAGTTTCGGGTCTTCCTGAATCACTTTATCGCTCAGCTTATCGGCGACCTGTACTATCTCCCTGTAATCCTTCTCACTCCACAGTTTCTTGAATCCGGCTCTAACGGCCTCGGTTCTGAATGTGCGTATCTTCTTGCCGACATGGTTTCTGTACTCTTCGAACTCTTTCAGGAGTGCTTTCTCTCTTAGTCTCTCAAGGTCCTGCGCCCTCGCCGGGTCGGGCACGTACCATCTGTCTTTCGCTTCGGCCTTTAGTGAGCTATCTGCCGTTTCGGGAGTCTGGCCCTTCATCTTCTCTCTGAGTATCGAGCTCTTTTGAAGCCAGCTCCAGATCTGGGCGGGTACGGGTCCGACGCAGTCGTATTTCAAGAAATTGTCTTCGAGAAGTTCCTTCAGCTCTATCTCCTTCTCGTGCTTTGCCCAGCTCCGAGAGATCGGCATAAACTGTGGTTGCAGCTCCTGAAAGGTCTGCGGCTTGTTCTGGAGCTGGAGCCTCAGCCACTGTATTGCCGAGTCCTCATCGGTTACGAAGAGGGCTATCTGTCGCAGCTCGTTGACGTTTATTCTCTTGCGGTCGTATTCGTTAACCTGATCGGGAAGGAAGAACATGCCGTCTCTCTCGGGAAACCTCTGGCGCAGGCCCTTATAGAACTCGGAAGCAGACATAGGTATAGATCTTCCGCGCTGGATATGGAAGGCAATCATCCTATCGTACAGGAGATAGTCCGTTCTCTCGACTATAAGCTCGGATACGCCCTCCTTCTCGATGAAGACGGGCAGCCTCTTGAGGTGTTCGCGAAGGAAGTCCCAGACGCCATCTTCAGTTCCGGCTTCGAGTTTGAACCTGTCCTCCAGCCCTCCGTTCGGTTTGTATGCCGAGATTATAAGGTCTTGCTTAACACTTCCTTGATTAGTCATTTGATTGAAAGTACCTTGCTTCTTGTCTAGAGTCCGCACGTCCGCTATAACGAACCCTGCCCTCTGAATGGCCTCCTGTATTGCGTTCCATACACTGTTCTGGGAGTTATGAAACTCGACGGTCATCCAGCGCCCGGGCTTTAGCACCCTGTAATACTCTTTGAAGCACCGCGTCATGAGCTCCTGATACTCGAGAAGCCCTTTCTGTTGAACCCTGTTCATTATCGCTTCAGGTTCGTTGTTTGTGAAGACCTTGAGCCAGGCCTCCCAGAGGAAGTTGAGCTCTGAATACATCAGGTTTCCACCGAAAGGAGGATCGGTGAAGATGTAGTCGATGTTATTACTAGGAGAACGAACACTTGTTGACGAGCAGGTTATTGTACAAACATAGTTACTTATATTACTTAGCGGTTCCAATGATTGGCAAATCTCTCTTCCCTTTTTCTCGAATAGTGATTTGATGTTGCGCTCAGCAACAAAACTGGGAACATATAGAGTATTGGGAACAGCGCCAGCAAGATTAAGATTTCCATTCTTGATTCCTATGTTATGGAGGCGGCTCCCAGTCTTAACAATAAAAGATGTAAGTGAGAACTTTCCTGTATTTGAAAATGCAAGTGAGGTCTTTGTGTTCATGTAAAGCAGCATAAGAACAAAGACCCATAGATTTCTCTTCGTGTAGAAGTGGTGGACATGAGTGATACCGACAGAGAATGGATCTCCCGTTTTGTCACCTTTTGGGATTTTGTGAGTCGGATACCAGTAGGGTATAACGCTCTTTTCTATGTATTCGATTAGCGCGAGATCGAACTCGTCGGGTATCTTCTCGTAGCGCTTCTTGCCTATCGAATAGTTTATTAGAACGGGGACCTGCTTGGCCTGTTTGACGGTCTCTCCTATGGCAGAGTCGAACTTCGTTTCTATGACCCTTTCCATTCTCTTTTTAGTTAAGGCTGCGGCACAGTGAGGGCAGGGGAACTCGGAGTTTACTTTGCCCTCTTCCTTATCGACCGCCGCTTCCCAGAAGATGATCTCGCCGCCGCATTCGGTGCAGGAGAAGACGTCCGACCAGACGGTGTAGTTTATCTTTCCCCACCCGGACAGCTCTTTCGCGAAGTCTTTGCCTCTTTCTTTGAGCAGACTCTTAGCCCTTTCGATGTCTTCAGTCTTCTCGGAAGAGAGCGTGCAGTACATCCAGCCGCACTCATCTTCGACATCTTTCAGTATTCTCTTAGCCTCTCTCTCGAAGGCCTTGGCATCGACTGGAGTGTTGTAGTTGTAGGCGATAAAAGTTGCAGCCGGGGAGAGGTCGTTCAGGACGGCAAATCTTGCGCCAAGCTTGGAGAAAGGCTTTCCCGATTCATCGAGTATCGTTCCGTCCTTTTCGACTTTGTAGCCAAGCGATTCGACCGCCTCTTTGTTTCCGCACATCTGGGCGGCGACACCTGTCATTCCCGTTCCACAGAAGCCGTCGAAGACAATGTCTCCCGGATCGGTGTAATGCAGTATATATCGCATTATAGCCTTGTGGGGAACTTTGGTGTGGTATGAATGGGCGTTGTATATCGGGTCGTTCTTTCCCTCGCTAACGTCGGCGGAGAAGGGCTCTCTAGAATACTTCTCTTGAGGGTCGTAAGGTCTTCCGTAATGCCTTATGAAGTCGTCTATGAAGGGATTCGGACAGGCCGTATAGTAAGGCGGATCAGAGAGGTTAAGTATATCCTCGTCGCTTCCCTTGGGAAAGCCTTCAATCTTTCTGAATTCGGGATCTCGAAGCTTTTCTCTCAGCTTCTCCCTGAAGTATTCCCGTCTCTCTTCTTCACTCGAAAAATTAATCCCCAGACATTCGACCGGACCGGATTTCTCTTTATCGTCGAAGAGCCTTTTCGTTTCCATCACTTCTCACCTTCTTTGAGAATTATCCTCACCCTGTTTATGTCTTTGCCTCTGGTCTTTTCATCTATCAGCGATTCGAACCGTTTGCGCATCTCCTGCGGCGTCTTGGGAGCGTGATCTCCGAAGAGTCTTTCCTGAAGCTCTTGAGTAGTGAGCTCTATCTTCTCAAGAGTCGAGAAGGCTTCGGTAAGCGCCTTTGTAAAAGCCTGCTCGTTGACTAGTTCTTCTTTGAGCTCTTTGAATTCTATAAATTTCTCTATGAGCTGCCTGCCTTCGGGCGCGAGAAGCTTTATGTTTTCACCGACCACAGGGTCTTTGAGATTTGACAAGAGCGTCTCCGTCCAGTTGTCGAAGAGTCTGTCCAGGTCTTCGTCGAGAGTATCGAGCTCAAGTCGGGGATCGCGGTTTGCCGAAACTTCCTGCGACGGTTTGAAGTTGCAGTCCTTGCAGAACGGAGTCCTTTCAAGCTCTCTCTCCGTGAGACTGTAACAGGCTTTCAGTGAGGTTATTCTGCTTGTCAGGTCTTCGAACTGCTGTCTGGATAGCATTTCGATCGTCGAGAGTCTGTTCAGTGTTTTGAGCCGGTAGTCCTCAAGCAGTTTCCTTTTCCGGGTGTCGCCCTGCGAATCGAGTCTCGCCTTTCTGTGCAGATCAATGTAATACTCTATGTAGCTCGTTTTCAGGTCGGCGATAGATGACTGGAGCTCTCTCTTGATTTCCGAGAGCTTCTTGTCGGCGGCCTTGAGGCTCGCAAGTGCTCTGTCCCTTATTCGGGAATACTCTTCAAGCCAGGGAGCGTCTGAGGGGAGGCCCTCTTTTGCCCTCTGAAGGTAGCCGACGTCGCCGTTCAACTCATCGGTTATTTCGGTGAGCGACTTCAGTCTCGAGATAATCTCATTCTCTTTTCTCATCTGTGCGACTTCGTCTTTGGTGATTCTCAGATTCTTCAGCCTTCCGACTGTCGAGTAGTTTGAGAGAGAGTCGAAGAAGTCCTTTAGCCGCTTTATCGACTTCATGATCTCTTCGAGCTTTGAGGAATTTAGCAACGGCTCTTCCCAGAAATCTATCCCGTTCTTGAGTCTATCCCCAAGTTTCGCCAGTTCTTCCGCGTTTGAATGAGCTCTTCTGAGCATGTTCTCTACCGGCGCAGAGTCTCCATTCTGGAGCTGGGTTACCTGGCCTTCGTTTATCTTGAGAAATGAGAATAGCTCCTTTATCGTCGAGACCGGCAGGTCTTTTGGGAGTCTTATATTCTTGAAGTTGACTATATCCTCGACCGACAGCTTCAAGAGTTTTTCGAGTGAGCTTGCGTCTATCTTTTCATGGGCTACTGATAGCTCTATCTCTCCCAGATTAAGCATCACCCCAAGTAGGATAACTACCCACTCAGGCTCGAGCCTGAAGGGCATGAGAAACTCGCCGGTCTCGGTGTTATCGAAAAGCTCGTTTCGATTCAAGACGCTGCCCGCTGTTTTCTCGTTTAGAAGACTCATGATCTTTCTTATATAAGGCGATTCCGCTGTCTTTATATTGTCACCTTCGCCCAGCAGGCCGAAAGATGAGAGCACTTCTCTGTTCTGCCTTGTGAGGTTTCCCGTGACTATCGCTTTGAGCGTCGCCTCTATAATCTGACTACGGTTTTGAGAAGTCATCTTTGTCTGAAATGTCGGGTAGCCCGGGGCAGTGTCTGAGAAGTAACTGTCAAAAAGCGTGGAAGATACGTCGTCTATTATCTCCTTGAAGCCGTCGAGTTTCCTGAACGGTTTGTTTCTCATACTGTAAACCTCTGGAATAGACTTTTCAGACTTCTTGTAAGTCACTGTGAACGCGGTCGGCAGGTTTTCCGTAAGCCAGCCATTAAGCTTGTAGAGATAGTTTTCCGAGAGGCTTATGTATGTTCCTTTGTAGCTTCCGGCCGTCTGAGAGAGCTCAAGAGCGGCGGCATAGTTTCTGAGATTGTCTTCGAAGTCGCGGTCGATTTCTTTGATTGAGAAGAAGACTTCGTCTTCTCGCCCCTCGTCACTGAATGAGCCCGTTTTGTATAGCGGGAGAAAGTAGATGTAGAAGTCTCTCGGCGGCTGGGCGGTCGATCTCTCGTTTGGCTGGCCGAAGAAGAGATAGCCGAGTCTTGCAGCGTTTTTGCTCTGCCACATGAGCTCGTACTGCCAGATTCTGTGGCCGGGGACGTAGGTTCTGTCGGAGCACTCCATTTGCTTCGCGAGGACGAGATAATAGTATTTGTTGAAAGCGTCGTCGCTCATTGTGCTTCTCTTCTTCTCGATCTGGCTGTCGAAGTCTATCGTTTTGTTCAGGTCGAGATAGTACTGCCCGTTCTCTTTTATAAAGGATATGTATTGACCGCTAACGACGTTCATTATTTTCTTGAGAATCGTTTCCACCATCGTAGAGAGGTCTTCTTGAGGATCATCGCCTCCGAGATCTTCTATCGCAGGATCGTAGATCAGGAGGTCGTCTCTCAACTCCTCGATGGTGGGTCCGATCTTTGTGTTTATGTCAATAGTGCTCAGTCGGTGAACGGAAAGCGCTTTCGTGATCCTTGTTGCATTTTCGAGGTGATGCTTCTCTATTCCCGCTTTAATCTTCTCTATCAGTTCGTCGCTCTTCTCTTTGGTCTGTCTTATCTCCGGCACGGTTACCAGATCGCTTCTCGAGCTGATCCTGTCCCAGTAGGTGTCGTATGAAACCATTCCCGGTTTGTCTTCGGGAATCTCTTCATTTAGAAGGCCGTTCATTACCTTTGTCAGCGTCTGAAGCACTTCACGGTGTTCTATGAATCTTATCCTCTCAAACATAGAGATAAGAGATGGGTGTATGGGAAAGAGGTTGACGAAGTTATCGAGCCTTTCATTCATACTTCCGTAGTATTTTGTGAACTTCTGCAAGTGCTCCCGTATCAGAGCTTTCTGAGATTCCGATTTTTTGAGTAGTCGGTTTGCAACTACGTACTCTATGTCTTCTCTGGCGATTCGAACGTCAATAAAACGCTCTTTCACTCTCCTTACCGCGTCGGAGGCGAACTCGAAAGTGGGATTGTCATAAAGGGCCTCCTGTATTCCGGCGATGAATCTGAAGCGGGAGTTCTTACAGAACTCTCCGAGCTCTCTTAGAAATGTCATGTCAAGAACGAGGCTTTGCTCCTTTCTGTGACGCAGGTAATCAAGAAGTTCGTCTACAACGAGTAGGAGACCTTTGTCCGGGTATTTCTCGCAGAAGAGGCTCATCATTTCATTTAGAGTGTCCTTGTTGTTTGTGACTCTTTCTATGGGCGGAAAGTCGAATTCTATTCCCATATCGGAGAGTTCGGCTTTGAGCTCGCTGAATACTATGTCTCTAAGGGGCATCTCGGTCGCACCGATCTCAGAGCGTATGACCTTGAACCTTCCACCTATTACCTGAGCCGCCTCTCGAACGGCGTCATCGCCGATCAGCTCACGCAATTCACTGCTTTCGGCTATCGAGGCAACAACACCCATAAGATGAGACTTTCCCGTTCCGTAGTTTCCCACGATGAACAGCCCCTTATTGTCGGCGGGAGTATCGAATTGAAGATTTGGGAAGACGACTTTTGAAAGATTATCCGACATGGGTTTAGATATTACGTAAGTAGAGACGAAGTCACGCGCACGTTCCTCACTCTTTGTGTCCTTCAACTGCATTACTGACTCCAGCGGTTCAAACTGAATCAGTTCGCCGTATCGCACAGTAAGCCCTCCTTATCCTAATCTATTTTGAAAATCGTCTCATTGCACAGCCTTTCTTCGCGGAACTCCGGATGTCCACGTCGGCCGTATATAGCAGTGTTTCCATCGATACGGCCGGGCCAGTTTGCAAGAACAAGAGTTTTCTTTGCCAGTACTCTGAGGGTCTCGAGGGGGATGACCTTAAGCTGCGGATCGAAGAGTACTTCGATGTGGTCAAGTATGAGAGGGCGATCGTTTCTTGCAATCTCAGCTATCGCTTTTGCCGCCCTGAAAGGCCTTTCACTATTGCTGAGGTCTTTCAACTCAGAGCTGATGACCAAACTAAGATTGATCACCGCTAAGTTGAGTAAAATGGCAACCTCACCGATCAGAGAAGACCTCGACCTGTCAGTCCCTCCGGCAATAAGCACAAGGCCTTTGCTGTTCGTTTTGAGATGTTCAAAAAGACTATTCCGAATCACGGAATAGTCACTACCCACAAAATCCCCCACAAGATCACACTCTTTTCTTAAGATTCCTGCTAACTCAATATTACAGCATTAAGCCTTGCGATTCCAAAGGCGAACATCTCACAGTCTGAACCATAATTCATGATAACCTTCAAAGAAGACCACGGACATACAAGTTACTTAACAATACTCTGCAAAGCTTGAACAAAAAAGGTTATCGAATCTTTTGTTCTTCTTGTATCCTCCAAAGCTATCCCAATCCCATGGCCGATCCGGAAGATGCGTCTATGAGATCCAGAAGAGATTAACAATAGAAAGCGATGAACTAGAGTTATCAAACAAAAAACAAATCGCAGAAGCAAAAATCAACACAAGTAAATATTGCTTTGTTAGGAATGTAACAAGTGGTATATTAGTCGTATGAGTGCATCGCACTTACATTCCCTAATAATTTCATAGACTTCACGTGTTAATACCAGGTGCGAGGCCTCACTAATGGGGGTGGGGTTATGAAGAATAAGCTTTTGTCTGTCTGTTTATTCGTGTTTCTCTTTTCGATTATCTTTCTCCTTCTTGGCTGTCCTACCGTTGATAAACCGCCGAAACTGACCATACCTGACCAGACAATAGATGAAGGACAGGTCTTTCAGTTCGACCTAAAACAATACGCCGAAGACAAAGACAAGAACACCCTAGTCTTCACAATAGTGTCCGGAGTTGGAGAGATAGTGGGGAGCGATTACAGATACGCCCCGACATTCGATGACTCCGGCGAGAAAGAAGTGAAGATAAGAGTAACGAATGCAAAGGGGAAGTCAGCAGAAGACACGTTCAAAATAACGGTAAACGATGTGAATAGACTCCCTGTGCTAGACATACCCGATCAGACGATAGATGAAGGGGAGGACCTCACCCTCAACCTGAACGACTATGCAGATGACCCCGACGGAGACGATCTAACCTTTACTCTCGTATCCGGAGTTGGAGAGATAACCGGTGCGACATATACCTACACTCCCGATTACGATGTACTGAAAAAGGTTAGAGAGTACAATCCGACAGCCGAGAGTGTAGATTTCGAGGTAAGCATAAGTGCGAACGACGGTAAGGGCGGAGAAGCGAACGCCACGTTCACCATAAGTGTAACCGACGTAAACAGACCACCTGTATTGGATATACCCGACCAGACGATGAACGAAGGGGAGACCCTCACACTCGACCTTCTTGACTACACGACAGACCCGGATACACTCGACACCTTCACATACACCCTTATATCCGGAGTGGGAAACATAGCAGGGTCTATTTACACCTACACAGCTACATATACAGATGCCGGAACGAAGACCGTAACTGTGAGGGCAACTGACAACAAGGGTGGAAGCGCTCAAACTGCTTTTGGAATAACTGTACAGAATGTGAATAGGAGACCTTCGATTCAAAAGCTGAGTGGTCCTTCTGGGACTGTGCTGAATAGAAATAGCTGGTTCACATGGTCTGGAAATGATCCGGACGGTACGATAATGCAATACGAATACAGAAAAGACGGAGGTGGTTGGACAAATCATGGACTGATCACAAGTTATACGTGGAGCGGGTATTCTGAAGGAGAACATTCGTTTGAGGTAAGAGCATTAGATAATGATGGAGAATACTCAAATACAATAAACTGGAGTTTTTTATACATTAGACCTGAGTTCACATATCGTGAACTTGTCAATTCCTCATACTATAGTGGAGGTCTGCTGGCTTCTTCAGGTCCTGAAAACCAGTTTGAAGAAGGCCTTATGATAAAATTCAAGACCTCCGGTGGGAATTATGGATATATAAAGGTGCTTGAATATGAAGATTCGTTTCTCTTTGACTACCTAATGTACGAAGGAGAAAACGAGCCAGTTCTGAAACAGAATAGAATCATCTCTGTCGGAGAAGTCTACGACCTTGACGGGGACGGATACGATGATATAGCATGGGAAACAATAAACAGAAACTCTTACAGCTACGATACAGCTTCGTATAGAATAGCGAAGTTGGACGGACAGAAGTATCTGGAGTTTCTGTACAACATGGAAGTTGATGTGGGAAGTCTCTTTTCTTCTGACGAACTGCCCGAAACTGGAGTTGTGAATTTCAATGCCTTAAACGGCACAATAATAGTATCAAGTGAAAACTTCGATCTATACGAAGCGATTGAACCTACCGAAAACACTGTGGCTTTTTCGCTATCGGACAACCTTCCGGAATTCATGCCAAACGATATTATTATTGATCACAAAACAAAGAGATTGCGAAAAATTTTGGAAGTGGAAAAACATACAGATTATTTAGTACTAACTACGCAGCCAGGAAGCCTACCAGAAGCTTTCCCGAAGTTAAGCATAAACTTTCAGAGCCTACTTTCAGATGGGACCGTATATAGCCAACAGGAAGACGGTTTTAGTGGAATATTCTATGAAGACACTATTATGCTATTGGACACAGAACAAGCAACAGCACTTATAGATGTATTTCTGAGCTATAATCCGCAACTGATAATCGAATTGGAGTTAGGAATTACACCCCAGGTTCTACCCATTTTTGGTAAGTGGGTGAATCATGCAAAGATAGAATTTAAAGGGGATTTCGATTTTTCTGCTGTTCTACGAGCTATGTTTGAGGCAAAGCACGAAAAAAAGGATAAGACACGACCATTCTTCTCACCATCATTCTATTTTTTCATAGGATTTGTCCCGATTGAGATTGAAGTTAGTGTTTTTGCAGGGTACGAATTCAGCGCAGCGGCTCGTGGTGAAGCAACACTTGGAATGGAATACAGCCAAACATCAGAAATAGGCGTGATTTGTACTGCTGACGATTGGGATTATTACTCATCATCAAAAGTGTCCAGGAAAAAAATACTTGGACCCGAATATTCGATAGAGGGTGAAATTCGATTCAAGCCTTATATACAAGTGGACATAAGTATTCAGCTGGCTTATGTTGTGGGTCCTTTCCTAGGTATTGCACCATACTTGGAGGCTTCCGGAAAAGCGTCGATGTCTTCTGAGCAGGAACTCCAGGTTGATCTTGGTGTTGATCTAGGAATACAGGCCAGTGGAGGGGTATTGTTAGATTTTTTGGGGTTCCAAGCTAAGATACCGGACAAAGACCCTTGGGTTTTCGTCGATTTTAGAAGTAATCTATGGAGAGCTGTTTTTGGCTGGCCAAAAAGCCCCGTGAATCTGCACATTAACAGTGTGACTTCATCGAGTCTTTCTATAGCTTGGGAAGACCGGTCCAACATTGAGAGCGGTTATGAAATATTTAGAAAGATTGCAGGTGGTGACTACACAAAAATCGCTCATGTCGGGTCGAACACAACAGCCTACACAAACGCAGGTCTTTCACCGGGAGCTAAGTACACCTACAGAGTACGCGCATACTCCGAAAGTACCCCGAACGGGGGCATATGGATTCCGTCCTTATGGAGTAATGAAACTACGGGTACCGTTGGAGGTATCCCCGGAGAGAATCAACACCCAACGGTCGAAAAAATAAGTGGTCCGTCTGGAATTACGCACGATAGTAGTAGCATATTCAGCTGGAGTGGAACAGACCCGGACGGAGAGATAGTGAAACATGAATACAGAAAAGATGGGGACAGCTGGACTAATCACGGACTGAACACGAGCTACACCTGGAGTGGGTACTCTGAAGGAGAGCACAAGTTCGAAGCCAGGGCACAGGATAATGATGGCCTGCATTCAAACACAATAACATGGGATTTTCAATACACTGCTCCAGGAACGGAAAAGCCCCCGGTAGTTCCTTTTAACCCCTCCCCAGTGCACAATGCAAAGAGTCAGCCAATATCATTAACGCTTGTTTGGGATTGTTATGACCCCAACGGCGATCCAGTGACATATGATGTCTATTTTGAGAGAATGCTTAACACTTCGCATAAAGTGCCTACCAAAAAAGTGGCCACAGAGATTTCCGCAAAATCCTTTACAGTTGGACCCTTGTTAGAAACCGTAACATACTTGTGGCAGATTGTGGCCTATGACAACAAAGGGAACAAAACAACAGGTCCGGTTTGGAAGTTCGACACCGGGCGCAAACCTAATAATCCACCTGAAGAGCCCTTCAAACCATCTCCGGCAGATAATTCTAGAAACCAACCTCTAAGACAGACTCTGCGTTGGATTTGCACAGACCCAGATGGAGATCGCATTGAGTACGATCTGTATTTCGGAACGAGCCCAAACCCTCCAAGAGTAACCGGTTGGGAGGATAATTGGCATAATTACTATACTCTGAAATCCTATCTCGATTATGATACACAGTATTACTGGAGAGTTGTAGCAACAGACTTTCCAGAACGCGGAGGTTCTTCAAGTACCTCAAGTCCTGTATGGACTTTTAGAACTGGCAAGAAAGGAGACCCAGGAACAGTCATATGGGAGACGCAGCTCTTTCCGAAGTTTTCTTTAGTTACAGGAAAACTTGCGATCATGGAAGATGGCACGATACTTGTTCCTGGTGGTTGGTATAGTGATGATCCAACTCTTTATGCAGTATCACCGAGTGGGGATATTAAGTGGACATACGATTCTGAAAGTATAATAGTGGCGGGTCCAGTCGTCTCTGAGCATGGGGTCATATATATTGGCACAATTGACGGGATAGTTCATTCTCTTGAGAGTAACGGCGAACTCAGATGGCAATACCAAGCACCGGAACAGATCACCAGGGTTCCGCCTGCGTTGGGTCCGGACGGCACAGTATACTTCGCCGTAGGTGCTCAGCGTACTCCTGAAAAAGGTCTTTATGCACTTCACCCAAACGGGGAGCTAAAATGGACTTTCACACCCTATCACTGGATAACATCAGGAATCTCTATAGGACCAGATGGGACTATTTATTTCGGATCGGCAGATTGGTGTTTGTATTCTGTCAAGCCTGATGGAACTATTAAATGGGCATTTGAAACAGGTGAATATGTGACAACAACACCTGCAATAGCAAGGGATGGAACAATATATTTTGCTTCGGAGGATGGCAATCTTTACTCAATGACGCCAGACAAGAAAATCAGATGGAAATTTGACTTCCGTAAAGGATTTACAGCAGTTTCCGATCCTGTAATTGATAAAGATGGGAGTATATACATATTTGCTGACAAAGAACTATTCTGCGTAGGAAGTGACGGGAGAAGGAAATGGTCACGAATCATTGAGGCGTTTGGGGGGCTTTTTGTTGCATTAGGCGATGATGGCGCCATCTACACGACTCATGAACGAACAGGAACCGCTACGGTTTTCAACAATAAGGGTAAGATTTTATGGCATCTGAATATTTCGAATTACTCGACACCCCCTATCATAGACAATAGTGGGGTTCTTTACGTAGTAACTGAAGATGTGAAAATATATGCCATAAATACAAACAGCACTGGTCTCATGGACAGTGTGTGGCCAAAAGCCAGTAGAGATTTGCGCAATACCGGATGTATGATTGAACCTTATCCGAATAACCCACCTGATGCTCCGAGAAACCCCATACCGGAACATAATAGCCCCGAACAGCCGTTATCGCTTACTCTTGGATGGGAGGGTTCAGACCCAGACTACGATTTTCTGAAGTACGATGTATATTTTGGAAATCAG
>Ga0334885_1003638_pt1 | contig 14143 bp, 15 predicted proteins | sample GraSluR1_MG_8_FD_207233 | JGI IMG/M metagenome (GOLD analysis project Ga0334885, IMG submission 207233) | Sludge microbial communities from methane-producing bioreactor in Wageningen University, Netherlands - Granular Sludge_31_05-R1 | ecosystem: Engineered > Bioreactor > Anaerobic >...
GTCGAGCACATTGAAGCAAGCGAACAGCAGTTGCTGCAATGCGATCGGCACGCCGATTTTCAGCAATCCCTGAAGATATTCACGGTCTTTGAACATGGCGGACAGCCTCCTGCGTAACCCGAAAATTGTAACATCGAACCGCGGAAGTTGGTGAAAGAAAAGGAAATTTCATTAATATTTCCGTCCTGCCGGTGCTTTCAAGGTATACTTAACTACCGGAGGACGAATGCGCCTCCGGTGATTTGTTCAATGGACCTGCAGGAGGAATCAAATGAACGAACGTGCCGTGTTTCCGGTAGATGTCAATGGGGTCAAGCGCGACCTGCGCCTGTTCGAGGTGGCGCCCGGTTTGCGCATTGCCATTCTCAATATCCTCGGCGATACCGAATTGACCATTGCCGCCGCCAAAGGATTGGTGGAAAAACTGGCTGAGGTTGACTACGACCTGTTTATCACTGCCGAAGCCAAAAGCATCCCGCTGGCGCATGCTATCTCCGCCGAAAGCGGCAAGCCCTACATCGTGCTGCGCAAGGGCTACAAACCCTACATGGGCAATGTGATCGAAGCCGAAACCGTGTCGATCACTACCGGCAAGAAACAGACCTTGCTGCTGGATGAGAAGGATCACGCCCTGGTCAAAGACGCCAAAGCGGTGCTGATTGATGACGTCATCTCCACCGGCTCAACCCTGATCGGCATGGAATCGATTGTGGAGCAGGCCGGCGGCAGTGTGGCAGCCATCGCTGCCATCTTCACCGAAGGTGACGCGGATGAGTGGGCGCATGTGGTGTCGTTAGGGCATCTGCCGTTGTTCACTGACGAATAAACGCGCTGCAACCTGCACGGTTGGCACACGTACATAAGAATAGCAAACACAATCGACAGAGGAATGACACACATGACAGACAAAAAAGTACTGGTCATCTATGGCAGCTGGCTGGGATCCACCCACGAGATCGCCGAAGCCATCGCCGAAAGCATGCGCGCGGAAGGCGCGCAGGTGGATGTGCTTGGCGGTCGGGCGGTGAAGGGTGTCGAGGGTTACGATGGCGTGATCATTGGCAGTTCGGTGCGCGCCGGCATGCTGCACGGCGGTATGAAACGCGCAGTGCGGCGCTTTCGCAAACAACTTGCTGAAAAACCGGTGGCGGCCTATGTCGGCTGTGCCGTCATCTATGACAAAAATGAACCGGATGCTGCCGGTAAAGCCAAGGTATACATCACCAAATTCATGGACAAGTTCCCCCAAATCAAACTGCTGGATATCAAGCCGTTTGCCGGGGCGTTTCTGGTAGACAATGCGCGCGGTTTCATGAAAACCATGGTACAGAACGTGGCTGCCCAGACCATTGGTGAGGGTGATCCGCGCGACTGGGAGGCCATCGCCGCCTGGGCGAAGGATATCTACCGCCAGTTCTAAACACTCGCGGTTATTGGAAAAGCAAACAACAAGTAATAAAAATAAGCAAAACGGGATCGCTTCCAGCAGGTCCTGTTATGTTTAATTATCGTCACTCATCAGGTCAGAGCACTGCCATGGCCAGCGCCCGGTGGTTTCCAGTTCCAGCGCAACACTGAGAACAAAGCGCAACAGAATTAACACGCCCAATGTAAGCAGGTTCTCCAGCGAGGGCTGCACGGCCGCAGTGAAGATGATGTCCCCTGCCACCAACAGTTCAAGGCCGATCAGGATTGATTGCCCCAATTCTCTGCGCAATTGCGCATAATCCTTGGTGTTCTTGCCAAAAGCGATCGATTTTGTGCCGCGAATGAAGCGAACCAAAGAGGTCATTATGCCCACAACGATCACCAGCACACCGACAATCTCAACCCCTTGGGCGGCAAAAGAAATGATGGTTTCGCCCAGCGGCCATAAAGGTTCCGGATGTGAGAAAGGCAAGGTGGAAAGCAACATGGTCAGATTCCTTGAAATATCAGCAGTTACTGTCACTATTGTACTGGAAAAGCATAAGAAATTTCAATTGGTGGGGTGAATCCATCCGGTTATTCTTGTAATTTAGAACAAATATGCTATAATAAAACCCTATCATACACAACATCCCTTCGTTTGATTGCAAGGAGAAAACAAAATGGCGCGAAAGAAATCCACCTCATCCTATGCCACCCTGGATCCGGAAGACAGTAACAACAAAGAAGCCCGCAAAGCGGTGCTGGAAAAAGCATTGGGCGATATCACCAAACGCTACGGTGATGGCGCCATCATGAAACTGGGCGATGCACACCATATGAATGTGGAAGCCATCCCTACTGGCTGCCTGTCCGTAGACCTGGCGCTGGGCGTGGGCGGTATCCCGCGCGGGCGTGTCACCGAGATCTATGGCCCGGAAGCCTCGGGCAAGACCACCCTGTGTCTGCATGTGGTGGCGCAAGCCCAGAAAATGGGCGGCACGGCTGCCTTCATCGATATGGAACATGCCCTTGACCCCCTGTACGCCGCACGGCTGGGCGTGAACGTGGATGAACTGCTCATCTCGCAGCCTGACACCGGCGAACAGGCGTTGGAAATCGCTGAAACGCTGGTGCGTTCCGGCGCGGTCGAGGTAGTGGTGATCGACTCGGTGGCGGCGCTGGTGCCGCGCGCAGAGATCGAAGGCGACATGGGCGACGCCTCCATGGGTATGCAGGCGCGCTTGATGTCGCAGGCGCTGCGCAAACTGTCAGGCGCCATCAGCCAGACCCAGACCGCGGTGATCTTCACTAACCAGCTGCGTTCAAAGATCGGGGTCATGTTCGGCAACCCCGAAACCACTTCGGGTGGCAATGCCCTCAAATTCTATGCCTCGGTGCGCATCGACATCCGCCGCATCCAGTCCATCAAGATGGGTGCAGAAGTGGTCGGCAACCGGGTGCGCGTCAAAGTGGTCAAGAACAAGGTGGCCCCACCCTTCCGCACCACGGAATTTGACATCATGTACAACGAAGGCATCTCACGCATCGGTGACCTGCTTGACCTGGGCACGCAGTATGATGTCATCTCCAAGCGCGGCGCTTTCTATTCGTATGGCGAGATCCGCCTGGGACAGGGACGCGAGAACACCAAAGAATTTCTGCAGCAGAACCCTGACATTCTGGATGAGATCGAGGAGAACGTGCGCCAGCAGGTGCTGGGCGGGCAGTTCCCGCTGGATTTCACCGATAGTGATGACGACACAGGGGATGACGCTTACGAAGAAGATTAGCTTTGTTGACAAGGAAGCGGCGGGTGTCCGCCGCTTTTTGTTTTAACCCGGGCTTAACATCCGCAAAACAAGTACTCGGTGGAGTGTGTTATAGTTAGCGCTGGAATTTTTTTCAGACAGGAGCGGCACCCCATGCGAATCACTTTCATCCGCCACGCGGAATCCGTCAATAATTATCTGTGGTTTAAGAATGCCAGTTACGAAGGCGGCAGCAGCGACGCCCCCATCAGCGATTTCGGCAGGCAGCAGGCGCAGGCCTTGCGCGACCACCTGGCTGCCCACCGTGATACCTTTGCTTTCAACCGCATCTACATCAGCCCCTTCATGCGTACCCTGCAAACCGCGGCAACCTTCTCACACCTTTATGAAGGCATACCGCAACTGGTGTGGCCGTGGATCTACGAAGGTGGCGGGGTGTTCAGTACCAATTTTGAGACCGGTGAGCGCATCATCGGCGGCGGTCTGTGCCGCAGTGAGATGCAGGTGCAGTTTCCGCAGTTTTCGTTGGATGATTCGATCAATGAAGGTGGTTGGTATCATCTGGGCATGGTGGAACCAGTATATCATCGCAGTTACCGTGCCAATTATGTGTTGCACACACTGCTGGAACAGTTCGGCGAAAGTGAAGAGCATATCGCCCTGGTCAGCCATGGCGGGTTCCACAATCACCTGATCAACGCCATTCTGGGCGACACCCGGCAGGAGAAGGTGTGGATTGATCTGGAAAATACCGCGATGAGTGGTTTTTATTACGGGCGCGACCTGGGTGAGGACGCTGAAGAAGGCTGGTGGCGCATTGAGTACCTCAACCGCTGTGAATGGCTGGGCAGCGATCTGTGCCGTGATTGGTCACAGCGCTTCTGAGGAGTTGTCTTACTGAGGGCGGCCAACGAACCCGCCCCAACCAACCATTTACCAGATCGGTTCGCCCAAATCACATTTGCCATTGACGGTAATGGTGTCCTGGTATTTGCGGCATTTGCCCGGATAGGCACAGCCGCGCGCACAGCGCACCACGCCGGTCAGCACCACCCCGTCATTTGCAAGTGTTTCCGTGATGGTTGGCAGGGGGGTGATGGTTGCTTCAGGCTGGCTGGTGGCTGTGGGGGCAGCGGTTGGCTCATTTGCCTGGTCGTCCTGTTCACTCGCTGGTTCAAGCGGGGTCGAGATGACCTCCAGTTCAGGCGTGGCTTCTGCCGCCATCACCACGGGCAAGGATTCTTCCGCTTGGGGCTGTGGCTCATCTACCGGTGTCTCCGGTGTGGCAGCCTGCACCTTGGACTGCCATTCTCTCCATTCTGCCACCGCCACCACCAGTGCCAGACCAGTGATGCCGCAGGTACGCAGGAATTTTCGGCGGCTTGCCAGCACCGGCGCCTTTACGCCAGCAGGTGCCAGCCACTTCTGCCCCGTCTTCTTAATCCAATCCCAGTGCAGGGCGATCTTGAGGCCCAGCGCCGCCAACGTGGCATAGGAAGCAATCACATGGATCAGGCGCCAGGTTTCATAATGCACAAGGGGCAGCATTAATAAGGAAGAAATCACCACGCCGCTGATGATGATGGTGAAAAAACTGAGCCCCAACGCGGCATCTAACAGGAATTTTCCGAGCACTTTCCATTTTTTGCGCGCAAAGCACTGCAGCGCGCCTTTCACCCATTGGGTGTGCTGCAGCAGATGAATCAACAGTACGCCGCCGATCGCCAATCCCAGCCACTCATGCCACTGGTAACCTGTCAGATCTGGCATGAAAGCCAGTAAAAAGGCGGCAAAGGCGATCAAATCGATCCAGATGGTGGTTTTTTTCATGGTTTTTCCTTGAACGTGCGTTGATTAAACCATGCTTGTGTGAAGGAATTGTAAAGAATGATGGTTTTCTTAAGTGAAGCAGAGAAAGAAGGTGAAGAATGTTCAACAGGAGGCATTCCATTGTGAACCTCGTCTACCCCTTCCTCCTATATAATACAGGCATGGCACAAGCCCCCGCCCTCAACCACATCGGCACACTCAACGAACGCTCGCTGCATGCCGCCCTCAAGGCGCACCTGGCGCAGCCCGGCGACCAGCTTGAGGTCAGCGTGGATGGTTATGTCATCGACATCGTGCGCGGTGAGACCCTGATCGAGGTGCAGACCGGGGGATTTTTCCCGCTGCGCCGCAAGTTAGCCGCGCTGAGCCAGACCCATCCCGTGCACCTGTATGCCCCCATCGCCCAGCGCAAATATATCCTGCGGCTGGACAACGAAGGCAACCAGCTTTCACGGCGCAAGTCACCACGCAAAGGAACCGCCTTTGACCTGTTCAACGAACTGCTCTCGCTGCGCACCTGCCTGCCGCACCCCAATCTGTGGCTGCATGTGCTGCTGTGTGAGATCGAGGAGGTGTGGGTCGATGACGGCAAAGGATCGTGGCGCAAGCGCTACTGGTCACTGACTGACCAGCGCTTGTTGAACGTGCAAACGGAGATCATCCTGCACAACAGCGAGGACTACCTGGGGCTGCTGCCGCCCGGCCTGCCGCAGCCATTTACCAACACCGAGCTGGCGAAACACGCCAAATGCCGGGCGCGCCTGGCGGGCAAAGCCACCTACGCTCTGTCTGCCATGGGCTTGCTGGCGCGGGTAAAAGGCAGCGGGCGCGCGCATCACTTTGTGTTCACGCCAGAGGCAGAACGCCACCCCGCCAATTGTGATATAGTTGAGGAAGCTGGAAAAAAGGAAACTGACCATGTCCATTGAAACCACCCTCCCTAAGAATTTTGCGCTCTACAAAGAGTTGAACCACTCACGCCAGAGCCCGGCGTATTTCATCATCAACATGCTGACGGCGCTGCTGTTTCTGCTGTTCTTCTCGCTGCTCTCGCAGGCGGCGGCAGCCATGCGTGCCGATTTTGAAGGTGCGGCGATCGGCGGGCTGCGCGGCTGGGCGGTGCTGGGGGTGTTCCTGCTGGCTTTTGTGATGATATTCGTACACGAAGCCCTGCATTTGCTCAGCTTCTGGTCCTTCACCGGCATAAAACCGACCTTCAGCGTCACCGGGCTGGTGCCGCGCACCATCGTGCCCAGCCTGTACCTGCCCAAAGGCATCTACCTGCTGATCAAAGCCACCCCGCTGGTACTGCTGACCGGTGTGTACCTGGCGCTGGTACCCTATCTGCCGCTGAGCTGGCTGATGTTCTCGTTTTTCTTCTTCGCCGGCAACATCGCCTATTCGGCGTCCGACATCTGGGCGATGGTGGAAACGGTCAAAGCGCCGCACGGCGCGCTGGTTGAAGATGTGGGCGAGTTTGTGCGCCTGTTCAGTGACAAACAATTCATCGCCAAACCCCCCGCCGGCACCAAATAAACCCGCCAGTCGTCAATCTAAGCTGATAATTTCCTCGGTGGCAGGGTCGATGTACACGATGCCGCCCTCACGATGGAGAAGGGTGATGGGTTTGCCCGTTTCTTCGCTGTCTTCACGCATCTCCTGCGAGGCAAGGTAGTAGGCGGTCAGTTCAGCCGGCCAATCCGCCAGCAGGCGGTCATACAGGGCAACAAACTGGCGGAGATAGGTGTCACTGACCTGGTCGAGGTGCTGCAGCACCCAGCAGTCAGCAACGAAGCGCTCGTCATAAGCCAGCCCGATGAAGTCCATCTCGCTGGTGAGGTAGGGGAAGAAGGGGAACTGGCGGCAGGAGAGTGCGCGGAAACCGCGCTGGCAGTGCTGCGCACCCTGACAGGCCAGCAGGCACATGTGACCGGGGGTATCTTCCTGTAATTCCACCGCCTCGTCAGGGGTGATTCCGCTTTCGACGGGCGCCCATTCATGCCACAGGTCGGTATGGGCGCGCAGGTAGTCCCATTCGTGGTGGAAGGCAGCCGGCACCGCCCAGTGCAGGTCGCAGCAGAAGGGCACACCGCGCGGGTTGTTAGGCGCGCACAGAGCACCGCAGTCAAAGGGCACCACGGGGGCGTCAAAGGCGGCATACAGCGCGGCGATATCAGGCAGGGGAGCGGTCATAGGGAGAAGTATACGACGAAAAGAAACGGACAGGGAGGGGCCTGCCCAAAAGAAGACAGGGTAAGCCCTGTTCGAACTTCTACATGCGGAAACTTCTTTTTTTGTCGGCAGGCCTCGTCGCCCAATTCGCTTACGCTGTGGTATCATATATTTCACTTATGCCACCCGAGGGACAAAACATATGCGGATCACACATGGGCTATTGCTGAAAAATGCGAAACAGTGGGTCATGGAGCGTCAGGCAGCCGACCGCAGTCTGGTGTGCGCCTACTTGAGCGGTTCGCTGGCAGACAGCGATGATGCCGAGGATGCGCTGATCGGCGGCGCGGGGGATGTGGACGTGGTGTGCGTGCACAACAGCCTCAACCCGCCCGCCCGCGAACTGGTTCGGCTGACCGACCGCATCCACCTCGATATCTGGCCTGTTTCGCAGGATGCCTATGAAGACCCCAAGCAGCTGCGCATGAATCCATGGATTGGGCACGACCTGTTCCGCAAGCCGCCGGTGCTCTTTGATAAAAATCACTGGTTTGATTTCGTGCTGGCGGGGGCCTTTTCCAAATATGACCAGCCGGAGAATGTGGCGCTGCGCGCCATGTATTTCTTGAACAATGCCCGTGAGCGCCTGCAAGCCATAGCGTTTGACGAGGTTTCAACGGCCGCGTGGCTGTCCGCTTACCTGCAAACCCTCTCAGATGGCGCCAACCTGCTGGCAGTGATAGCGGACGGGCCTTTGAGCACGCGCCGCCTGCTGCTGGCGTTTCCGGAGCGCGCTGCCGAGTTGGAGATTCCGCAATGGACCGGGCGTTTGATCGAAGCCTTCTCCCGCGGCGTGCCGGAGCGCGACACGCTCGCGCAATGGATCCGCCAATGGGATGAGGTTATCGACTGTCAGACCAAAACAACGGGAATGCCGCCCGACCTCGACCCGCTGAAGATTCCCTATTACCGCCACGCCATGGAAACATTTGCTCCCTCCGCACCAATGAGCGCACTGTGGATACTGTTGTTCACTTTCGGCCAACGTCTGGCTAACAGCAAAGAAACCTCCCCTCCGTCGGTCGTGGAGATGCTGCAATCGGTTGGTTTGGGTGAAGAAACGCGCGAGGAACGCGAAGAATCACTGGAAGCATTGATTGATGACGCCGAAGAGGTGCTGGAAGAATGGGCGAAAAATAGGGGTCTTCCGGAACTGGTGTCATTAACCAATTCTTAAAAATTTGTGGATAACTCCTTAAAAACTGTGGACAGAAAAGGGAGCCTGTGGACAACCCGCGCCTTTACGCCAGGAACAATAAAGACGATACCCCCCATATATGGGGGTCTCTTTTTTCTGATTTCTACTAGTGGTGATTGGCGTGAAAACATATGGTATCCACATTGTCCACGGGGATAGTTTGTCCACTTTGTCCTGTTTTCATGCACAGGCAAGGTGGGGAGAAATCCTACCGCGAACGAAGGTTGTTTTCACCTATATGGAGGGAAACAGACGTTCATTGCCCTCACCAATGGGGGTGGCGATGCCGATGAAAGCGGCTATCCACACTATCCACAGCCCCTACTACGATTACGTTTAATAACATTAACTATACACAGATGAAAGCTATGTATAAATGACACAGCAAAAAACATGAATCCAAAGGCTGGCAAAACCCTCTTCCAAGGATAAATGCTTATCTTTGGGTTAAACCGGTCGAAAATGGGGGTATTGCAACAAACATTAAAAAATTGTAAAATTTAGACACATTCACTTTCTTCACCAACCAACCTGGGGAGAAAGAGCCATCTGTCAGAATGTGCGTTGAGGTCATCAATCCAAGGGAGATAACATGGAAGTCATTAAGGTCAAAGCCAATTCCCGTACCGCGGCGGTAGCAGGCGCTATCGCCGGTGTGATGCGTGACATGCATCATGCCGAAGTGCAGGCAATTGGTGCCGGCGCGGTCAACCAGGCGGTCAAAGCCATCGTGCTGGCGACAGCATATCTGGTCGATGACGGCATTAATATCTATTGTATGCCCGAGTTCGTCGACGTCGATATCGACGGCAAAGTGCGTACCGCCATCAAGTTAACCATCGAAGAACATAACAAACCTGCGTAAAAGGCAACAGTCCCCTGCGTTTTTGCCTCATGGGGAAAGATCATCTGCCCAAAAAGCAGGCTTGTCAAAGCTGTCTGACCGGGCGTCTTCTGCGCGATCGGCCAGGTAGCGGCGCACCCGCTCACGCGGGTCATTGACGAATAATTCCAACTGCGGGCGGTCCGGGTCGCTGGCGCCTTTGGAATAGTTGCATTTGCCACAGGCAGGCAGACAATTATCAACGGTGGTGCCGCCGCCGGCGTCGATGGGGATGAAATGCTCCAGATGTTCAAAGGGGCGTTGCTGGCAATAGGAGCACAGGCCGTTAAAATCAGCCAGGGTTTGCAGCCATTGTGCCAGTGTGAGTGTGGCGGGCAGACCCTTTTCAGCGGCACGTGCCAGCTGGGTTTGCAGGCGTGATTTTTCGCGCGGCAGCTGTTCTGGCGCGCACTTCGGACAGAAAGGAATTGCTTGATCGGCGTGGAAGATTGCTCCGCAATGCAGGCAGGTTATGGCGTAGTTGTCCATACAAATTCAGTCACTTTATCAAATTTGGTAATAAAAAATATAATTAATATCCACAGACCAGCGCAGTTATCCACAGTTTTATACCACTTATCCACAGTTTCGTAGGTTAATGGTATACATTTGTCTCTTTTGACGGCAGGGGCATTTCCTGGGGAAAGAGAGCCGCGCTGAAGTCAGCACATTCAGTCTGGGCGCCTTCCAGGCTCGCGCCGCGCAGGTCGGCGCGTTTTAATGATGCACCGCGAAGGTCGGCTCCGCTGAAGTCCGCTTCGCGCAGATCGCAGTTGTCGAGAAAGGCTTTGTTGAGATTGGCGCCGCGGAAATTGACCCGGCGCAATAGCGAACCACTCAGGTCTGTCTCGATGAGTGAAGCCTCAGCAAATGAGGCATAGCGCAGGTCACAGCGGCGCAGGTTAGCACCATCCAGACGGGCACGGTCGAGTCGTATGCGTTTGAGGGAGAAGAAGGAAAGATTGGCACCGCGCAAATCCTTGCCGCTCAGGTTGAAAAAACGCAGCAGGCGCAGCAGTCCAAGCAAGGTATAGGCAACCGGTTGTGAACGCATAAACAGACCTCTGAGATAAATCAAGTAGTGGCTGAATTGTACCGCAGAAAAAGCAACAAAATAATAGAATTTATGTTCTATTATTTTGTTGGCGAAAGCGTGAAAAAGAAGGTTGTGCCTTCTCCCAAAGCTGACTCCACCCACACCTGTCCGCCATGGCGTTCAACCGCGCGCTTGACGATCGCCAGTCCCACCCCGGTGCCGGGGTACTCTTCGGCACTGTGCAGGCGCTTGAAAATGGTGAACACCTGGTCTGACTGGGCGCTGTCGAATCCCACCCCATTATCGCGCACATAGAAGCGCGGGGGTGTACTGTTACTGTCATAACCGATAGTGATCTGACTGCGTTCGCGTTTAAGACTGTATTTGACCGCGTTGGAGATCAGGTTATGGAATATCTGCTGCACCATGGTAGGGTCACCCTGGATGATGGGCAATTGCTGATATTGGATGTCGAAGTCATGCTCGTTGAATGGCACCGTTTCCATATCTGCCACCAGACGGGCGATGTTGTAGGTGTCCACCGACTGCAACTTCAGCGGTTCGCGAGTGATGCGCGAGATCATCAGCACATTCTGGATGAGGGCGTCCATCTGTTGGATGTTCTGGTGGATCATGTCGACCGACCGCAGCGCGGACTGATTGTCTTTGACCTTTATAGCGAGAATATCCGTATAGCCGTCAATGATCTGCAGCGGCGTGCGCAGGTCGTGTGAGATCGAGTACGCATACGATTCAAGGTCACGGTTGGCCTGTTCCAGTTCTGCTGTGCGCTCACTCACCCGCCGTTCAAGGTTTTGATTCAACTGGCGCACAATCTTTTCTTTCTCGATCAATTCAGTCTGCATGTCTTCCATCTGGCTGACATGGCTGGAGAGGTCATAATAACTGGCTTGCAGGCGCTCCGCCATGGCGTTGATACCGCGCTGCAGTTGGCCGATCTCGTCATGTGCAATCGGTTCGCGCACCCGGAAGGCATAGTTGCCCTCTCCCAGCGCAGAGAGAACCACATCGGCTTTACGCAGCGGTTTTTTTACATACTGGTGGATGAAGGCAACCAGCGCCCCGCCTGTCACCAGCAACAGGATAGCAGCGGTGATGATATATACTTCGAAGAACAGATAGCGGAAATGCACAATCTTGTCGATATCAATAATTACCAGCAACGTATCGGTCTCTGATTGCGGCAGATGTGGACGTAAAGGAATCAGCACTACCGCCTTGGGAATGCCGTGCTGGCGGTAGAATTGATAGGTAAAACCGTCGAGGGAATCGGTGTGTGGCAATGAGATGTCGGGAGAATGGCTCACAGACGGAAGAGCGACGTCCAGCAATTCTACTTCTTGCGGCCTGTACACGTGGCGCTGGCTGCCATCGGCGGCATATTCCACCCCGCCCAACAGCACCAGGTTTGAGCGGCAGTCTGGCAGCAGATCTTCCGAAAGCAGCGTATTTTGCGGTGAAAACGAAGATATTTCCAGATGGTAGAGGAGATAATCAACTTGTTGTTGGAAATGATCGTGGGCGTGGTCTTTCAAGTACCGGTTTAGGAACAAACCCAGCACAAAGAAACCGATCACCTGCGCGATGATGAGCGCGGCGCCAATCTTTACTGCCAGAGGAAGACGTTTCAACATTGTTATGCTGTCCTTCCGGCCGAAACCAATGAGAAACATGTGAAAAAAGGAAGGGGAAGCTTTGGCATCCCCTTCATAAAGTATAGCAGAGAAAATGGCGCAATCAAGAACCAATTTGCGTAGGCCCTTCACTTTTTACAAGGAGGTTGCACGTGAAACAAAATTGTGGACAAACTGTGGATTGTTTCACGTGAAACGCAGCAAACCTGTGGACAAATGGTCGCTTTTTGGTGGATAACAGGGTATGATTGTGGAAAATATCCCCGCCGATCGATTATTCTGGAGGTTTCTGATGTTGACTGCTGCCTTTATCGCCGCTTTTTTGCTTGAAATTTTCCTGCCCTTTGTGCTTGGTATTTATGTGTGGAAGAAATTCGGGGCCAACTGGAAGGTATTTGCCCTTGGGGCAGCCGCCTTTGTCGTTTCGCAGATCATTCATATCCCTTTGTTGGGACTGTACCAGCGCGGATTCACACTGCTGGGGATCACGCCCACCACCATGCCTTTTTTGCAATTCAGCTTGATCCATTCGCTCATGCTGGGTCTGCTGGCTGGTGTTTGCGAAGAGCCCGCGCGCTGGATTGCCTTTAAATTGCTCAAAAAACAAGGCGATACCTCGCGCGCGGCCTTAATGCTGGGCATCGGGCATGGCGGGGTGGAGTCTATCCTGGTAGGGCTGTCAGTGATGAATGCCGCGATCGCCCTGATCATGTGGAACAGCGGCAATTTCCCGCTGGAACAACTGGGCCCGCAGCAACAGATGCAACTGCTGCAGATGTCCAATTCCCCCTGGTATCTTCCGCTGTTGGGGGCGTTTGAACGCCTGGTGGCGATCACGCTGCATGTGTCGCTTTCACTGATCGTGTGGCTGGGCGTGCGCCAGCGCAATCTGCTGTATCTTTTTCTGGCGATCCTGTGGCACACAGTGGTTAATTTTGCCGCCGTGTTCACCCTGCGCGGGTTGGGCTGGTCAGCCCTGGCGGTGGAGGGTGTGATGGCGGTTTTCGGGCTGCTTAGCGCCGGAATCAGTTACTACATTGTCAAAAAATACGGGCTGCTGACGCTGTATGCCCCTGAAAAACTGGACGACGAGATCGAGGTCAGCGGGGCGTTTGCCGCCGAGATCGTCGAGCAGGCACTGCCTGACCGCCTGGATAGGGGCGAATCTGCGCAAAACGAGGCAGATTTGGAGGATTAACGCCTGCTCACAGGATCGATTGTGAGCGGAGAACGAGGGGCGTTTCGGGCAAATCCGAACATTTCTCTGTCAGTATCGCTCTCCTTTTTATGGCTTGTCCCTTGGCTTTTCATGGACAGATGATGATTAAATAGATGTAGCGGCGGTAGATCTACCGCCGCTACATGCGTTTTTCACGACTTTCTTCTTAATTTGTTCTTCGCTAAAGGCGGGATTCGGAAAAACAGGAAGCGCCTAATCGATCCAGCCGTAACGGTTGCAGTAGTGTATGTCGCGGTTTGAAAGCCTTACATCGTCGCCTTCCACTGTGGAGGCGGGGTCAAGGGGGTTGCCGAGATTCCGCACCAGTTGATACGCCTGCCAGGCGGGCAGGTCCTTGCTGTACCACGGCAGGGTTGCCTCACCGAAGGTGTCTTGCAACGCTTGCTGGCGGCAATACAGTTCTGCGCGAAGCATTTCTGTGGTCGGGGCGTCATATTGGCCGCTGTTCGCGGCATTCAAAATGGCGGGCAGGGCATCATACGACAAAGAGCCAAGGTAAGTATGGTCAAATTGCCGGGAAGCGCCCTGTGGCAGATCCTGAGACAGGCGCGCCAGGTTGCGTTCCACAATGTACTGGTCAATATTCAGGGCTGCCTGGCTGAGAACGAATCCCAGGCTGATCAGCACCAGCAAGCCAAAGAAACGCTGGCTTTTTCCCAACCATTCGGAAACCACCACCAGAAACAGCAGCGCAGACAGCCACAGAATGAACAGGTAAGTGCGTACGCGGATGTGGGTGAAGCCGTACATGCCTTCATACAGGGACAGGCGCTGATAAGCTGACAACAAAATGACCAGCACCTGTGCGATCAGAACGGTCAACAGAATATGTTTCACCAGGCAGTCCTTTTTGTGGGGTGTGCGGGTGACGGTGTTGATCACCTGGAACA
>Ga0334885_1003643_pt1 | contig 14130 bp, 17 predicted proteins | sample GraSluR1_MG_8_FD_207233 | JGI IMG/M metagenome (GOLD analysis project Ga0334885, IMG submission 207233) | Sludge microbial communities from methane-producing bioreactor in Wageningen University, Netherlands - Granular Sludge_31_05-R1 | ecosystem: Engineered > Bioreactor > Anaerobic >...
CTCTTCAGCCATCCTGCGGACTTCACCCCCGTCTGCACCACCGAGTTTGTGGCCTTTGAGAAGAGGCGGGAGGAGTTCGATAAGCTGAACTGTGAGCTGATCGGCCTCTCCATCGACCAGGTCTTCTCCCACATGAAGTGGACCGAGTGGATCCGGGAGAATATCAAGGTGGAGATCAAGTTCCCCATCATCGCCGACGATCAGGGGAGGATCGCGGAGATGCTGGGGATGATCCATCCCGGCAAGGGCTCCAACACCGTCCGGGCAGTCTTCATCATCGACCCCGAGGCGACGATCCGCTTGATCCTCTTCTACCCCCAGGAGGTGGGGAGGAACATGGACGAGATCGTCCGGGTTCTGAAGGCCCTCCAGGTCGTCGACGAGAAGAAGGTGGCAGCTCCCGCCAACTGGCCGAACAACGAGCTGATCGGAGACCACGTCATCATCCCGCCGCCGGGGGACGAGAAGACGGCAGCCACCCGAAAGACCGGCGGCGGCATAGTCTGCGAGGACTGGTGGTTCTGCCACAAGAAGATCTGAGATGGCGGGAAAAGTAGTTAAGAGGGAGAACCATCTATAATGGTTAAAGGTGATGGTATGGCGAAGATCGGTGTTGTGAGACATCGGGTGGAGGACTTCCCCGCCTGGAGGAAGAAGTTCGACGATCGGATGGAGATCCGGAAGAGCAACGGATGGTCGGGCCACGAGCTGTATTATGACGAAGGGAAGAAAGAGGCCTACGTCGTCCACACAGTCCACGACGATAAGCTGGCGATGGCGAAGGAGCATATGGAGAAGTTCAAGGCCATGGGGAGGCGGACGGAGATGAAGCCCTCCGGAAACCCCGACCATTCGATCGTGCCGAGGGGCGAGAAGATCGAGGCGGTAAATTACTGATCCCGCGACGGAATGGACGACCCCTCCTCCGGGCCCTGGGGTCGCCCTCGCCGCCCAGAAGGAGGCTTCTGGGGGGCGCCGGGCCGCTTCCTCATCCTCCGGGGTCCGACCCCTCCGCCCTGCGGCCCCGGGCGCCACCCGCCGATCGGAATCAGAGGCCGGTCAGCGGCCCCCCGGCCTCCGGGGTGCCCCCGCTCCGCAAAAAGTTTAAGGAAATCCGACAAGGTTTTAGAAAAACTATGGAGATATTCGCATGGCCCAAAAGAAATTATACTCCCTCCCCGAGCTGCCCTACGCCTACAACGCCCTGGAGCCTCAGATCTCCGAGGCCCAGCTCCGGCTCCACCACGACAAGCACCATGCCGCCTACGTCAACGGCGCGAACGCCATCCTGGAGAGGCTCGACAAGGCCCGGGAGGCGGGAGCCGACCTGGATATGAAGGCGACCCTCAAGGAGCTCTCCTTCCAGGCGGGAGGCCACCTCCTCCACAGCCTCTTCTGGAGGAACCTCGCCCCGGCGGCGAAGGCGGCCGAGGAGCCGAAAGGCGCCCTAGCCGACGCCCTGAAGGAGGAGTTCGGCTCCTTCGCCAGGTTCAAGAAGGAGTTCTCCGCCGCCGCCGCGACCGCCGAAGGCTCCGGCTGGGCAGCCCTCGCCTGGTGCGGCATGACGAAACGGCCCGTCATCATGCAGATCGAGAAGCATAACGTCAACGTCTACCCGATGTTCCGGATCCTCATGGTCCTGGACGTCTGGGAGCACGCCTACTACCTCGACTACAAGAACGAGCGGCCGAAGTTCGTCGAGGCCTTCTGGAAGATCGTCGACTGGGACGAGGTGAGCCGGAGGCTAGAGGCGGCCATTAAATAAGACCGGTCCCAGGCCGGTCGGCTGCCGAAACTATTTTTGGGGGGACTTGAGAGCGTGAAGATCCTTTTTCTGATCCTGACGACGGTGGCCCTCGTCGTCACCGCCGGCTGCGTCGATCGGGCCGAGGAGAGGGGCGGATCCGCCCCACCACTCCCGGTGGAGAGCTCCACCGCACCGATCGAGAGCGGAGATCTCACCTATCCCGCCTACGTAGCTTCCCCCGCTCCAAAGCAAGACGGAGGCGACGATCCGACCTATCCTGGGATCGTGATGATCCACTCCTTCAACGGCCTGGAGCCCGGCTACCGGGATCTGGCAGATCGGCTAGCAGCCTCTGGGCACGTGGTGATCGCGCCCGAATGGCAGACCTTCAACAGGACGCCCCGGGACGAGGTCGTCGAGGAGCTCGTCAGAACCTCCGCTGCCTACCTCGTGGATAGGGAGGACGTGGACGGCGACCGCCTCGGCCTCACCGGCTTCTGCGCCGGGGGGAGGTACACCATGCTATTTCTCCCAGGAATGGAGGAGTTTCGCTCCGGCGTAGCCTGGTACGGATTTCCCTACTCCGGCGGCTTCAACGACGAGGCCCGCCCCGCCGACCTGATCGACGGCCTCGCCGCGCCGATCCTGATCATCCACGGGACCCGGGACGTCCCCAGCCCCATCTCGGGGATATACGATTACGCCGCCGCCCTCGACGCCGCAGGCAAGTACTTCGAGCTGAAGGTCTACCAGGGGGAGGGCCACGGCTTCATGATCAATGGGGGCGAGAGAGCGGTGGGCTTCGCCGCCCGAGACGCCGAAGGAGAGATGGCGAGGTTCTTCGAGAGGACCTTGAAGTGAGGACGGTTCTGCCTTGCCCCCCACCCTTCTTTTTGAATCGGAGATGGGCAAAGAAAAGTTTATTGCTGCTTAAATTTTATTGTGATTATATGAGGCGAAATCTGTGGATCGGTGCGGCTGCGGTTCTGATGCTGTTGTCTTTGCCCGCGGCCTTTGCCCAGAGCTGCGACTGGACGGGAACGTGGGAGACGAACTGGGGAGAGATGGAGCTGCAACAGCATGGCAACAACACGGTGACCGGAACTTATACTCACGACAACGGACGGATCAGCGGAACGATATTCGGAGACGTGCTCATCGGCACCTGGTCGGAGGACGCCCAAGAAGATCCCTATATGCCGCCCTATAACGCGGGAGAGGTCGAGTTCACCATCTCGGATGATTGTAGCTCCTTCGATGGTAGATGGCGGTATGGCTCCTCTGGAGAATGGGGAAGCTGGTCAGGCACGCGGGTTATGGAGAGATGAGAGGAGGATCAGGCCTCTCGAAGAAGTTCCGGCCTTGCGCCCACCACCTCCTTCGGATCAGATCTCCTCCTCCGACCGGCCCGTGACCATCTCGGCCACCCAGTCCCAGTCGTGGTCGTAGATGTGGGCCGAGCAGCTCACCGTCGCGATGGAGCCGGGCTCCGCCCCTGCCCTCTCCGCCACGTATTCGAGGAGCCTGGTGAGGCCGTATAAGTTCGCCGGGTAGGCGCCCGCGAAGTCGTGGCTCCGAAATAGGGCCGTGAGGTGGAGCCTCCCCTGCCTAATTTTGAAGTCGTCGACCATCATGCAGGGGACCTCCTCCTTCTCCGTATCGACGGGCGGGATCCACGTCACCGCCGAGGCCCTCCGCGAGTTCGGATTGGACCGGAGGCGGCGGACGACGTACTCGATCTGGTCGACGGCCCCTCCCGCGCCTTCACCATCGATACCCTTCTCGCCGCCCCGATCGTCGCGGACCCCTCTCTCCTTCCCAGGGCAGGGGAGAGACCAGGACCGGAGCCGCTCGCCGTAGGTGTACTCAAAGCCGGGGTTCTCGCCACTGATGAGCTGACTTGCGTAATTCTCCAGGCGGGGCCGGTTCCAGGAGTACTCCTCGGGGATCATCTCCTTTCTCGGGTCCTCCACCACCACCTCCAGGGCCAGGATCTCCCGGGTCCTGGTGCCTCGCTCGTCGGTGATCTCCTCCCCCCCCCGCCATATCAGCCCCAGCCCCCGCCGCCACGCCTCGGGGATCGTCTCCGCCCTGATGAGCCTTCCGACCCTCACAAGAACACCCTCCGCCGTTTTGGCCCAAGGGCTGAAATAGTTGGCTCTTGAAGTTGAAAGGGAGAGCTGAACTTGGCAGAGCTCTGGAGATCCAAGAGATGCCCGACTTCGAGTGGGAGCTGGTGGCGGCGATAAACCGCTTCTTCGAGGCGTCCGGGATGAGGGGATTGGCCTACCGGCTGAAGCAGAGCAGGTACACCCCCCAGGTCGTCGACCTCCTCGTCGACTCCCCCGACCCCGCCTACTACCTGGCCATCGAGTGCAAGAGCATCGACGCCCGGAAGGCTAAGACCCTCTACTTCACCCAGCACTTCTCCGCCGCCGGGGGCGTCCACCAGATCGAGAGGATCGACCAGTTCATCGATAGGACCGGCCGGCGGGGCTTTCTGGCGGTGGAGCTCCGCCGCGGGCCCGGGAGGGCGAAGACCGCCCACCTCCTCCCCTGGTATGCCGCGATGGAGGCCTTCAGGTCCGAGAGCCCCGGAATCCCGGTGGAGAGGATCGAGGCGATCCCCCCCCTCGGAAGGAGGGACGGCGACTACCTCATCGAGGCGGGAGATCTTGATCAGGAAATTCAGGGCCAATCAATTTAACTTCGCGCAAAAGAATTTGGATTAAGCTTATATCCCCTTCCGCCGCTCCAAAACCCCATGAAGCTTCCCGGTACAGCGACCCAGCCGGAGAACGTCCAGATCGCCATAGGAAAGCTGGACATCAGGCCCGGCATGACCTTCCTCGATCTGGGGTGCGGCTCGGGGGCCGTATCCCTCGCTGCCAGCAGGTTCACCGATCGGATATTCGGCATAGACCGGAGGCCCGAGGCGGTGGAGATCTCCAGGGCGAGGGTCCCGGCGGGGACCTTCCTCTGCGGCGAGGCGGCGGGGATCATCCCCGGCCTTCCCAAGATCGACCGGTGTTTCATCGGCGGGACGGCGGGGGTCGAGGATTTCTTCCCGATGCTGATGGAGAGGCTCTCTCCGGGAGCCGCCGTCGTCGCCGACCTCGCCAGGATCGGGGTCGCCTCGAAGGTCGCGGGGCTGATGAGGGGGGCGGGGATCTTCGAGGAGCTCCTCCAGATCGGGATAGCCAGGGGCTACGACCTCGCCGGGGACATCGCCCTCCGGCCGGAGAACCCCATCTTCATGGTGGTGGGGAGGCTTCCGGGAGGTCGGAGCCGATGAGGGGAGGAGGATCGAGGATGAGGGGCCATGGGAGGGGACGGCAGATCTCAGGAGAGGAGATGGAGGTGGCGGCGTGCTGATAGGGGTGAGCCTCGGCCCGGGGGACCCGGAGCTGATCACCCGGAAGGCGGAGAGGGCCCTGGCGGCCGCGGATAAGGTCTTCGTCCCCGGGGAGATGGCCGCCGACCTGGTCCGGAGGTACGCCGAGCCGGAGCTCCTCGACTTTCCCATGATCTCGGATAAAAGGAGGCTCCTTGAGATCTGGGCCGAGAACGCGGACCGGGTCGCCTCCTGGGCCGCCGGCGGGGCTGCCGCCTTCGCCTGCATCGGGGACGTCAACACCTTCTCCACCTTCTCCCACCTCAAGAGGCTGGTAATCGAGCGCCACCCGGAGGTGGAGATCGAGACGATCCCCGGGGTGGGGACGGTCCCCGCCCTGGCGGCGAGGCTCGGGGTCGACCTCTCGGAGTCGTTTCTGGTCTCCGACGGCTCCCCGGTGAGTACGGTGATCAGGATGAAGGCGGTCCGCCCCGCCGAGATGGCTAAAGAGCTCGCAGCCGAGGGTTTCGACGAGTTCCTCCTGGGGGTCCGCCTCTACGCCCCCGATGAGGTGGTCGTCAGAGGCGAGATGCCGGAGAAAAGCGACTACTTCAGCGTCCTCTGCGCCAGGAGGAGGAGATGAAGGTCCACTTCGTCGGCGCGGGGCCGGGGGATCCCGACCTGATAACCGTCAGGGGCGCCCGGCTCCTGGCAGAGGCGGACCTCGTCGTCTACGCCGGATCCCTGGTGAACCCCGGGCTGCTGGAGGGGCTCTCGGCAGAGCTCGTCGACAGCAACAAGATCAACCTCGAGGAGATCAACGGCCTCATGCTCTCCGCCCTCCGGAGGGGCGAGAGGGTGGTGAGGCTCCACAGCGGCGACCCCTCCCTCTACGGCGCCATCCTCGAGCAGATGAGGCCCCTGGAGGAGGCGGGGGTGGAGGTGGAGGTCGTCCCCGGAGTCTCGTCATTGTTCGCCGTCGCCGCCGCCCTCAAGACCCAGCTGACCCTGAAGGGGGTCTCCGAGTCGCTGATCGTGACGAGGCCAGCGGGGACGACCCTCGCGAGGGACTCGATCCGGGAGCTCTCCAGGTTCGGGACGACGATGGCGATATTCCTCGGGGCGGACAAGATCAGGGAGACGACCGAGCGGCTCGAAGTCCCGAAACAGACGCCGGCGGCCGTCGTCTACCACGCCTCCTGGCCCGATGAGCAGGTGATCGTCGGGACCGTCGAGGATATCGCCGACCGGGCTGAAGAGGCGGGGATCACCAAAAGCGCCCTCATCCTCGTCGGCGACGTCATATCGAGGAGCGGGTTTGGGAGGTCTCACCTATACCGAAGTCGGTAGCCGTCCTCGTCTTCCCTCGGAACCTCGCCGAGGGGGAGAGGATCGCTCGGGCGATCGGAGACCGGTACGACCCAGAGGTCGTCGTCTACCGCCGGGAGGGACCCGAGGCGACCCTGGAGGCCCTCGGAAGGTTCGACCTGGTGGTGGCGGTGATGGCCGTCGGGATCGTGGTGAGGATCCTCTGCCCGTCCCTCACGGACAAGTGGACCGACGCCCCCGTCGTCGCCGTCGACTCCTCCCTCCGCTCCGCCGTCCCGGTGGTGGGGGGCCACCACGGAGGAAACGACCTGGCGTATCATCTATACGAGAAGCTGGGGGCGTACCCTGCCGTCACCACCGCCACCGACGCGGCCGGACGGCCATCCCTGGAGGGGACGGCGGATCGGCTGGGGGCTTCCGTCGTCAACAGGTCCTCCTCGAAGGAGGTCAACCTCGCCTTCCTGCGAGAGGACGTCCCCGTCCTCCGGATCGTGGGGCCCAAGGTCGTCCTGGTCGACGAGGGGGTGGCGGTCCTGAGGAGCAGGGGCGGGATCGTCGTCGGCCTCGGCGCAAGGCGGGGGGTCGAGGCCTTGGAGGTGCTGGAGGCGGTCAGGTCCGCCCTGGAGGCGGCGGGGCGGTCCTTCGGAGAGATCCGGGCGATCGCCACCGCCGAGATTAAGAGGGACGAGCCCGGCATCTCCGAGGCGGCGGAGAGGCTGGGGCGGCCGGTCGTCTACCTCGACGAGGAGGTCCTCAACGCCCAATCCCCGACGACGGAGTCCCGGGCGAGAGACCTCGGCCTCGTCGGGGTGGCGGAGCCTGCGGCCCTCGCCCTCTCCGAGAGGCTGATCATGCCGAAGAGGGCCTACGGGAGGGTGACCGTTGCCCTCGGAGAGTAGGCTTTACATCGTCGGGATCGGCCCCGGCGGCCGCGGCCTTCTCACCAGGAGGGCGGAGAAGGCGCTCTTGGAGGCGAGAAGCGTCGTCGGCTACGGCCCCTACCTCGACCTTGTAAAAGACCTCCTCCCGGGAAAGGCGGTCCGCTCCACCGGGATGGGGCGGGAGGTGGAGAGGGTGAGGGAGGCGGTCGACCTCCTCGCCGAGGGGGATGTGGCCCTCATCAGCAGCGGCGACCCTAACGTCTACGGGATGGCCGGGCTCGGCCTGGAGGTCGCCTCCGGGAGGGTGGAGCTCGAACGGGTGGAGGTCGTCCCCGGGATCACCTCCTTCTCGGCGGCGGCCTCCAGGGCTGGGATCACCTTCCGGGAGGCGGTGGCCGTCATCAGCCTCAGCGACCTTCTCACCCCCTGGGAGAGGATCGAGGATAGAGCGCGGGCGGCATCGGAGCTGGGGATGCCGATGGCGATCTATAACCCCCGGTCCAGGAGGAGGACCTGGCAGCTGGAGCGGCTCCTGGATATCGTCACCGGTGGCGGCGAGGGGGACCGGCACCTTCTGGTGGCAAAGAACGTCTCCCGCCCCGGGGAGGCCCTCTGGTGGACGACGGCGAGAGAGGTTCTGGAGAGGGAGGATCTCCGGGAAGAGATCGACATGTTCACCCTCCTCATCATCGGAGGAGAGGGGATGGCGGAAGGATGGCGGTGGGGTGGGGGGAATGGAAAGGCGGAAGGAGGGAGAGGGGTGGAGGGGATCGCCGCGGGAGCGGCCGTCGCCGAGGCGAAGATCCGGCTGGTGGGGGTCGGCCCCGGAGACCCCCGCCACCTCACCCTGGAGGCGGAGGGGCTGATCCGGGGGTCTGACCTCCTCCTGGGGGCCGAAAGGCACCTCGCCTCCGTCGGAGCCCTCCCCGGGGGCCTTGGGGCCAGATCCCTTTCGATCTCCCCCGAGGGGAGGTTCGAGGAGAGGATCGGGGCGAGGCTAGCGGCGGCGGAGGAGGCGGCCGGCCGTGGGGAGACCGCATCGATCCTCTTCGGGGGGGACCCCGGCACCTTCAGCTCCGCCTGGAGGGGCCTCTCCCGCCCGGGGATCCGGGTATCTCCGGGGGTCGGGGCCTTCGCGGCGGCGGCGGCGAGGGTCGGAGCCCCCCTGGTGAACGACTTCGCCCTCCTCTCGGGGCTGGACGGAGAGGCTTCAGAGAAGGCCCAGCGGCTTCTGGAGGCCGGCTTCGCCGTCGTCTTCTACAACCAGAGCTCCGGAGGGCTGAAGGCCATCGCCGAGGCCGCCTCCTCCCTCGACCCGGAGAGACCCTTCGCCCTGGTCCAGGACGCCACCCGGCCCGACGAGAAGATCGCCATCGGCAGGGCCTCGGATCTGGCGAGGCCGAAGTTCGATGGCAGAAGGTGCACCCTCATCCTTCCGGGGCCGACAGCCGATATAAGAGAGGGGAGGATCATCGCCCGCAGAGGATACGAGAGGAAGTACGATTACTGATCGATCAAAACTGGTGGCGTTGAAGATGGCCGACAAAAGATACGAAGACCTGGGGGCGGTGACCCCCGAGGCGATGGAGATCTACAACAGGAGCAGGAGCTTCATCGCCGGGATCGTGGGGGATAGGACCCCCGAGGACAGGATTAAGCAGCGGTGCGTCATCGCCACCGGCGACCTCTCCGTCGCCGAGATCCTCAGGTTCCAGGGCGACCCTGCCGCCGCCGGCCTCGCCGCCCTGGAGGCGGCCGCCGCGATATTCGTCGACATCAGGATGGTGGAGGCGGGGGTGCTGAAGCGGGGGCACAATAGCCCCATCATCACCGCCATCGGCAGGGGCGATCGGTTGGCTGAGAGGGAGGGGATCACCAGGACCTCGGCGGGGTTTGTCGAGCTGGCGGGGGAGCTATCCGGGAGCATCATCGTCATAGGAAACGCCCCCTCCGCCCTCCTGACGGTCTGCGACCTTATGGAGAGGGGGGAGGCAGAGCCCGCCCTCGTCATCGGCGTCCCCGTGGGCTTCGTCAACGCCGCCGAGAGCAAGGAGAGGCTCCGCAAGATCGCCGTCCCCTCGATATCGACGGTAGGCACCCGGGGAGGAACTCCCATCGCCGTCGCCGCCATAAACGAGATCATAAACATGCGGCAGGAGAAGAGGGGGACCTGAGCCCTCCGGAGAGGGGGGGCCGGGGCCCCAAAGAGGGCCAGCAAAGACGGCAGAGGAAGGGGTTCAGGGATGGGTGAGGAGGGGCAGGGAGAGGAAGGGCCGAAAGAGGCGGGGCAGAAGGAGGAGATGCCGGAAGAGAGGGGGAGAGAGGAAGGGATGAGAGATCCCGTCGCCGGCCTATCCATCCCCCGGGACTGGATCGAGAGGTCCGCCGACCCCCGGGTCCTGGAGAAGGTCAGAAGCGGCCTCTGGGCCCTCCTCTCCGACGGGACCCTCCTCCGAAGGGGGCTCACCACGGGGACGACGGCTGCCGCCGCCGCCAAGGGGGCGGTCATCTCCCTCGGGGGGCCGGTCTTCACAGTCTCGATCCTCACCCCGGCGGGGATCAGGGTCTCCGTCCCCGTGGAGGGGCGCAGAGGAGCCTGCACCGCCGTCAAGATCGGAGGCGACCACGCCTCCGACGTCACCGCCGGGGCGGCGTTGATGGCGAGGGCGGAGGCTATCGGGGCCGAGGCGGGATATGAGGCGGCCGCCGGGGAGGATCCCGGCCCTTTGGGATCCAACTATACCAGGCACGTCGAGGGGACCGGGCCCGGAGGGGAGGGGCCGGGAAAGAGGATCGAGCTCGTCCCGGGGGCGGGGATCGGGCGGATCGGGGCTGCGGGGCTAACCGCCCCCCTGGGAAAGCCAGCCATCAGCCCCTCGGCGAGGGGAGAGATAGAAACGGCCATCGAGGAGGGGATGGAAGAGGCCGGCCTGGAGGCGGTCCGGGTGGAGCTTGAGGTCATAAACGGCGAGGCGATCGCAAGAGAGACCCTGAACCCCAAGGTCGGGGTCCTGGGCGGGATCTCGATCCTCGGGTCGACGGGGTTCGTCGAGCCCTGGAACGAGCACCTCGCCGAGAGCCGCGAGGCGGAGGTCCTGGAGGCGGACCGGGTGGTCGTCACCACCGGGAGGGTCGGCCTCAGGTACAGCCGGTTCCTATTTCCGAAATACAGGGTCGTCCTCCTGGGAAACCAGCTCGATCGGCTCCGGTTCAGGGAGGGGCAGGACTCCGTCCTCTGCGGCCTTCCGGCCCTGATCCTGAAGTGGGGGATGCCCGAGCTCCTGGAGGGGACGGGGTACCGGACCGTCGCGGAGATGGTCGAGGAAGAGCCGGGCCACCCCCGGATCGACGAGGCGCTCCAGATGGTCGGGGAGAGGCTCCCCGGGACGAGGATCGTCCTCATCAACAGGGACGGCTCGATACTCCGGGAGCTTCCTCCCCCCATCCCCCATCAGTCCCGCCGGGCTCCCGAGGGCCAGCTCCGCAAGGCCAAAAAGTCGGGTTGAAACAGGATAAACTGAGGTGAGGTCAGATGAGGAGGTCTCTGAGATGAAGATCGTCGGCGTAGGAGCAGGCCCCGGGATGCTGACTTTCGAGGCGGCAGAAGCGGTTAAAGAGGCCCGGCTGATCCGGGGTTCGAGGAGGGCGATCGAGCTGGTCCGGGAGGTGATCGACCCCGGCTGCGACGTCGCGGAGATCGAGGACTACAGGGCCCTCCGGGAGCTGCCCCCGGAGGCGGTCGTCCTCTCCACCGGTGACCCCATGCTCAGCGGCCTCGGCTACCTCGAGGGGGAGGTGATCCCCGGGATATCCAGCATGCAAGTCGCCTGCGCCAGGCTGAAGGTCAGCCTCCTCAAGGTCGTCCCCATCACCGTCCACGGGAGGAGGATGGACCCCGAGCCGATCGTCGAGGAGGTGGCCCGGGGGAGGGCCGTCTTCCTCCTCGTCGACGACGCCACCGACCTTCCGGGGCTATGCCGCCTCCTGGAGGAGAGGGGGCTATCGAGGGATGTCGCCGTCCTCACCGACCTCGGCTACCCGAAGGAGGAGATCCGGCGGGGGAGCACCAGAAGGCCGCCCCCCTCGAGGGGGCTCGCCTCGGTGATGATAGGGGATCTCGGCTTTCACCGTTGAGGTCCGAGAACCGCGCCTCGGGCCATGGGGACGGATGGCGGCCTTCTGCCGCGGAGGAGGTGGAGGAGGCTCCGACCGGCCTGAGGGTTAAGGGCCTCCGCCGATATCGAGGGGTGGATCAGGGGTTGGAGGGCTGGATGTGGGTCGGGAGGGGCCAGGATTATCAGGTTCAGGACGACCCCATCATTTCCACTGGAGATGCCGAGATCAGGTCTGATAAAGGTTGGAAATATAAAAAAAGTTCCTAACCTGGATTGCAGACCTTGCAGGGGGAATAGCCGGCCTCCCGGGCCTCCCAGACATCGGAGAAGGTTATCCTGTTCTCTGGCTTTATCTTCTTCGCCGACTTGCAGTCCGGCCGATGATACTTGTCGGAGGTCTTGCTCCCGACGTACTCGTATCCGAGATCATCTGCCGGACCTGTCACGGTCTCCTCCTCCTCGTCGATGGCAGTAACCGAATCCTGAGATCTTCCGTCCCCTTTGAGCTCCTCGGAGGAGGCTGCAAAGCCCCGAGATCCTTCGGTGGATCTAGACGAGAAGGACTGGATCCCCGTTGTTGATCCGTATCTTGAAAGGGGCTCGACTGAGGGCCTCTCGGAGGGCGCCTCCCGGATGGGTTCCTCGGATCCGCCCCAGATCACCCTCTGGGGATCCTCCTCCACCACCAGACAATCCCGAAGCTCCGCTATCGCCACCCCCTCCATCGATAGGAGGCCCTCCGGCTCCTCCACCTCCAGAAGACAAGAATAACCCACCTCGGGGCGGAGACGGCTGCTCTTTCTGATGTCGAAATCCCGCCCCGTTCCCGGCTCCAGATCCATCATCATATACCTGGACCCCTCGACGAGCTGATCCCCGTCCCAGAGGGTGGCGTTCAGGATAAGGTACGGGATCGTCGATCCGGTCCGGACGGCCACCGAGCCCCAGGCCCGGAAGAGGGTGCTGCTGACGGAGGAGTCGAAGTCCAAGACCTCCAGGGCCTCCGTCGAGGAAGAGGCGGCCGACCCAGTGACGAGACTTCCTGAACCCGGATCACCCTCCTCCAGCCCTGGATCTTCTGCGGCCCTCAGGGGGGGGCCGCCATACGCCTCGCTCCTCCCATGGGGGGAAGATCGAAGCTCCTTGATCCAACCCCCCCAGTCCTCCTGCACCGATGATAGGGCCTCCGCCACCGGAGAGGGGACAACGAACCCACCTCCGAAGTGAAGGTACGCCCCGGAGGCGAGGACGGCGCCCAGGAGCAGGGTAAAGATAACAGCCCTTTTCCGGGATGGAAGCCTTTTTGTCAGTTGCATACCCCCTTATTTCCACTGGAGATCGAAGGGATAAACGCCTGCAGGAGAGCGGCAGGGAGAAAACCAGGTCAACCAGTCCTATCCGAGCCGGTCGGACCCGAAGGCCGAGCCGAGACCCCTCAGCCGCTCCAGTACCTCCAGCGCCTCCTTCAGACATTCCAGCTGACCCTTCAGCCTGCTCATATCCTGCTCTTCCCCGATCTTATCGGAGATCTCCCGGATCTTATCGAGGATCGCCGCCTCTACCCCTCCAAGGGCGGGATCCATCGGGGATTCTGCCCTCATACCTCGGGATAACCCCTCGCGACGGCCAGATTCCCCTTCATCTTCGGCTTTACGAGGCCTCTCCTCCCGGATCCGCCCCCCTTCCTCAGAATCTGCCCCAAAGATCCCCTCCGTATCTCCACGCCGCCTCCCGGCCGGCCCTGCTGCGCCCTTCGGGGGGGATCCGGCCGGAGATCCCTCTCCCTGATGGGAGATCTCCGCCGCCCCCACCTCTTCAAACGAGCAGACGGGGCATACCACCTCGCCTTTATAACGGAAGAGCGGCGCGCCGCATTCGTGATGGGTGGCCAGCATCGTCCCACCCATCTCCAAAAGCCGCGTCATCCTCTTGATCGCCTCTTCTTCATCCATACAGAACCACCTCGATCCCTCTCTTCTCCGGCCCTCTTCATCGCCCACCTCGCCAGCCGACCCTCCAGATCATCCCGATCTAGAGCTTTCGCCTCGAATGTCGACCTCCCCCGACCAGGCCAGGGCGGAGATGCGCCGCCCCTTAAAGACGGCTGCCCTCCAGCGCCGCCAGGTCTTTCCAGCCCGCCGAGCCCCATCTCAGCCCTCTGAAACCCTCCTGGAAGTCGGGTTCCCTCCGGCATGCCGCCACCGACTCCCCCCGGATCGCCTGGGGCTTTGGGGCGGGTCGAAGACCCCAGCCACGGAAGAATCGCCTTCCTATCGCCGATAAACCAGGTCGTGACCACCATACGTTTAAATATGACTACCATGTCATAGCTTCATGGGACGGATTTATCCTATAACCTTTTTGCCGTCTTGAAAGTGTGGTGATTCCATGACAGCTGAAAACGTGATTAAGCAATGCGTCGAAGTTTTAGAGCGCATCATGAGCGACGATACCGTTCCCAGAAATATAAGGCGTTCTGCGGATAGCGTCAAGGCGACCCTTCTCAACGTCCAGGAATCAGAAGCCATAAGGGCAGCATCTGCCATATCTATTCTGGACGAGATCAGCAACGATCCAAATATACCCCTCCACACCAGAACCCTGATCTGGAACGTCGCGAGCCAGCTCGAGACGGTCCCCGTCGGATGAGGCCAGATAGCTCCCGTATCAACCGACGCGATGGGCGGGGATGAGGGGAACGGTGGTGACAAATAGGCCGCCTCC
>Ga0334885_1003644_pt1 | contig 14129 bp, 7 predicted proteins | sample GraSluR1_MG_8_FD_207233 | JGI IMG/M metagenome (GOLD analysis project Ga0334885, IMG submission 207233) | Sludge microbial communities from methane-producing bioreactor in Wageningen University, Netherlands - Granular Sludge_31_05-R1 | ecosystem: Engineered > Bioreactor > Anaerobic > Unclassified...
AACAGCGGTGGCGATTGCCGGGATCACGTCGGATCGCGAGGTGATTGTCGAGAACCGCAACGGTGCGGGAGACGTCGTGGACGGGTTCACGATCACCGGCGAGGAGCCGCAGTGGCCGTAACCTGCTCCCATGGTCCCGCGGCGGCGGGAAGGCCTGAGGGAGGGCTTGGGTGGGGACGGCGAGTGCCGAGCAGACGGCCATCAACGCTGGGAGGGTACGACATGTCGGGACGAAACGTGGTCATCGCGATCGTGGCACTTGCGCTGGCGGCTCCGGCCTTTGCCGGGGACATCGTCGCCATGCCCACCGGGAACACGGTGGCGCCGCGCAACGTCGAGCTGAACGCCATCCTGTGGGAGAGGCCTCCGAGCCAGGGCCCCGGGGACTACATCACCATCGGTGAGGTCTTCATCGGGGTGACCGACTGGCTCGAGCTGGATGTCGTGTACGCCGACGTCAAGGACGTAGACAGCTACATGGAGGTCAACCTCTACGGCACGGTACTGAAGGAGAAGCCGAACTTCCCCTCGCTCATCGTGGGCGTGACCAATGTGTTGGGGCAGGACTGGCTGCCGGGTGCGGCCAAGTTCGCCGGTACCGGAGACGACCCGTCGTTCTTCGCGGTGAGCAGCTACAATCTGTTGGTGCCTCCGGGGCCGCCAAGCTGGACGGAGCCCCTGATTCGCCTGCATCTGGGCTGGGGCACGGGCTGGCACGATGAGGAGCTCTTCGGGGGAGCGCAGTTCCTGGTGGACCCCAAGCTCGGCGGGGCGATCCTGAGCTACAAGTCGATGCCGGCCTACGTGGCCACGTGGAAACCCCTGGACTGGCTGGAGGTCACCTACGGGGCGCTGGACGGCAGACCGGTCTACCGCCTGGGCGGCTTCCTGAGCTGGTAGCACACGGAGACGCATCGGGCAATGTCGGTAGACGCGGCCGGCCCGGAAGCACCTCGGGCCGGCCGCAGCCTTCTCGGCAACCGGGCGCGTCGGGGAGACGGGCCCTGCGGCCCGAGCGTGTTCGTCCTTGCGGGGACAGCGACAGTGCTCCGAGAGGTATGCAGCATCGGCGCTGCGTGAGATGTCCCGGCTCAGTGCAGCAGTTCCGGGAAACTCGCCAGCATGGCCGCCGCTACACCGAAGTAGATGAGCAGGGCGAAGGAGTCGTTGACCGTGGTCACCAGCGGGCCGGAGGCGATGGCCGGGTCAATGCCCAGGCGTGCGAAGATGAAGGGGATAACCGTCCCTACAAGGCAGGCCCAAACGATGGCGAGGGTCATGGAGACCGCCACCACCGGGCCGAAGCCGGGGTTCTGCATGAAGACGGCGCCGATGCCTCCGGCGATCACCCCACAGACCAGACCGATCACCAGGGCCGTCATCGCCTCTCTCCCCAGCATGCGCCAGATGCGGTCGGGCTCCACCACCCCCAGGGCCATCCCGCGCACGACCACGGTCGCCGCCTGCAGGCCGCTGTTGCCCGACATCGCACTGATGACCGGGATGAAGGCCGCCAGGCCAAGAGCCGCCTCCAAGGAGCCCGTGAACAGTCGGATCACCGTGGCCGACAGGAACGTGCCCAGAAGACACACCAGCAGCCACGGCAGACGCAGGCGGGCGACGCGGACGCTGGAGGCCGAGACCAGAGCCTCGGCACTGGTGCCGGCGAACTGCGACAGATCCTCGGTGTGCTCCTCCTGGATGGCGTCAATCACGTCATCGACGGTCACCATCCCGATGAGCCGGCCGTCCTCATCGACCACCGGCAGGCCCAGGAGATCGTACTTGTCCACCAGCCGCACGACCTCTTCCCGGTCGGTGTCCGGGCTCACGGAGACCGGGTCGGGCACCATGAAGTCGGCCAGGCGAGCCGTTCCCGGAGCGGTGACCAGCTCCGGAAGGTTGATGACTCCCAGTAGGTGCCGGTCATCGTCGATGACATAGAGATAGGACAGGGCGTCGGTGGGTATGTCGTGGTTGCGCAGATGCTGGATCACGTCGGAGGCCGTCAGGTCCGAGGGCGCCATGAGCAGATCACTGGTCATCACGCCGCCGGCGACGTCCTCGGGGAACTGCAGCAGTTGCCGCAGCTCGAGCGCCTCTTCCCGGGGGATGCGCTCCAGCACGCGGTGGCGCCGCTCGTCGTCCAGCAGGTTGACTACGTCTGACCCCACGTCCGGAGGCATGGCGTCGATGATCTCCGCCAGCTCCTCGTCGGGGGTGGCCTCCGCCAGGTCTGCCCCAATGTCGTCGTCCACCTCCTCCAGCACGATCCCGGCCTCGTCCGTATCCAGCAGCGCGAAGACCGCCTCGCGCTCATCGGGGTCCAGCTCCCGCATGGCGTAGGCGATGTCCATGGGATGGTAGCCGCTGATCAGCCCTTCCAGGGCCCCACGCACGTTGGAGCTGGTGGCCGCGCGGATCGCGACGGCAACCTCCTTCGGGCTCCGTGCCTTGACGGCATCGTACGGTGTAGTGGGGTCCATGGCAGTCCACCTGCTGAAACTAGGTCCGGCGGCGGGAACGGCGGCTGTGCGACGCGGCGATGGATGACTCCGATCCCGGAGCACGGCAGGGCGTATGGGGGAGCAGAGGGTGGAACGGGGCAAGTTTAGCGCGTCGAAGAGCCAACGTCAAGGGCACACCGGACGGTGATGGTGGGCGAAAGGGGGCGGCGGTGAGGGGCCGTCGGCAGTCTGAGGGAGGGCCAACGTCGGGTGCCGGTCGTCGCCCGACCCGCAAGCGGCAAAGCCCCCCGCAAGTAGTCGAAAGGCGCGGTTTGGCACCTCGGCGCAACCGGACAAGAGGACAAGGATCGACGGGGCACGATCCACACACGGGGGCCGACTCCGGCGTCGTTTTGAGCTCTTGAGCCGTGTCTCAGACTACGCAGCGGCGCGCCAGGCCGGCAATGAGCAGCACGGCCGCGGAAAGCCCGAGCGTCCCCTCCAGCGCCGCCAATCCCAGCCCCACCCAGGTAGCCGGTTGCATCAGAGGGGAGCCCAGACCGGCGAAGCAAACGAGGCTGTAATACAGGGCCGCCGCGAAGCCCTGCAACACCCCGCCTGCCGGCGCTATCGGGCCCATTCCGGGCCCAACGAGGAGCGCCGCCTCCGCCGAACTCACACAGAGCCCGGCCCAGCCATGGAGGAAGGCGAATAGCACCACGGCCACCGCGGACCACGCGAGCACCGTGGCAGGGGCCGGCAACCGCCGGCCGAGAGCGGGAACGTCTGGACCCCGGGACCGCCGCGGCCACAGGCCGCGCAGCACACCGTCGCGCCGGAGACAGTGCAGCTCCCGGAGCCTGAAGGCCGTGGCCTGCCGACCGCACCCGCAGGCCTCCAGGGCGGCGGCAAGCTGGCGGTACACCGCGGCGCACGCGCCGTAGGACACATGCGGACCGGACAGGGTGCGGACGGCCAGGAGCTCGTCGTAGATCACGGACTCGTTGGCGCACAGAGGGCAGCGCCCCAGGGCGGCGCCTTCCAGGCGGGTCTCGGGAGCGAGCGTCAGCCCCCGCAACTGGGCGCCGCGAAGGTCGGCGTGTCGCAGGTCGGCCGGGCGGAAGGCCCCCGCGGCACGGCCGGCGATCCCGGTCTGGCGAAGCAGCCACACCCCGCCTATGGTGGCATAGCGCAGATCGGCTCCACGCAGGTCGGCTCGGCACAGGCGCGTCCCCAGCAGGTCCGCGCCACGCAAATCGGCACCGCGGAGGTTGGCGGCGGACAGATCGGCACCGGACAGGTCCGCCGAGCCCAGGTCGGCCCGAGAGAGGTCGGCACCGTACATCTCGGCGCCCGTCAGTGAGGCACCGTACATCCGGGCGCCGTCCAGGCGGGTAGCGGTCAACTGCGTCTCGCGTAGGTCCGCACGGGTCAGGTCCGCGTCGCTGAGGCGCGCATCGGGCAACACGAGACCGCGCAGCCCCGCCTCGGCCAGATGGGCACCCTCGAGGTCGGCCTGAAAAAGCACGGCCTCCGAAAGATCGGCACCCGTCAGCTCCGCCCCGCGCAGCCGCGCTCCAGACAGGTCGGCCCCATGGAGGTTGGCACCGCGCAGATCGGCCTTTGTCAGGTCTGCCCGCTGCAGACGAGCGTTCGACAGCAGTGCATCCGACAGATCCGCCCCTGTCAGGTCCCTGCCCGCCAGGTCGGCACCCCGCAGGTCGACACCCCTGAGCGACCGGCCCCGCAGGTCACCGCCAATCACCTCGGCGAGCGCGGAGGTAACGGCTCCCGCCCCACCGGACGTCTGCGCGCCCCGGGCCGGCCCGTCCTGTGCGGCCACGGTGTCGGTCCCGGGGTCTGCAGCTTCCACGCCAACCACGGAGTCGCCGTGCGGCTCCGGCGTCTCATCATCTGAGACAAGGCGCACGGGCGCTGTCTCGTCATCGTCGAGACGGAACCAGTCGTCTGCGAGTCTGTCGGGGGCCACTCGGTCTGTGCTCCTATGTCACCGGCAATCGACGGGCACGGCCCTCCACCACACACCCTGTCAGGCGGGTGGCCACGCATCGGCGTTCGTCTTTGCCCTGCAATATCCGTTCCGCCGATCTTGCGAGGTGAGTTCAGTCTCCCCCGCCTCTCCCACGGGTTGCACCCGTGGCTAGCGTGCATTGCCCCTTCGGGGCAGACGGCGACGGCACGGCACGCGGTCCCCCGCCTCTCCCCCGCCTCTCCCCCGCCTCTCCCCTGCCTCTCCCCTGCCTCTCCCCCGCCTCTCCCCCGCCTCTCCCCCGCCTCTCCCCCGCCTCTCCCCTGCCTCTTGCTGTTTACCACCCGGAGCGGGTAAGGTATAATCGCCGTCGCTAGCCCTACACCCGAACACTCAGCCATCGACGCCTGAGGTCATCGGACTATGGCACTGCTCGTGCGCTTCCTGCGCTTCGCTCGGCCCTACAGGGTCGCCCTGGCCGTGTCTCTCTTTCTGGTGTTCATCACCACCGGCCTGTCCATGCCTATGCCGTACATCACCGGCCAGCTTATCGACAAGCTGACCAAGATCTATGGCGCCGGGTGGAGTACACTCTCGGCCCAGAGCCAGTCCGATGCCATCAGCGGCGCTCAGAACTACCTGGTCATGGTGATCTTCATCTTGATCGGGCTGGCGGTCGCCGGTTCGGTCATCGGCTACAGCCGTAGCCTCATCATGATGTACCTGGGCAACCGCGTGGTCTTCGACATCCGCCAGAGGCTGTTCCGACATCTCCAGCGGCTGTCCATGCGCTACTACGAGCGCAATTCCAGCGGGCGGATCATGGCCCGCGTGCTGTATGACGTGGACGCCGTGCAGTCTGTGCTCAGTAGTGGCGTGGTGGACATGCTGAGCAATCTGGTCACCCTGCTGGTCGTGTTCGGAATCATGCTGTACTACGGCATCACCCACCAGGTGTGGGTGCTCAGTCTCATCGCCGTGGGTGTTTTGCCCCTGTATGTCATCAACTTCCTGGCCATGCAGAGCAAGATTCGCCAGGCGGCGTCGGAGGCGCGAGATCAGTACTCGGAGGTCTACTCCACGTTGGCCGAGGCGATCTCGGGCATCCGGGTGATCAAGGCCTTCGCCCGGGAGCAATCCGAGGCCCGGCGCTTCGTGCGGGAGATCCGCGAGAGCATCGACCTGAACATCCGCACAGGCAAGCTCCGCACAATCCTGGGCATCAATGCCAATCTCATCACCCGGGCGGCCGATATCACCGTGCTGTTCCTCGGCGGCATGTATGTGCTGGGGCAGAAGATGACCATGGGCGAGCTGATCGCCTTCCGGTCGTACATGGGCATGATGTACGGGCCCATCATCGCCCTGGTCACGATCAACGACACCATCAACTGGGTGATGGCGGCCGTCGAGCGTATCTTCGAGACCCTCGACACCATGCCGGACGTGCAGGAGGCCGAGGATCCGAAGCGGCTGGGGGTCGTGACGGGCAATGTAACGTTGGAGAACGTGGGCTTCTACTACGACCCGGGCGAGATCGTGCTGCAGGACATCAGCATCGAGGCCAAGGCCGGCACCGTCACCGCCCTCGTCGGCCCCAGCGGCAGCGGCAAGACGACCCTTGTGCACCTCCTCCCCCGGTTCTACGATCCCACCGAGGGCCGGATCCTCGTGGACGGCCACGATTTGCAGGATGTGATGATCCGCAGCCTGAGGCGCAATATCGGCATGGTGCTGCAGGAGAGCTTCCTGTTCCAGGGCACCCTGCGCGAGAACATCAAGTACGGCCGCCCCGAGGCCAATGACGAGGAAGTGGTGCAGGCCTCCATCGCCGCCAACTGCCACGACTTCATCATGGAGTTCCCAGACGGCTATGAGACGGTGGTGGGCGAGCGCGGCACTCGGCTCTCAGGCGGCCAGCGGCAGCGTATCGCCATCGCCAGGGCTCTGCTGCGCAACCCCCGGATTCTGATCCTCGATGAGGCCACATCCGACCTGGATTCCGAATCGGAGGCCCTCATCCAGGACGCGCTGGACAAGCTGATGAAGAACCGCACCACCTTCATCATCGCTCACCGCCTCTCGACGGTGATGAATGCGGATCAGATCATGGTCCTGGACCACGGGCACATCGTGGAGCGCGGCACCCACGCCGAGCTGGCCACCGCCGGCGGCCTGTACGCCAGGCTGTGTGAGGTGCAGTTCAAGCGCGCTCAGGAGAAGGTAGAAGAGCACTTGGAGAAAATGCGCGATGATCGGCCCGCCGCGCCGGAGGAGACAGCCGCCGACGCGGAGCCGCAGCAGGCTGAGGCGCAGGGCTCGGCGGAGACGGAGGCCACCGAGGAGGAGCAGGCCACCAAGACCGACACCTCAGAGGACGGCGCGGAGGCGGAGGCCGGTTCGTCCGAGCAAAGCCCGGAGGCAGACGAGGATGGTAGCGATTGACCGGTAGCGCCTGGGAGCGAGGGCCAAGCGTGATTCGCGAAGGCAACAGAGCCTCGACCCGACGTTCCGCCGCCCCGCAGCGGCGGTCGCCGGGGCTCGCGACATGCCCGCCGGTCCTTCTTGCCCGGGTGCTTTTCCTGGCCCTGTGCCACTGCGTCACTCTGCAGGCCGCCCCGGCACCGGTGGTGGTCATCGAGGGCGACTTCCTCGGCGACGGCGGCGCCTCGATGAGGCCTCAGATGCAGGCCTACACCAAGACGATGCTGGCGGCGCTGGACGCGGCAGACGTCCCGTACTCCAAGACGCGCGATTCGGCGGTGGAGCGCTCCGGAGTACCGGCCGCCAAGGTGGCCGTATTGCCGTACAACCGCGCGATCTCAGCCAAGGAGCTCGCGTCGCTGCAGGCGTTCATCAAGGGCGGCGGGAAGATCGTCGTCTGCTTCCTGGCCCCCACGGAGCTTCTGCACGCGATCGGGGTGCAGCCCGGTGAGGTCGCCATATGCCCAAAGGGCGCCGAGTTCGGAGGGATCCGGCCCGACGCGGAGGTCCTGCCCGGGGCGCCTCAGACGGTAAGACAGTCCAGCGACCGCATCCGCGCCTGTCGGCCTGTGGGCTCGGGCCGGATCGCCGGCACCTGGCTGGACAAGTCGCAGCGGCCCACGGACCGCCCCGCGATCGTTCTCTCCGAGACCGGCGCCTTCCTTAGCCACGTGCTCATGGCCAACGGCGACCGCGCCGCGCAGGGGGCTTTGATGCGCGCGCTGTGCGGCTATTTCGCCCCGGAGGTCCTGCGGGGCGCGATCCCCACCTCGCCGGGCGAGGTCCGGCCGCTGGGCAGCTACGATTCGCTGGCGCACCTGATCGAGTGTCTCCAGGCCCGGTCCGGCGCGGGCGAGGACGTCTCTCGGGCCACTGCGGCGGTGCATGAGGCCGTGGCCAAGCTGCAGGAGGCCGGCGCGGCTCTGGCACGCGGGGATCTCGCGGCGGCAAACGCCGCCGGAGCCGAGGCCAGACGCCGGGCTCAGACCGCCTACTGGATCAGCTACCCCTCCGTAACCCATGAGCTGCGGGGCGTGTGGGCCTGCAATGACGTGCCCCCGAACTGGGAGACGGCCATGCGAACCCTGCGCGAGGCCAATCTCAACGCCGTGTTCCCCTACATGTGCACCGCCGGGGTGGCGTGGTACCCCAGCAAGCATCTGCCCCGGGAGTCGGGGCGCGACTATCTGCAGATGGCCACTGAGGCCGGGCAGCGCTGGGGAGTACCGGTCCATGCCCGCATGCTGAACCTCTATGCCATGTGCATCCCCGCCTCGCAGCGCAGCAAGTATCAGAAGGAAGGCCGCCTGATGGTGTCTTCCTCCGGGAAGACCACCAACTGGCTCTGTGCGGTGAACCCTGCGAACCGCAAGCTCCAGGTAGACCTGGCCGTGGAGATGGCCACGCAGTACCCGGTTGCAGGCATCCATCTGGACTACATGCGCTATCCGGGTGAGAGCTATTGCTTCTGCCCGCACTGCAAGAAGGACTTCGCCCGCTATGTGGGGCGCGCGGTGCCCAACATGGCCGTGGCGGTGAAGTCCGGCGAAACCCGCAAGCAGTTCCTGTCCTGGCGCCGCGAGGTGCTCACCGGCCTTGTCCGAGAGATCCGCCTTGCCCTGCGTCAGGCGCGTCCCGACATGCCGCTCTCGGCGGCCACATTCCTCAACTGGGAGGATCATCGCGACGGCTTCGCGCAGGACTGGAAGGTCTGGGTCGATCGCGGCCTGGTGGACTTCGTCTGTCCCATGTCCTACACCCCCGACAATACCCGCTTCTCCAGCTATGTTTCGCGTCAGAAGGGCTGGGTCAACGGCGCCGTTCCCCTTTGCCCGGGCATCGGTGTCAATGCGGACAACATGACCTTCGGCGGCCCGCAGAACCTGCTGGAGCAGATCACCATCACGCGGAACATGGACACCCAGGGCTGGGTGGTGTTCAACTACGACGCCAGGTTCGTCAGCCAGTACCTGCCGTTCCTGCGCCTGGGTGCCACCTCGACGCCGGCCGAGTTCGACCCGTTTTGGTCGGCGCCCAAGCCCTGAGGACAGGCAGCGGGTGCGCACACGCGGAGTCACGGGATGGCGCAAGAGGTGTCCCGCGACCGCAGGACTGGCGGCGTCCGGCCGGCCCGGCGACGGCTCGCGCCGCCGGCGTCCTCGGCCACCGGCTCAGAACTGTTGCGCCCCCTGTCTCGACGCCCCGCCGCCGCCCGCACCCCCTTCGGCACAGGTCTCCTCCGTCCGGTGTGGAATAGTCTGGTGCCAAACCGCATCGCTCCGGCGACTCGCCGGGCGCTACCGGCCTGACAGGAGACAGCCCATGACCTTCCTCTCACTGTGGCCCACATGGCCCGCAGGCGTCCTGCTGCTGGTGCTCGCCGTCCCCGTGGCGGGACAGTCCGAGATGGTCGCCAACGGCGGCTTCGAGCTCGCCGACGGTGACGTGCCGGCGTTCTGGCAGCAGCGCACGCCATCCGACGGCGACAGGGACATGGTGTGGGCCGAGCAGACGGCCCGCACCGGGGCCCGCAGCCTGCAGATCGTCGGCCGGACCGGGGAGCCCAGCCGCTGGCGCACAGGCCACCTCGGCGACATCTGCCCGCAGCCTGACGCTGAGTGCGAGCTGACCGGCTGGATTCGCACCGTCGGCGTCGAGGGCAAGGCCTTCTTGAGACTGTACTGCATGGGCGAAGGCGGCGCGATACTCTCACAGCCCGATAGCTCCTTTGTGCGCGGCGACAGCGACTGGACGCAGGTCACGCTGAGGCATCGCGTCCCGGCCGACACGACCTACGCAATGGTATACCTCGAGCTGCTTGGGCCCGGCACGGCCTACTACGACGATGTGCGGCTTTCCGCCCACCGCGTAGCCGAGATGGGCCTGCGTGCCGAGCCCGTGGTGTACTGCCCCGCTGACTTCTGGGACCTGCGGGGTTACGAGATCGCGACCCGTGGGGGGCGCCAGGTGCTGCAGGTGCCTCCCGAGCTGGGGGGCGCCGGCGAGGCCGACCTGTACCTCGAGGTCGACACCGCCCGCTACGAGCTGACCATCACCTATCTCGACGAACCGGACGGGGCCTCCACCCTGATGGCCGTCCTCAATGGCCACCCACTGGGAACGGCGCGTTTCGACGCGGTGACCGCAGGCTCCGAGGATGTGCCGGGGCAGGCGACCTTCGCCGACGTCGATGTCGCGTGCGGCAGCCTGCTCACGCTGCAGGGCCGGGCCGACGAGGGCGAATACTGCCGGATAGTGTCGGTCTCGCTGCGGCGCACGGGACGGCATGGCGGGGAGCTTCCGGGCCCGGGGCAGGTGAAGCCACAGCCATCGCTGCGCGTCTACGGACCGGGGGCAGAGCGAGACGCCGCCAGGCAGTCGCCGGCCGCTTACATCTCGCGCAATGCCCTGCGCCCGGCCTCGGAAGCCCGCGAGGAGCACCTGGCGCGCCTGCAGACTCCGGAGGACTGGCGGGCCTACCAGGAGGGCATCCGGAGCCGGCTGGAGGACTACTTCGGCACGTGGCCCCAGCCGGGGCCGCTGAATGCCCGCGTCGTCGGCCGGATCGACCGCCCGGGCTTTCACATCGACAAAGTCATCTACGAGGGGCAGCCGGGGTACTACGTCACGGCGAACCTGTATGTCCCCGCCGACACGGACTTCCCCGCCCCGGGCGTGCTCTTCGTCTGCGGCCACTCGGCCGAAGGCAAGGGCTATCACCTTTACCACGAGTGCTGCCTGGGCCTGGTGCTCAAGGGCTATGTGGTCTTGGCCATCGACCCCACGGGGCAGGGCGAGCGTTCTGAATACTTCGATCCGGAGACCCTCACCGACCTGGTTCCCCGCACCGTGGCCCAGCACCATCAGCTTGGACGCCCGGCGTTCCTCGTGGGCAAGACACTGGCCGGGTACCGCACCTGGGACGCCATGCGGGGTGTGGACTATCTTCTCTCACGCCCGGAGGTGGATCCGCAGCGGCTGGCGGCTGTGGGCAATTCCGGGGGAGGGCAGATGGCCTTCCTCGTCACCGCCGCGGACCCGCGCATCGCCGTCTGCGTCGCCGCCCATCCCGGTGGCAGCATGGAGAACACGTATCTGAACGGCCAGGGCGTGCGCGACCGGGAGGTGCTCAGTTTGATCCCTCCCCGTCCCTGCCGGGTGGTGGTGGGCGATCGCTCCGGCGAGGACCACGGTCACAAGGTGGATGACATGAAGCGCGTCTGCCGCGGCCTGGGCCTAGACGACGGGCGCTGCGAGCTCGCGTGGGTCGACGGGGTCCACGACATGATGGAGCCCAAGCGTGTGGCGACCTATGAGTGGCTGAACCGCTGGCTGGGCAAGGAAGCCGCCGGCTCGGAGGAGCCAAAGCTGGAGATACTCACCGCCGAGGAACTGTTCTGCACCCCGTCGGGCTACGCGCTCAAGGACCTCGGCGGCGAGAGCGGCCAGACGCTGAACCACAGGGAGTATCTGCGCCTCCGGCCGCAGCGGACCCTCCCAGAGAGCCCCGAGCAGGGGCGACAGATGGCCGAGGCCCTCCGCCACGCCGTGTTCACTCGCCTGGGGCTGCACCCCCCGGAGCACCCGGAGGCTCCCGTTGCGCGACAGACCCGCATCTACACCGGCGACGGCTTCACAGGGGAGATGCTCGCACTGCAAAGTACCGGCGAGCCGCCTTTGCCCGCGGTGTTTCTCACTCCCGCGGAAGGCGCCCCGGACGCTCCCCTGATCGTGCACATCGCCCAGTGGGGCAAGCCCGTGAGAGCAGATCGCCCGTCGCTGGCGCTGGAGCTCTGCAGGGGCGGCTGTCCGGTGCTTTCGGTCGATGTACGCGGCACCGGGGAGACAGACGGGCGCGACGGGCGCCACCAGGCGAGCGCGGCGGGCTGGGACCCCGACAACTTCGCGCGCGACAGCCATGCCATCAACCTGTTCGGCTTCACGAGCCGGTCGCTGGACGCTCTGCGGGCCCTGGACGTCTTGGCCGCCCTGGCCTACGCCCATGGGCGCGCGGAGGGCAGGCCGCTGTGGCTGGTAGGCGAGGAGCTGGGGGGAATGTGGGCGCTGCTGGCGGCGGCCTGCGATGAGCGGGTCGCGGGAGTGGTGACGGTGGGGACGCTGCTCTCGTACGAAAGCCTCCTACAGAGCCCCTACCACGAGGTCCGCGGGTACTTCTGGAACCCGGGAGCGGTGGCGGACTTCGACCTGTGCGAGCTGTCCGCACTCCCGGTATCCCGCCTGGTCTATTGGCTGGACCCGATCGACGCCATGGGACTGCCGGCCGAGGACGCCGCATGGGCCGAGATGACGAGCTGGACCGAGGCCATGACGCTGCATAGCGGCGGCCGTCTCGGACTTCTCCGGGCCGGCACGGCCGACGCCGCCGGCCGTGCTCGGGCGATCGTCGACCTCCTCGGAGGCCGGAGGCCCTAGAGGCGCGGCCGAGGAGTCTGGCCGGCCCGGTTCCTGTCATTCTGAGCCTCCATCTCGCGCAGCGAGACAGCGAAGAATCTCGCTCAATGCCAGGAGATTCCTCGAGCTGCTCCCTCTGGGAGTGGACGCTCTCAGAGTAACATTCCCGGCGAAGGCGGGGGGGCGCCCGGACTTCCAGCTCGATATGCGCCCTGCTGTCGGCCCTATCGAACGCCCTGGCCGCCCGATGGCCGTCCAGCGTCGAAGGTCTCGCGTCTTCCCGGCTGGAAATGGCATCCGTTCTCAACGCCAAACCCGGAGGCGTTCGCCATGCTCCGCACCGCGATTGTCGGATACGGCAGTGTCGCGCGCTCGCATGTCACGGATCTGCGCTTCTTCTCGCAGGACAACCCGCTGCGCCGCAGCGACGATCCGCTGATTGACCTCGTCGCGTGCTGCGACGTGAATCACGCGGCACTCGAGCGGTTCGCGGCCGACACAGGTGTGACGGCGCTCTACCACGACCTCGAGGAGATGCTGCGGGAGCAGCACCCCGACTTCGTCTGCATCGCCACCTGCGCCGACGCCCACCTCGAGCCGGTCCTTACGGCCGCCGCGCACGGGGTACACGTGCTGTGCGAGAAGCCCCTGGCCACGGAGTGCTCCGACTGCGACCGGATGATCGAGGCCTGCGAGCAGGCGAACGTGCAGTTCGTCGTCAGTCACCAGCGTCGTTCGGACCCGGTGCACTGGTACGCCCGGCAGCTTCTGCAGGAGGGGCTGATCGGGCATCTGCGGTACATGCACGGTGGCGCCAAGTCGCGGCGGGGCGGCGAGCAGTTGCACAATATCGGCAGCCACCTGATCGATGCCATCGGCATCTTCGGCGGTGAGATCGACTGGGTGGCGGCCTACTGCTCCACAGAGGGCCGCCCCTGTACCATCGAGGATCGAGAGCCCGGAGACCGCGGAGCGGGCTGGGTCCTGGGCGAGCGGGTCGATGCGTGGCTGGGCTACAAGAGCGGGGTGCAGGCGATGCTGCAGTTCAACGAGGACCCCGGGGGCTTCCACTGGGTCCTGTGGGGCACCCAGGGCCGCCTGGCGGTGTTCGGCGCCGACCTGTGGCACTGCAAGCAATGCGAAGCGGGTCCCGGGGAGGAGTGGGAACGGGTGCCGATGCCATCCATCCAGGTGCCCACGAACACGGGTTTTGTCAATCCCGCCGACTGGCCCGCTATCACGGAGAAGCTCGGACCGTACTCGAGAGTGGCGATGATCCGCGAGCTTGCCTATCGCCTACAACACGGCGGGGAGCACACATCCTCGGGGAAAGTGGGCGCCGTTCCCATCGAGACGATGCAGGCGACCTTCGTCTCACACCTGACGGGGTGCAGGGCGAAGCTGCCGTTGCCGGACCGCAGGTCGCCACTGAGCGGATAGTGCCTCCCCCGGGTTCGGGCGGCGGCAATGGCCGCCGGCCCGGGCGCTCGGGTCGCGAACGCGCCCTTCCGGGCACCGGCGCCGGGCCCGCCCCGGCGTCAGCTCACCATTGTCCCTCCGGGCTAGGGCCTTGTATAATCGCACGCTGGAAGGGATCGCCGCCGGGGGAGCGCAGACCCTTTCCCGCACATCCGCCGTCATCCACCGGGGCCCGTCTGGAGGCTGAACTGCCCATGGATTTCCAACTGCCGACGATCCACATCGAGGCCGAGGGCCTCGCCGAGGGCTGGGAGAAGGCCGTGCTCGCCACCTGGGAACGAGGGGCGCGGATCGCCACCCAGTACGATTCCGCGGGG
>Ga0334885_1003654_pt1 | contig 14102 bp, 12 predicted proteins | sample GraSluR1_MG_8_FD_207233 | JGI IMG/M metagenome (GOLD analysis project Ga0334885, IMG submission 207233) | Sludge microbial communities from methane-producing bioreactor in Wageningen University, Netherlands - Granular Sludge_31_05-R1 | ecosystem: Engineered > Bioreactor > Anaerobic >...
CATATAGGGCGGTGTATGAACCGGTGGCGGTGCAATTCGCTCCACCATGTTGTATTGTTTTCTCTGCCGAACGAAGGGAGAGAACTTGTCCGTAGTCTTTTCCGTACTCCTGCTGGTGGTCTCAGGTAGTGAATCTCCGGCTTCGCCTGAGGCTTTTCTGGAGCGTCTGTCGGTTTCCGGAGCCGATTTCTGGATAGAGCACAGGCTTGGCCCGGAGCCCGCCGACGAAGGCATCCATCAGTTCTTCAGGGGATTGTCCTCCATCAGCGTGACGCCTGGAAGAAGGGTTATCGAGGAGTCTCCGGAAGGCTACCGGGTTCTGTTCCCGGAAAGCAGGTGGGGCTACAGGAAGGATGGCCGTTTTCATTCGACCTCAGACACCACCATCGTGGAGTGGACCGCGTATGGTTTCCGATGGAACCGGATTCCGGTCTTCGCCGGCCCGGTGGCGATCATGGCACCGACACAGGGCGTGTGTGGCGGCCTGATTCTGACCGGCGTGATCATCGGCCTGGCTGTGATGGTTCTTGGTTATGTAAGGCGCCGTTACCGGGAATAGATCAGTCGAACCTGTCCCACTCACCGCTGAAATCCATGACTTCCACCGGGCCTTCCCGGCCCTGGTCACCGAGAACCATGGCTTTTTCCAGAAAATCATCCAGATCCTTCTGGAGAAAAACGGCGGTGCAGATCAGGCTTTGGAAGTGCTCGTACTCTTCCTTGTTGTTCACCGGAACGCCATCCACCTCGTTCATGGACTGCTCAAGCCTTCGCAGAAGGCTGGAAAGAGCCTGCGAAAGCTCGTTGGCCTGTTTGTATACACTCATTATGAAGCCCCATTCCCGGCATTCGCCCCCTGGTGAAGCCGCAAATCCTGAATATCCCTGAAGGCGTCGAGCAGTTCCAGACTGCACGCATTGCTGAAGCCGGGGTGAACCTCGTTCTTCAGAACACGCACTCTCAAGCCGGAAACCCGGGACATAAACTCCTCTCCCATGGATGGGGGACACGTGGCGTCCTTTTCACCGGAAATATACACAATTCCAACGGTTGATGGAAGAAAGCCAGCGTAAAGCCCCGGATCAAAGGTTCCGAGGTTTGCCGCCGCCCGGGGGGGAAGAAGAAACCTCAACAGGTACGCACGGAATCTTCCCAGGCGGTTTACCGCGGAGCGGAAGAAGCTGGTGTATGCCCCGTGAGCCACCACAACCCCCGGCATCAGGTCTCCCGCCAGGGCCGCTGCCTTCAGGGCAGCACTGCCCCCCATGGAAACGCCGTAGAGAATGCAGTTCTGCGGTGAGTAGCCCATCCGTACCGCGAAAGCCAGAGCCCCGAGAATGTCATGGACCTCCAGCACCCCTCCCGACGTTGCTGGAACGGGATGGGCGGAATCGCCTCGAAGCGGGACGAGCAGTGACGACCAGCCGTACCGTCGGTGGAGTTCCTCGGCCAGCGGAACCCTTGAGGTCATGTTCCCGCCCAGCCCGTGAACGAAGATCAGAAGCCTCTCGCTGCCTGGAAGGTGCCATCCCCGCACGGGGAAACCGTCAAGGCTGTTCCATTCCAGACGAGTCCAAGGGCCCGCCGGTTGCTCTTCCCGAACACTCTGCCTGTAACGGAACCGATTGGCAAAACCAACGAGACCCATGCTTCCCAGGGGCTTTCGAAGGAAGAGGAACACCAGCGTACCCACCGCCCCTCCTATTCCCCACCCGACCAGCACATCCAGGGGATAGTGCACCGCCAGGTACACACGGCTGAAACCCACGAGAAACGCCAGCAGCAAAGCAGGAAGAGCCAGAGGCGGGTAAACCAGGGCAAGAAAAACCGCAATGGAAGCTGAGTTTGCAGCGTGATTGGAAGGGAAACTCAGCCTGCCCGCGGCTTCCAGACGGCAATCCAGAAGAACGGAGACCGCATCGTCCCTGCATGGCCTTGTACGATTCACAATCTTTTTCAACTGATAGGCGGCGGGGTCGGAAAGAGCCACACAAAACAGCAGACCCAGCACCACCATTCGGGGGTTGCGCCTCTGGAACACGTTTCCGTGGTACCTGGGCAGGCGGCGCCCGGCCAGCAGAAGCAGCAGCACACCCGCGGCAATGAATGGGAACCAGTTGTGCTTGTCGGTTATCAGCAGCATGGCTCTGGTAAGCAGGGGATGGGAAAGCCCAAGGTTCACGGCTTCAAGGAGCCCCAGGTCCCACCGGGGCCAGCCGTTCAGCACTGCGGTATGCCTCTCAGTTCTGCCATCACGGAAACATAACACCAGGAGAGGAGATGACCGACCCGGAAGAACCCGGGTGCTTCGGGGAAACGCAATAAGCCCCGATCTCCGGAAAGGGTAATCCGGGATTGCGCCCTTTGAAACACCTGCATATCTTCGCTTTCATGAAAACAACCACAGGATCAACCCTGGCGGTGCTGGTAACCGTCTCCCTTCTAACTCACCTTCTCTTGATCGGGGGGAAAAGTTTCTGGGTTGACGAGGCTTATGCTGTGGGTCTCATGCATCTTTCGCCGAGGGAAGTGATCGAACTCTCATCCCGTTCAACCCCCCATCCACCGGGAGCCTTTCTTCTTATCCGGGCCTCAACGGCCCTCGCGGGAAGAACCGAAGGGGGTGCCAGGCTTCTCAACGCTCTGGCGGTGGCGTCGGGTGTGATACCCCTCTTCCTGCTTCTGCGTCGTTTTCTCAAGAAAACCGAACCTTCTTTCTGGGCAGCCATGACCTGGGCGGTTTCGCCATACTCGGTGGCGCTGGGGCAGGAGGCATGGGTGTACGGCTTTCCGGCGGCCCTTGCCCTCTGGTGCGTGTACCTGGCCTCGATTCAATGGAAGCGGGGTTACGGTATCCCCATCGCGTGGTTTTTGATCTGCCTTGCGGGGCTATACTCCCAGTTCAGTTTCATTTTTGCGGTGGTCTCTTCCATAGGCGTCATGGCGGCAAGCGGCAGAGTTCCACGACGAGCCTGGGCTGGGCTTCTTCTTGCTCTGGCACTCTGGGCGCCTCTGGTCATTCAGCACGCGCCGGAACTCCTGGCCCGCAGCGCACGACTGTCAGCCGGGGGAGTCGGCCTTGGCACCGCACCGCATCGCATCGTGAGAAACGCTCCTCTTGCCGTGGCGGGTCTTTTTGCCGACGGTCTGGTCCCCCATGCGTATCGCGATGCGGCGCATGGCCTCTGGAACGCCCTTGCGCTCTTTGGCCCACTTCTGCTGGCTTCAGGGGCCATGGCGGCCCTGGCGGTGGAAAAGGCCATGACCCGGAAACTCAGGGCATGGGCTTTCTTCACCGCGGCACTGCCCTTCATCATGTTTCTGGGCGACGCCCCGGGAGAAAGGCAGCTGTTTCTCGCGGCTCTTCCTCTGACCATTGGAATGGGGGCTCTGTTCAACCGCTTCAGATCGGTTCAGCTTCCGGCCATGCTGTTGCTGGGAGCGTTGCTTGCCCACTGGTACTCACTGAACACCAACGCTTACCACAGAAGCGACTGGAGGAGCGCCGCCGCCCATGTGAACAGCAGAATCATTCCGGGGGATGTGGTCTATGTAACCAGCGGCCAGTCCGGAGGAATAGCCTGGGATCTAAGCGGCGGCACTCCCGACCGCCTCGCCCTGGGAGGCGATGAAAACCCATGGAGCACCCACAGACAGCGTTCCAACCCGGAAGAGTTGTCGGACAGCATTCTAACCCAGGGCCACAGACTCTGGCTGGTGGCTGACCTGTGGGGAAGTCCCCCTCTTCCCCCCAACCGCGTTCCCTCTGAGACATGGGATTTCGGAAGGGACATGAGGGTCTTTCTTTTCCTTCCCTGACATCCATTGCCCTGTGCATTCACCCGGCGGGGTCCGCACGGAGCGTCAGGTTACCCTTCAGTAGATGGCAGAGTTTGAAGGGCTTTCCAAAGACAACCCACGGCTTTGGGGCTCGCAACGGATTTCACTGCGGGCTCCATTGTTTCCCGGGTCTCTGTTTCGTATAGCTACACCTGTTCGGCCGCTTCCCGACCCCGGCATCCTGTAGCACGGTGCCATGGATTCCGGGGCGACAGGGTTGCGTTGGAAACGGCGCAGCCTCCCGTGTTTGGAAAGGGAAAGGACGCCGGTTGCTTTGACCGTCTCTGTTCCGGAGACGGCGTCCATCCCTTCCCATGAACTGAACCCGCGGCCGGGTTCAGAACCCATGAGGAGGGCTAATGTTGTCATGGTTCCGTTACCCGAGCCTGGTGATATGCCTGGCGCTGCTTTTTTCCGGGTGTGGTGAACAGCCCGGGCCCGCAGTATCCGATCCGGCTCCGGTGGAGCCCGGGGTTTACCCTCCCCGGGAGCGGGCAGAGAGGCTTCTCATTGCCACCACCACAAGCCTCTACGACACCGGATTGTGGGCCTACATGGAGCCCATGTTCGAAGAGATGTACAGCGTGGAGCTGGACATCCTCTACGCAGGAACCGGCAAAGCCATGGAGTGGGGTATGAGGGGCGACGTGGATGTGATCGTTGTTCACGACCGGGCCCGGGAAGAGGCTTTCATTGCAGACGGTTACGGCATTTCCCGCACACCTTTTGCCTACAACTTTTTCGTCATTGTGGGCCCCCCCGCTGACCCGGCGGGCATCAGAGACATTGAGCCCCAGCTTGCTTTCACCGTTCTGTACGAGAATGCCACGGTACCCTTCATCTCCCGGGGGGACGAGTCCGGAACCCACGCCCAGGAAAAGCGTCTCTGGGGCGCGGCGTGCCTTGACTATGACACTGTCCGCGCTTCCGGCGCATGGTATGTGGAGGCCGCGGCGGGCATGGGGCCCACCCTGAACATGGCGAATGAAATGGGGGGATACGCCCTGGCGGACATCGCCACATTCCTGGCATACCAGGGAGATGTTGACCTTGAGATAATCATAGGCTCCGGTGACGCCATGCGGAACGTGTATGCGGTGATTCCCCTGAGTAACGCGAGAAATCCTGAGATGGCAGGGAACATGGTCAATTTCCTCACCTCGTCCGAAGTTCAGGAACTCATCGGCGCTTACGGCGTTGTGGAGTGGGGGCGGCAGCTCTTCACCCCCTGCGCCGGACAGGAGTTGTAGGGGCTGAATGGACAAGCTGGCTGAAGCCTTCGTCATAGCGTTGAGACTTATCTTCACCGGCGACCCGGTGGTGATGGAGATTACTCTTCGAACCCTGACGGTTTCAGCCAGCTCCACGGTGATCGCCTGCCTGATTTTCATCCCCCTGGGCTGCGTTCTCCACTTCGCCAGGTTTCCCGGCAGGGGTTTTCTGATAGGCACGATTCAGGCATTCTACAGCATGCCCACGGTGTTCGCGGGCCTGCTGATCTTTCTTCTGCTGTCCAGAACCGGCCCGCTGGGAGAACTCAGGCTCCTTTTCACAACCAGGGCCATTGTCATCGCACAGGTCTTCCTTGTAGCGCCGGTAATCCTGGGCCTTATCATATCGGCGCTGAAGGGGGTTGACGGCCAGGCGGCGGACACGGTTCGCGCACTTGGCGCAAGCCCCATGCAAACCGCTGGCGTGCTTCTTTTCGAGGCCAGATTCGCTGTTCTCTCAGCATTTCTTATGGGGTTCGGCAGGGTGATTTCGGAGGTGGGGGCGGCTATGATGGTGGGCGGCAACATAGCCGGCAGAACCAGAACCCTCACCACCGCCATCTCTCTTGGCATCGGCAGGGGGGAAGTGGCGGAATCCATCGCCCTTGGAATAATCCTGATGACCCTTGCCCTCCTGGTCAGCTTCATGGTGCACCTTTCGGGACTGAGAAAAGCATGAGGCTTGAGCTGCGGAATGTCTACAGAGCCTTCGGTGGAAAGCGGGTTCTTTCAGATGTTTCCCTCACTGTGGAACAGGGCGATTTCTGCGCGCTGATAGGGCCTACCGGATGCGGCAAGACAACGCTTCTTCGCATTTCCGACCTGCTGGACACGCCGGACTCGGGAAGGGTTCTTCTGGACGGAGTTGACTGCGCGGGGTGCCGGGGCCGCGGGAGAACCATGATCCGCAGACGGGCGTCCATGGTCATGCAGCGGCCCTTCATGCTCTCGGGTACCGTGGAAAAAAACATAAGGTTCGGCCCCGGGGTCAGGGGAAAGCGGCTTACGGGAGATGAGGTTGCCGAGGTTTTGGCCGCGACGGGTCTGACGGGAATGGAAGGCAGGAATGCCCGCACCCTCTCGGGCGGCGAGATGCAGAAGGTGGCCATAGCCCGGGCGGTGGTCACGAAACCTGAGCTTCTGTTTCTGGATGAACCCTTCAACTCCGTAGACCAGGGAGCGAAACCTGAACTCAGAACCCTTGTGGGGAGGCTTCACCGGGAGATGGGCATGACGGTGCTGATGGCAACCCATGACCTGGCTGACGCACTGGCTCTTTCAAACCGCACCGCTGTTCTCTCTGACGGCAGGCTTATGCAGGCAGGTGAAACCGGCCCGGTGTTCGGCAACCCCGCCAACCTTTTCGTGGCGTCTTTCATCGGTATGAAGAACATCATACCGGTCGCATTCGAAAACCAGGAAGCAGTCGCCGGCGAGTTGAACATCCATATCGCGGAAAAAGCTGAAGGAAATGGTTTTATACACATTCCTCCGGAGGTCATCACCATTTCCCTGGAAAGGCCGGACTCAAGCCAGCGGAACGCTTTCAACGCACTGATAACCCACATCGAAGAAACACCCATGTACGACACCGTTCATCTCCGGACGGGAGGGCTCGCTCTTCAGGCCGTAGTAACCCCTCAATCCACAGGGCATCTGGGCCTTCAACGGAACTCCAGGGTCTGGATATCCTTCAAGGCCACTTCCGTGAGAATTCTGGCCTGAGTAGAACCCTCACCGCCCGGGTGTTGACCGGCAAGCCTGGCATGGAGTATCATCGCTTTCCAGGGTTCAGCGCGGCTCTGGCGCAGACCCGCTTCAGTACACCCGACCAGGGATGGTGCAGTATCCTTTCTACCTCGGCAAGCGGATTGCATGCGGTTTCCACTTCATCTTCCGCGTTTTTCCGTTTTTCGGCACGGGGTATGCCAGCGGCTTTCAGGGTTTTTCCCTGCCCATTTTGAGCTACCTCATCCTTTCCCCGCCTGTTCACCAACCCTCCGAACCCCCTTCCGGCGCGTTTCTTCTCTCTTCCGCCCTGGCGGCCCGGGGCATTGAAGCCCCTTTTTTCGATCTGTCCCTTGAGTTTTTTCATTACGCGCTCGAGAAGAGCGGAGTCAACACAGCTCCCGCGATCCGCTACATGACCGCCCCGCCCGGCGGCGCTTACACCGCCCACCAGCACGCCAGCCACTCCGGAGTGATCATGGCCGCTCTGAAAAGATACATCGGCGGTTTCCCGGGCTGGCGGCTCACTCCCATGGACTGCGTCCCCCCTGGAGGCCTTCACCGACCGGGGAAGCTTCCCGTAACGAACACTCCATTTACCGGGTTCTACGAGGAAATACTCGGGCCGATGCTCAACCGGTTTTCGACGGAAACCGTACTGGTTTCCGTAGCCTACCTTTCTCAGCTTCCCGCGGCGGTGGAGTTGAGCAGATTCCTGAAGAGGGCTGGAAGAAAGCACATCTGTGGAGGTTCGCTTCCGGAAAGCCTGTCCCGGACCGGAACCGGGCTCTCGCTGTTGAAGGAGAGCCTGCGCAGCGTATCAACCGGCGACGGAAGCGAGTTGTTTCCCAGCACGCCAAACGGTGTTCTCGATCAGCTGGCATACCCGGAGTTGCTCTCCGAAAGGGTATATCTGTCCCCTGCTCCGGTGCTTCCACTGACCTTCACCATCGGCTGTATCTGGAACCGCTGCCTATTCTGCCCGGACAGGGAGAAGCCCCTCCGACAGGTTCCCGCAAGCGCCGCTGAACGAATGATCGAAGAGGCGCCCCGGGGATCCATGATCCATTTCATAGACTCTACAATGCCTGTGGAAAGGGTTTCCGGCATTCTCCCCGTACTGAGGGACAGGAATGCCCGTTTCTTCGGGTTTGCCCGGGCAACAGGCGAGTTCCTCGGGGAAGGGCTCCTGAACGCCTGGGCCGACGCTGGTTGCGCCATGCTGCAATGGGGCCTGGAAAGCGGAAGTCAGGATATCCTGAAGCGCTTCGGCAAGGGCATCAATCTGGAAACCGCCAAACGGGTTCTGAAAGAATCAGCGGCCCTGGGAATACGAAACTATGTTTACCTTCTGTTCGGCCTGCCGGGAGAATCCTGGGCAGACCGGAAGATGACTCTGGAACTTGTACGCTCATCTGGGGCGGACATGGATTTCCTCAACACATCGGTGTTCAATCTTCCTGTTGATTGCGAGCTTTCAAGGAATCATCGGGATTTCAGGATGGAACTGGGAGCGTACGACGAGGGTGAAGATGTGATACGCCTATACAGGCCTTTCACTTGTTGCGGTGCAAACCCCCGGGAGGAAGCGAAAGCTTTTCTTAGAAACACTTTCGATACCGACCCAGCCGCCGCCGTTCTCGCGGCGGCTACTCCAAGATGGTTCAGGGCCGCACACATGGCCTTCATGAAGAGAAGGCGCGGGGATGAGTAAATGGACTTCAGTCAATCCCCGGTCAAGATTCCCAGCTCCAATAGATACCAGGCTACCTCCTCTCCGATCCGTTCGGCCCCCAGTTCGGTGAAGTGCATTTCGTCATAGAAGTAGGCGCTTTCTCCGGACACAGCCGATGCCAGATCGAAGCAGGCTACACCCTCCCGGGCGCATATCTCCAGCAGTTCCAGGTTCAGGGCATCGAGGAACAGTGAAACCGTTGCCGCCGAATATGCCGCTCCATACCGGTCCGCCACGGTTGCTCCCTGGATTCCCCGCCAGTGCACAGTGTCCCGGAACAGAAGAGGCTGGGTCAGAAAGACGGGAGTGGCTCCGATCTCCCTGCATATCCTTATCATTCGAAGAATGTCACCGGAAAATGCCCCGGGGTCAGGCAGAAGCAGGAAGAGATCCTCAGGCAGCTCCGGCTCTGGAAACGTCATGGGGGTTCGAAGCCTGTTCCTGATGATCTCCCTCTCCTCGGTGACTGCAGGCCTCACCACCATGGCTTCGTCAATCATTACGATTCTCGCCTTGTGAAGAACCTGCAGAACTCTGCTTGACCCGAATAGCCGATCGCGAAGCCCCTGCGGTTGCAGGGGATTCCTGTTCACTGCCGCCTCTCCTCCCCAGAAGTGGGCGAGTTCGTTGGCTCCCACCAGGAAAACCACCAGGTCCGGCTTGACCGTCGCCACCACCTCCTTAAGCATGAGCACATGTTCCGATACGGAATGACATGGAATTCCGGCGTTCCCAACCCATACCGGAACTCCGCTCTGCCTAAGAGTTTCCTGCATTATGTGCGGCCAGGTCTTTGAGTCATCCAGGTAGTAGCATACGGTAGTGCTTCCCCCGACAGTTATCACAGTGGTCATTCCATTCCAGTCCGCGGGAGGGTCCTCCCCCCTCATTCCCCAGCGGTTCGTAGTAAGAACTCCTTCCGGGGAGATTCCGGGCAGATCAATCTCAAGCGAGAAACGCTGATTGGTTACGAGTGCCAGCTTCGGGCTGAAGATGCTGCCGGGAACCAGAAGTCTCGTAGCGGCTTCCAGCAGCAGCACACCCGGAACAAGGATAACCAAAGAAGCAACAAGGCTTTTCACGGCTTCGGACAACTTCGGTTGCGTGTAGCTTCCGAACATGAAAACAACAGGCGCTGTTAGAATCAGACACATTCCAAGCAGCCCGTTCCATCTTTCCAGTAAGGGAAACGGGAACAGAAACCAGATCAGGAACAGCGCCGGTACTGGAAGAACCGCCGAAAGAGATGCCAGCCATGGCGGAACAGAGCTGAAGAAAGCGGCAAGTGACTTTCTGACACCAGCGTGTAGAAGCGCGGCCAGGGCGCTCGATACCAGACCCACGAGGACCGCTGCAAAAGCAGCGAGCCTCAGAGAATAGCGCTGAAGAATCACTCCGCTGGTACTGGTTGATGTGAGTATTACACTTAGCAGCAGGATAGCCCCTATGCCGGTGATCACGCACGCGGAATCGAAAAGAAGGCGAGTGGGACGCTACCTGCCGCGCCGAGGCTTCCCGGGCACTACCGCTCTATTCACAGAGAAGCGCTTTCCCTGAGTCCAGAGACCCGGGAAAGTTCCAGAGGGCAAATCGCCGGATGAAGGGAACGATATGCTCCTGGCAGCTCCGTCATACACCGAGATACTCCATGAACACCCGCCGGGGATCCGGGCTCAGCGAACATCAAGCAGACCAACGGAAATCATGAACTCCGCTACGATTTTTCCAACCAAGTCGGCGCCGGCTTCGGTGAGGTGCATCGAATCGTAGAACATCGACATGTCATGGGGTACAGCCGAGGCAAGGTCGAAACAGGCGATGCCCTCACTTTCACAGACACGGACCAGTTCGCTGTTGATGAAATTGAGCATTTTCCAGTGAGACGCCGCGGAGAATAGTGAGTCCGGGCCGCCATGCCAGTAGCTTCCCCCCTGTATTCCCCGCCAGTAGGGAGTATCTTCAAACAGAAGGGGCTGGGTCAGAAACACCGGTGTCACCCCGATCTCACTGCAGGTTGAGATAAGCCTGCGAATTCGCCTTGAGTAGGCTTCGGGATCGGGCATGATCTCCCTGAGATCTTCCGGAAGGGGATTCTCAGGACCGGGCATGGGATGCAGCACGAACTCCGGGTCTGTGGTTTCGGAGATAACCGGCGCCCTGTCAACATAGACTTTCTTGGCCTTGTACAGGGTTTGCAGCAGCCTGCTTCCGCTGAACATGAACTCCCGTATTCCGCCCTCAGGCAAAGGCGCTTCATGCAGCGCTACGGCACCTCTCATGAACTGGCCGATGTCATTGGCGCCGGTGAGGAAAACCACGATATCCGGCCTGATCCGCGCCACGACCTCCCGCAGGAAGTAATCGTGGTGTTCCGAGGAATGCATGGGAATACCACCATTTCCCACCCAGACCAGGGAGTCCTCCTGTCGAAGGGTTTCCTGAAGGACGTATGACCATGTTTTGGAATCATCAAGGTAGTAATTTGCAGTAGTACTTCCGCCAATCGTAATGATTGTTGTATGACTGTCCCAGTCATCCGGTGGTTCATCCCCCCTCAGCCCCCATCGGTTTGTCGAGAGGGTTCCGCCCTTGGACACTCCGGGCAGGTCAACCATGATTGTGTATCTCGCGTGGGGAGTCAGACCAAGCCTCGGGCTGAAAAAACTGCCTGGAACAATCGCTCTGACAACGATCTCCGCGAGCGCCAGGAAGATCAGAAGCGTTATCGCGGTGACGCAAACCCCCTTTCGGGCTTCAGCGGCCGCTTTCCTTTCCCTGCATGAAAGCAGAAACACCCCGGGAGCGAGGATGAGCAAAACCACTCCCGCCATGGCGTTCCACCGGGTCAGCAGCGGAACCGGAAAAAGGAACCATGCAAGAATAAACGCCGGAAGCGGAAGAACTGCAAGGTTCACCACCAGAAGTTCAGGAAAGCCCGCAAGAAACCTGCACATTCCTGCAAACCAGCCGGGACGCGCCAGAAATGCCGCCGCCGCCAGCAACACCGCCGCTGCCATAAGAATCAGCAGCGCCAACCCGGGGGAGTAGAGCCCAAGGACAACTCCGGCTGAACTTCTGGATACAATCAGGGCCGGAAGCAGAAGGGCTGAACCCGCAAGGGCCATCAGAGCCCCGAATCGCGGCCTCGATCCCTTACAGCACATTGCTGGCCAACTCCGCGAGGACACTCCGCTCCCCCTTCACCAGATTGATGTGCGCGTAAAGGCTCTCCCCCTTCATCCGTTCAACCAGGTAGGCGAGGCCGTTGGAGCGGCTGTCGAGGTAGGGAGTGTCAATCTGCAGAATGTCACCGGTGAACACGAACTTCGTTCCCTCTCCCGCCCGTGTAATGATGGTCTTGACTTCGTGGGGAGTCAGATTCTGGGCTTCATCCACTATGAAGTAGGCCTTGTTCAGGCTTCTTCCCCTTATGTAGGCCAGAGGGGTGATGCGAAGCCTGTCACTCTCCAGCATGTCATCTATCCTTTGCACTTCCACGCTTTCACCGGCAAAACTGCCCTTGATAACGCCGAGGTTGTCCCAGAGCGGCTGCATGTAGGGGTCCAGCTTCGACGCAATGTCTCCGGGAAGGAAGCCCATATCCCGGTTGCTTAGGGGCACCACGGGCCTGGCGAGGTAAATCTGGCGATAGCGTTTCCGGGTTTCCAGAGCTGCCGCAAGAGCCAGAAGCGTCTTTCCGGTACCCGCTTTGCCCGTGAGGGTCACCAATGGGATGTCCGGATCAAGAAGCGCGTGCATTGCGAAGGCCTGTCCGGCATTCCGGGGATCGATCCCGTAGGCCCTCCTCTTCTGAACCCTGTGAAGAGACTGCATCGTGCTGTCCAGATATGCCAGCGCGCTCACACTGCCGTTCTTCATTATGAAGAACTGGTTCGGCTTCAGCGATTCGATGTCCGGAACTTCCCCGACCGGTACGGAAAATGGCTGATCGTAGAATCTGCTGATAACATCAGGAGGGGTGTTCTCCAATACGGTGCAGCCTGTGTAGAGTTCATCGGGCCAGGGAGCCTTGTCCGTCTCATAATCCTCTGCGGAAAGCCCAAGGGCAAGGGCCTTCATCCTGAGGTTGATGTCCTTGCTTATCAGAACAACATCCCGATCCGTCAGCGTCCTGTCCAACTCCGCGGCAACGGACAGGATCCGATGATCGGGGCTGTCATGGGAGAACAGCCCGTTAAGAACCGAACGGTCGGGCGTCTTGGAGTAGATGAACAGATTCCCGCGGTTTTCTCCCAGAGTCAGCCCCTCCTCGGGCAGCCCATCCACTGAAAGCACATCAAGGGTTCGTATGAACTCCCGGGCGGAATAGTTCATCGAGTCTCCACCCTTTTTGAACCGGTCAAGCTCCTCAAGAACGGTGATGGGTACAACCACATCATGCTCCTGAAAATGCTCGAGACACTGGTGATCATGGAGAACCACATTGGTATCGAGAACGAAGGTACACTTGTTTCTGGGTCCCATGATGTCCTTTCTCTATTCCGGTGAGAGTTCGCCGCTGTAAAAGACCCTCTCTCCGGTTCCCACATCAATCAGAAGCCCCCCGTCACTTTCGATTCCCTTCAGCACGCCACGGTAAGATTCACGACCGGCGTTGATCCTGACCACACTGTCTTTCATCCACAGTGATTTATCCAGAATCCCCGAAACCCTGGCGAGTGGATCCGCGTCAGTAACGGGCCAGACTTCGTCCAAACCCGAAAGAATCTCATCAAGAAGTACCGAAGCATCCGGCGGAGTGCCGAACAAGCCCCAGTGAACCGCGGGAAGGTATGGTTTCCCAACCGCAGGTGGAGCGGCACAGAGATTAACACCAACCCCGAGTATAAGCCACGGTTCCGGGTGCCCCCCCGCTTCCGCAAGTATTCCCGCCAGCTTGCCTCCGCCAGCCAGCACATCGTTGGGCCATTTCACCATTCCTGAAATACCACGCCTATCAAGGCTTTCCACAAGCACCGCCGCCAGGGCCAGCGAGACCCTCGAGGCATACTCGGGTACCGGCGCCGGCTTGAAGAGAATACTGGCGTAAAGGCCCCCAGGGGGCGACGCCCAAACCCGTCCCAGCCTTCCCTTCCCCATCGTCTGCGAGACAGCGGAAACAACGGATCTGTTCGGAAGATCTTGAATGTTGCTTCGCACCCAGTCCTGGGTGGAATCCACCTGGTCAAGCAAGGTGGGATGCCAGACACGATCAGCATGGATCTCAAGCATGATGCAAGTATACACTAAACGGGATTTTCGGTCTATTGCGCAACACCCACCCGGAAGAACATGTTACCCCCTGCTGTGAGCCGCTAGCTCAGTCGGTAGAGCATCTGACTTTTAATCAGAGGGTCCGGGGTTCGATCCCCCGGCGGCTCACCAGCAAAAAGTGTTTCAACATTGACAGCATTCTTCCCAAAGGTCTATAGTACAGCCTGCTTTTCGGCGACCCCATCGTCCAGTGGTCAGGACACCGGCCTTTCACGCCGGTAACACGGGTTCGAATCCCGTTGGGGTCGCCAAAC
>Ga0334885_1003657_pt1 | contig 14091 bp, 14 predicted proteins | sample GraSluR1_MG_8_FD_207233 | JGI IMG/M metagenome (GOLD analysis project Ga0334885, IMG submission 207233) | Sludge microbial communities from methane-producing bioreactor in Wageningen University, Netherlands - Granular Sludge_31_05-R1 | ecosystem: Engineered > Bioreactor > Anaerobic >...
AAAATTCTATAAAGCACAGGATCTCTCATATTAATATTAGAACTTGCCATATCAATTTTAGCTCTTAAAACTCTTTCACCTGGTTTATAAAGTCCTTTTCGCATATTCATAAACAACTCTAAATTTTCTTCAACACTTCTATCTCTATAAGGAGAATTAATTCCAGGAGTACTCAAAGTGCCCCTATATTTTGAAGTTTCTTCAGCATTTAAGTCACAAACATAAGCTAAAGATTTTCTAATTAAAAGAAGCGCTTTTTCAAATGTTTCTTCAAAATAATCTGATCCATAAAAAACATTATCTGGTTTAAACCCTAACCATTCAATATCTTTAATAATTGCATCTACAAAAGAAGCATCTTCTTTAGCAGGGTTTGTATCATCAAATCTTAAATTAGTTTTTCCGTTAAAAGTTTCTGCTAATGCAAAGTTAGTAACCATCGCTCTTGCATGTCCAATATGTAAATATGCATTGGGCTCTGGCGGAAATCGCGTAACTATCTCTTTGACTTTTCCTTCTTTTAAATCACTTTCCATTATAGCTTTTATAAAGTTGTTCATTTCTATCTTCATATGCTTTCCTTAATTACCTCTACTGTTTCAATACTTGAAACATTTATATGTTTTTTAAACATTTCTTTTGTTTTTAAAATTATTTCTTCTTTATCACATTTATCAAAACAAATTATCATTAATAATAATTTTTTTGTATCAGCTGTAATTGCTGTTCTTAAGGTATCGCTAGTTGGTGATCCAAATGCACCTTCACTATCACAGTATAGTGGGATATTACTGACATTAATAATTCCCCTACCAATACCTTCATAAATATCAGATTCTAATCCTCGTCTAATATAAACATCACCTTTGATTTTATCAAAGTCTAATAAGGCTGTTGATCTTTTTAATTCAATTGATAAAAGATTCCCTAAATCAACAACATCAGAAATTCTATATAATTTATTTTTTTTAACTAACCTTCTAAGTAAAGATTCACAAGCAAGACGATACCTACTTGGATCTTTTCCTAAAGCTTTATAAGAATTTCTTGCTGCTTTAATTTCTTTAATCTCTAATACTTCTTCTAAAGTATAACTTTTTTCTATTAATTCTTCGTAATAATTAATTAAAGCCTCAAGATGGCTACTATCATTAACACTAATAGCCATCTTAAAGGCAATTACATCAAAATCTAGAAGGACATCGCTTATACTTTTAGTAATCTTTATTATCATAAATATTTTTTGTTTTCGTCTTTATACCAACTCAAGTATTTTTCTTTAGCTTTTCTTTGATCAACAATAGTTCTGATTTTTTCTTTATACTCTTTTAGTAATTCATTCATCTTAGCTCTATCTTTTAAACTGCGTTTATAAATCTTAACATCCTCATAACGATCAAAATCTTTAACGATGTTTTCGATATAATCTTTTTTAGAAGCCAAAGCTTTTTCTTCTTTTAAAGAATCTTCAATATTAGCTCTTAATTTTAATGCTTTCATTCCTAGTGGTTCTGAAACATTTTCTAAATCTCTTTGATATTTTAAAGTTTTTACTTTTTGATTTTCTACTAAAAGAATTAATTTATTTAAGTTAAATAAATAACTTTGGAATTCTTTCATGGCTTCACTTGAATCTTTTAATTCATTTTCAAAACTCTTTTGTTTTTTCAATTCCTCTTCAAGTTCTAAAATCTTTTCATTAGTTAAAGTGAAATCAACACTTAAAAGTCTAATATCATTTTCAATCTTTTGAATATCATCTTTAACAACAACGGCTTTATCAGTAAATAGTTGTTTGTTTTCATCTTTAGCAATAGGTTCTTCTTTAGATGTAGATTTTTCAACTATAACTGGCTTAGTTTCTTTTTTAACTATATCTTGTGCTTGCCATTTACAGAAAGATTCTTTATCTACCATTTCAAGTTCTGCAAGTAATGCTTCGTATTTTACTTCGTATTCTGCTCTTTCACTTTTAGAAACTTTTATTTCATATAGAATTTCATCTTTCATGATTCCATATTCAGAATCAGAGATTAATTTTTGTTCCTTACGAGACTGAATGTTAATTAACTTTTCTTTATATTCAGCTTCAGTTTCTAAATAATCTCTTATAATTTTAGCATTTTTTGAAATCTCAGCATTTAACACATCTTTTTGTGATACTGTTTTTTCGACTGCTTCAATTTTACTAGGATTCTTAAGCAATTCTAATTGCTTAATCAAAGCATCTATTTGACTTTGAACTCCTAATGATAATTTCTCTAAGGCTTCATATTTAGCTTCAAGTTTAACATACTTTGTTTCAAGCGTTAAATTTTTTTCTGAAACTTCTTTATTAGCATTTTCTAATTCATTTACTTTAGTTTCAAAGTCTTTATTTATTGTATCTAATTTTTTAATCTTAACTTCTAAATCTTGACTGCCTAATTCTAATAATTCAAGTTTTTCTGATAATTCTTTATTAACAGTTTCTAATTCTTCTATCTTTTCAGTAAATTCCGAATTGTCAACTTCCATAATTTCTTTACTACATTCATCGTCTGATTCTAAAGCCAACCCTAAATCAAAACCATCAATCTTGATTGGTTCAATCTTAGTCATTTTAGGAGTTTCAGTTTGTTTAGCACGCAAAAATTCTTGAGCTGCCATACGGCGTTTTCTTAGATCTTCTAAATCGCCTTCGCCAGCCTTTTTCTTAGCTTCTTCTAAAATACTTGCTTCATCATCAACATTATCACTTAATGATACTTCTTTTTTAATTTCAACTGGTTTTTTGAATTCTTTTTCAGTTGAAGTTGGGAAAGGTTTAGAAGAAGTAATAGGTTTAATATCAATCTGAGGAGTTGCTTCTTTTTCTTCTTCTACTAAAGCTTCTACTAATTCTACCTTTTCTTCTGTTTGTTTCTTAGGTTTAGAAATAAAAGTGAATTCAGTTGATTTAGCTACAACTGGTTCTACTTCTTGAGTTAATCTAGGAGTTGCTTCTTCTACTTCAACTATATTTTCTGCTTTAATTTCTTGAGCTACTTTCTTTTGAAGTTCTTCACGTGCTTTAGCACTCTTTGCTCTTGCATTAACTGAAGGAACTCTTTTCTTAGAAGTTGATACAGCTGAAGCAGCTTTAGGTTTAGCACTAGTCTTAGCCTTTGAAGTTGAAGAAGTTTTTGGTTTAGCAGCAGCAACTTTGCCAGAAGCTTTGTCTTTTTCAAACTTAGCTCTTAGCTTTTCTTGCTCTTTTTCTTTCTTAGCTTTTTCTTTCGCTTTGATTTTTTCTCTTTCAAGGCGTTTCTTTTCAGCTATTTTTTCTTTTTCTCTTTCTTTTTGGCGTTTTATTTTTTCTTTTTCTCTTTCTTTAGCTTTTTGTTCTCTTAAGGCTTGGCGTTCTTTTTCACGCTCAGCTAATTTCAAAGCTTTCTCACGCTCTTTTTCTATTTCTTCTTTAAATTTCATAGCCTCAGCTAATTCTTTTTGTAGTTGTTTCTCTAACTCTTCTTCTTTTCTTTTTAATTTTTCACTATTCATGAACTACTCCTCCTATTAAAAAACTACCTTTCTTAATATTTCTATTATAACACATAATATCACTATAATTGAACCTAAATATGAAGATAAGATTAAAAACCACTTAGACATTACTAGCAAAGGTTTAAGACTTTTAACTCTTGCAATACTTTCTGTATATAGACTATTAATTTTATTCATCATCTCTAAATCATTTTCTTCAACACCAATATAACTCATATCTAAAAGTTTAGTATAACTTTCATTTTTAGCTCTTTTAAAACAATGCCTTCTTGCTTTTCTATATTTTGATGAAAAGTTTTTTTCTAAATGATTTTTCTTTTCTCTAAAAGCATGTTTAGCACTAGCACAATATTTTCTATAATCTCTAATTATAAATCTTAACAAAAATGAAAAAGCAAATAAAGCAACTATTAGATACACTGTAGCATTTGTTAGAATTCTAGCCCAAAGAGTTGTTTCAAAGAAATTATTCAAAGCTACTTGCGTTTTATAAAAGAAATTGTTGTTATTTAAACTATCCCATAGATTACCTTGAGCAAACCCAAAAATTAATATAATTGTTAAAAATATAGTTAAGGTAATCCTATGTTTTAACTTAACCTTCTTACAAACCACATCGCCTGTAATATCTTGAGTATTTTTAGTAACTTTTACTACTTCTTTTTTCTTTTGTTTGTATTCCTTTTTCCATGCTCTAAAAGTCTTTTTTAAATACTTTATTTTTCTCTCTTCAGAATAAGACTCGTTTTTAATTAATTCATCAACACTTAAATCCTTATTTTTAACTCTTATCAAAAAGTTATCTAAATAAAGAATTCCAAAATTGTTTTTTTGGTTATCATGAAAAAACGGATTTGATTTTAAATATTGTCTTAAAAAACTATTACTAGTAGCATCTGTATTAGCATTTTGATAATACTTATTTTCTGGTGTTTTAAATGGGTTATAACCATATTGATTAGGAGATATTGGTTGGTTAGCATTGTTAACACTATTTAAATTAGGTCTTTGATAGCCTACATATCCTGTTTGGTTAGTTTGAGGTTGATTACTTGGTTGATTCAAATTTGGTCTTTGATAGCCTGCATATCCACCTTGGTTATATTGACCTTGATTATCTCTAGCATATTGATTATTACTAGGATTAGCATATTGGCCTTGATTATCTCTAGCGTATTGGTTATTACTAGGATTAGCATATTGATTATTATTTTGATTAGCATATTGGCCTTGATTATCTCTAACATATTGACTATTGTTTTGATTGTTATACGGGTTTTGGTTATTAAAATTATTGTTCATTTTAACTACCTCCCGCAAAATATGCATCAACTCTATCAGAAGTATAAGGAGATGCTTTAAATTCGTTTAAAGCTGTACTATCTAAATCATCTAAATAACCATCATAAGTAATACCATCTAATACAATTATTGCTGTTTCTTGTAGTAAAATTTTATCAGCAATCAAATTCTCTATACTTAAAAATAAGAACGAAACATCAGTTGAATTAACTACTTTTGTATTAGTATCAAGCAAATGATTAAAATAAATATAGTCGGTTAAAAACTGAGCATGAATATTATCAGATATAATCGCATCTTGAACATACCCGAATATCAAAGCATTATTTTTCCAACGATTACTGAAATTTAAATAATATGGATTTTCAGTCAAAAAGATATTACTTGAAATTGAAACATTACTATTTAAGGTAGCATCTACACTACTAACCTCAAGCCTACTAATAGCTTTTACTATTCGTGTTTCGTTTAAATAATTATCTTTTAAAAATGTTATAAAATTCGCTTTCAGTGATGCATCATAAAATAATTGATTAAAATAACTTTGATATAATTTTAAATTTTCATATGATATCCCTGCACTGATGTCAACATCAACATCTGGTATCACCGTTTCAAAATAATTATAGATATTAGGATAAATATCTTTATAAATTCTAAAATCATCAACAATTTCTAACATTTTATCTAATTGTTTTAAACTTGAAAGTTTTTCATTAAATAAGGTATTAGATAAACTCATCTCAGTAGTAATAATCTCTAAAGACGAGTTTTCAGGAATCGTTCTGTCAAAAATAAAAATAACCCAGCCTTCTAAAGCAAACAACTCTTTATAAAAAGATTTAATCGCTCTAATATTAGCATTGTTTTTTTCTTTACTAATTAAAATATCATAAACATATTTTTTACCATCTTTTGCAAGTAATGACCTTGCATATCCAGCATTAGCTGATGGCAAATAACTATCTAATAATGTTTTCGATTCAGTTGATAAATATCCATATATTGTTTCTGTAAATCTTCTGTCAATTTCAGAAATCAATTCTTGAGCAATCTTAAATTCTTGAAAATTTCTTTTGATTTTAGCTCCATCAATTATATCAACATCTGTATTAATATTATTGTATTTCTTCAAATCAACTTGAAGTCTAGCAATCTCAGTAACCTCATATTGAGGATTAGCAGTATTCAACAATGATTTTGTTAATACAAAAGAGTCAGAAAATGGTAAAACGATATAAAGCAAACTCATCAAAATAAAAATTAATACATATGCTTCAATTAACCCGAATGTTAAAGAAGCAAATCTTAAACCCAAAACTTTTCTTTTAGTAACATTTTCTAACTTATTGAATCTTGTAATAGTAAACAAAAACCAAACTGCTAAGAAAATAAAACCAAATAAAATCATTCCAGAAAAAATAGTATATATGGTATATCCATATTTAAAAGCATAAAAAAACATAAAGATAGGATCTAAAATCCCTGAATCTATTACAGCTTTATTTATCATTAAAGTTAATCCTAAAGGTAGAACAACATATAAAAAACTTCTCAAACTTTTATAAAAGCCTTGATAAAAACATACTATTAAAATAGTAATAGTAATTATTATGATTATGATATCAAAATTAAAATTTGTCCACATAAGAATCTCCTATTCTATTTTTTTACTCTATACAAATTATAACATTTTATACTAACATAATCAAATAAGTTTTAAAGTTTACCAAACTTATATTACTTATTTAACTTATATTTAAAATATCCACTTACAGCAATCATTGCAGCATTATCAGTACAATACTTCATGCTTGGATAATTAACTTCTAAATCAATTGCTTTAGCTGCTTCTTTTAAGCTATTTCTTAAATGAGAATTAGCCGCAACACCACCTGCTATCACTATTTTTTTAACTTTAAATTCTTTAGCTGCATTAATTGTCTTATCAACTAATACTTTAACCGCAACACTTTGAAAAGACGCCGCAAGAGATGCTTTATCTATTACTTCTTTTTTCATATTAGCTTTATTTATAATATTTAAAACCGCTGATTTCAAACCTGAAAAACTAAAGTTATAAGGTTGATTGTCTAAATAGACCAAAGGTAATTCATAAGTTGGAGTTACTCCTTGAGAGATTTTATCAACATAAACTCCGCCCGGATAAGGAAGTCCTAAAACTCTTCCCACCTTATCATAAGCTTCACCTATAGCGTCATCTAATGTTTCACCTAGTTTTTCAAAAGAATAATGTTCTTTCATTAACACAAGTTCAGTATGTCCCCCTGATACGACTAACGCAAGTAGCGGAAAATCAAATGTGTGCTCAATATAATTAGCATAAATATGTCCAGTTATATGATCTATCTTTATGCAAGGAATATTAAAGGCTAAAGCAAAAGCTTCAGCTGCATTAATTCCAACTAACAAAGAACCCACTAAACCAGGCTTACCAGTAACTGCAACTACATCTATATCACTTGGTAAAACATTAGCTTTCTTGAAAGCTTCTTCAAAAACAATTGTAATTTTTTTAATATGATGACGGCTAGCAACCTCAGGCACAACGCCTCCAAATTCTTTATGAATATCTATTTGAGAATAAATAATATTTGAAAGAATTTCTTTTCCATCTCTTACAACCGCTACAGAAGTTTCATCGCAACTACTCTCAACACCTAATACTAACATTGTTTCTCCTTAATTTTTTTAAGCATAACATATGCATCTTCGCCATCTTTATAATAATTCTTTCTAGTATGACTAATTCTAAATCCTCTTTTTTCATATAAAGCTATTGCTTTTTGATTACTAACTCTAACTTCTAATGTTAATAAATCAACATTAGACATCTCACATAATTCAACTACAAAGTCTAAAAGCATATTACCAAAGCCTAAATTTTGGTATGCTTCTAAAACATAAAAATTAATAAACGAAGCAGTTTCGCCCTCAATCCAAAAACCAATATATCCTGCTACTAATTTATCAATCTCTAAAACCAAATAATGAGCATAAGGATTTAATTTAAGCTCAGAATAAAACATATCATAACCTAAAGTTTCTTTAAAGATTTCTTCTTCTCCCTTTATAACCTCAGGAATATCTTCTATTGTCATTTCTCTAATTAAGTATTTCATATACTTTTCCTTAAATAATTTGGTTCAAGCAAATGAATATTAGCAACTTCTTCTAACTTTAACTTATTAGCAATTACTAAAGCATCAAAGCTAATGTTATCTTCACTAAAAACTATAAATTCTTTGTTTTCAATTTCTTTTAAAAATTCTTCTTTTAATAAGAACTTATCTTCTTTTATTTTAGAAATTATTAAATCCTTTACTTCAATAATATTAGCATAAACATAATCTTTTTTAGCTTTGATCATCAAAGCATAAATCCCGTCACTTTTAAAATGCCCACTAAAAGCCATATCTAAACTACTGACAATTTTTAAAACTATATTATGAGTAAAAGCAAACATCTTAGCAACTACTAAAGAAACCCTAGCTCCAGTATAAGAACCAGGTCCTATCCCTACAATAATTTCATCTAAATCTTTAACCACTAAATTATTAGTTTCTAAAGCTTCACTAATAATTTTAATTAAATTTTCAGAATGATTATTCTTACCTGCTAAATTTTTTTCATAAATTACTTTTTCTTCACTAACCAATCCTACAAATAAAATATCCGTTGCTGTATCCAAAATTAATTTTTTCATAAATTATTTATCACTTCAAAATATTCTTCATTCAAAGAATGAATTAATATTTCCCTTTTCTCTTGATCTATTATGGTAATATCAATATTTAAAACCTCACCAATCATATCTTTAATATTATTAGCCCATTCAATAACAGTTAATCCTAACATTTCAAAATATTCAAGTAAATCTTCGTCTTCTGTTTCTTGATTGATTCTATAAACATCCATATGAAATAAAGGTAATCTACCATAATAAATTTTCATAATAGTAAAAGTCGGGCTATTAACAATGCCCTCAATTTCTAACCCTTGAGCAATTCCTTTAGTAAGAGTTGTTTTTCCTGCTCCTAAGTCACCATTAAGAGCATAAACCATATTAGGTTTTGCTAACTCACCTAAACGTTTACCTAATTCAATTATTTCATTAACACTATTTATGATTATTCTTTTTTCCATAGTGTTATTATTATATCATTTTATCTTATAATTTTCAATTGAAGAATACTAAAAGAATTATGCAATTTATTAATAAATAAAACCTTCAAGAAATCAAATTATCTTGAAGGTTTTGTTTTTTAAAGCATCAATGGTTCTGCTATTACTTTATTTTTACCATTCTTTTTAGCAAAATATAAATTGTTATCTACTTTATTTAAAAACTCAGTTAAATTTTCATTATCATATTCTTTCAAACCACAACTCAAAGTTGTTTTGATTTGAGAACTCTGGTATTTTTCTTCAACCGCTTTTAAAATCCTTGAACAAACTCCATATGCTTCTTGCTCATTTAAACCATCAAAAATGATTAAAAATTCCTCACCACCATATCTACCTACTATATCTTTTTTCCTAACGTTTTTAACTAACAAACCTGCAACATCAGCCAAAACTTTATCCCCATAAACATGTCCTAAAGTATCATTTACTTTTTTAAAATCATCAATGTCAAAAAGCGCAACGCTAAAAACAGAGTTTTTTGTTTCAAGTTTAGTTTTTAAAGTCTCAAACAAAACTCTCCTATTATTTAATTTAGTAAGTTCATCAGTTTTTGAAATACTATCAAGCATAATATTTTCTTTAACTAAAGCTTCTTCTTGAAGTTTTTTATCCGTGATATCAAAAACAATTCCTGCTAAAAAAATTGCTTTTCCATCTTTATTTCTTTTAGTTATTTTTCCTCTATCATAATACCATTTATAACTACCATCTTTACATTTAATTCTATATTCCACTTCATAAACAGACTTTTTACCATACAAATGATCCATCATTGCTTGCATAGCTTTTTTATGGTCTTCTTTGTGAAGTTTTTCAGTAAAATATTGATAACTTATGTTTTTAGGAATTTCTTCAATCGAATACCCTAAAGTAGTTACTTTTAAAGGATTAAAGGTAACTTTATTAGAAATGATATCCCAATACCAATGCCCTAGATTTCCACTCCAAGAAAATTTAAGCATAGTTTCTTCTTGTTTTTCTTTTAATAGTTGTTCATTTAAAGTTTCTAATTCTCTAATCTTTTCTAGTAAATCTTCTTTTGAAAAATTTGAATAATCCATACACTTCTCCTTTTTTAAAAAAAGATAAGTTCTACTTATCTTTTATTTATTCAAGTAATAAAGAAAACATATCATAATAAATATTATAAACTTCTTCTCTTTGTGAAACACTTAAATTTCTAATATATTGGTTTTCTTCATTTTTTAATAGTGCTATATGATGAGCCAAAATCTTACCATCCTTTATAACATAAACATCAGGAACAATAATCTTGGTATTTTCTATCAATTCAAGACTTATATCATCTATTACGTTTGGATTACCTACATTAGATAAATAATTGTAAAGCAATTGATATTGATAAGAATTGTTTGTTCTATCATTATAAATATCAACATAACTAATTGTATCAATTTCTAAAGCTATAGCCACTTCGTTCATAATTGGTAAAGCTTCATCACAATAAGGACAATCTCTAATATTAGGATTAAAAGCAAAAACCAAAATTCCACTACCAGTAACTAACTTTTCTATGGCTTTATCGATTTCTTCTTTTTCAAAAACGTGCTCCGTTTCTTTAAAAGAAACATAGTCATTCTCAAACAATTCTTTTTTTGTTAAAGCATCACTCTTACATGCACTTAATCCTAATACAAGCAATAAAAGAATTACTATTTTTTTCACTTTTTATTGATTCTTTCTACTAACTTGTTCTTCAAATCTTCATACCCTTTTTTGCCAAGTAAAGCTAACATATTCTTTTTATAATCTTCAACACCTTCTTGATTAAAAGGATTAACATCAAGTAAATATCCACTTACCCCGCAACTAAACATAAAGAAATATACTAAATATCCAAAACTATATGGAGTTATTTTTTCTAATTCAAGAATGATATTAGGAACTCCACCATCGACATGAGCTAAAACAGTTCCTTCTAAAGAATTTCTTCTTACAAAAGAAATATCTTTTCCTGCTAAGAAATTCAGACCATCTAAATCAGTTTCTTCTTTTTCTAAAATCTTATCACTTTTAGCGTTCATTACATCTATTACAGTTTCAAACAAAATTCTTTGGCCATCTTGGACATATTGGCCCATTGAGTGTAAGTCAGTTGAATAAATCAAACTACTAGGAAAAATACCTTTAGTTTCTTTACCTTCAGATTCACCAAAAAGTTGTTTCCACCATTCACTTAAAAAATAAAGTTTGGGTTCATATGAAACTAACAATTCAATAACTTTACCTTTTTTATATAAGACATTTCTAATTGATGCATATAATAGAGCATCATTTTCTTTTAATGGTTTATTAACAAAATAATTATATGCATCAAGAGATCCTTTTAAGATTTCATCAATATCAAAACCAGCACAAGCAATTGGTAATAAACCAACTGCAGTTAATACAGAATACCTTCCACCAACATCACTCGGAATTGAAAAAGTTTGATAACCTTCTTCTACTGACATTTTAATTAATGCACCTTTTTCTTTATCGGTTGTTGCAAAAATTCTATTATTAGCCTTTTTGCCATATTTTTTAATAGCTAATTTTCTAAAAATTCTAAAAGCTAAGGCTGGTTCTATAGTTCCTCCTGATTTTGAAATTACATTAATTGAAAAATCTTTATTCTTTAAATAAACTTCTAATTCACTAACATATTCAGGTGAAACATTATTTCCAACAAAAATTATTTCTAAATCTTTTTCACTACTAAAATATTTACCCAACATTTTTAAAGCTGCTTGAGCACCTAGATAGGATCCACCAATACCTATTACTACTAAAACATCACTATCTTTTCTAATCTTTAAAGCTACTTCTTTAATTCTACTTAATTCAGTCTTATCGTATTCAAGTGGATAATTAACCCAACCTACATAATCATTTCCTTTACCAGTTTTATTTAACAAAGCATTTCTTGCATTATCTAATTCTTTTTCTAAAGCAAAAATTTCTGCTTCACTTATAAAGTTTAAAACATTTTTATAATTTAAATTTAATACTTTCATTTGTCTTCCCCCTTTTTTTGTTGGTCCTTTATGAAATCAGGTAATGCTCTAGCAAGTGATTTAAATCCTATATTAAATTTAGGAATCTCACCAATTACTCCTCTTGTTTTATGCAAAGTTTTATACGTCAGTCTTAGTTTTTTTTCTGCTTCGTTAACATCTAATATTTTCAATTTTACTTTTTGACCAATACTAACATAATCGTTTATATTTCTTACGAACCCATCAGAAAACTCTGATATATGAATTAATCCAGTATATTCATCTACTTGAACAAAAGCTCCATAACCCAAAATATTTGTAATTACCCCAATTACAATTTCTCCTTTTTTTACCATGATACATACCTCAACTTAAACATATTATACCATATTTTACTATACAAAAAAAAGAAAAATCTTATTTTACTATTTTTACTCTAACTATATGCATATTAGCCACTAAAAGTGGCTAATATATATGTGTTGTTATAATTTTTTACTTTAAGGTTTTAAGCAACCAATTGGAACAACAAAAACTCCATCTGGTCTTTTATATGCAAATTCTCCTCCCGTAATAATCATTAAGAAAGATGGTTCTAATTTAATGTCAACGACATTTTTAAGTTTGATTAAATTCTCTGCAGCCTTGTCTAACTCTTTTGTTCCTAACTTAATTTCAATAGCAGCCCATTTCCCATTATCTAAATGAATTATTGAATCTACTTCTAATCCTGAACTATCTCTATAATGAAAAACTTTTCCATTTAAAAAGTCTGCATATACCCTCAAATCTCTGACTACCAAAGATTCAAAAAGCAGCCCAAATGTATTAACATCCCTAATTATATCTTCTGGTCCTGCGTCTAATAAATTTGCGGGAATAGAAGGATCTATAAAATGCCTTGTATCTGACGTTCTTATCGCAGATTTACTTCTTAGTTTTGGATTCCATGCTTTTAAGTCTTCGATTATATATAAATCTTTTAATACATTTATGTAGCTAGACAGTGTGTTTCTATGAATTAAAAAATTATTTACTTCAATATCTTTAATTAAGCTAACATCTGTTACTTGAGTTGAAGTATTTCTAGCTAGAGATCTTAAAACTTGAAACATAACATTGGAGTTTCTCTTAATTCCATCTACTGTAAAGATTTCAACACTAGCTATGATATCCATATATCCTCTAACTTGTTTCCTTGCAACGCTTAACGTTTCATCGATAGTACTAGGAAAACCACCTTTTACTATTAAATTAGCTATATCCTCTATTGATAGTTTTGACCTTGTAGGTTCAAACTCTGCCCCTTTAAATAAATCCTCAATGCTTACTTTCCCATTCGATGCTTTTGATTCATACAGTGACATAGTTCTCATTAATATTCTAGATATTCTACCCGCTCCAGAATGCGATATTTTTGATGAATCGACTTTTTGAGAACCCGTTAATATATATAATCCTTTCTCATTTTTATTATCTACATCATGTCTTATTGCATCCCAAAGGACAGGAGCCTCTTGCCATTCATCAATTAATAATGGCTTTTCTCCTTCAAGTATTAGATAAGGATTTAAATCTATCATATTAATATAACTTTCTTTTTTAAAAGGATCTTGCAAATTTACAATGGTTTTTGCTATTTTTTTAGCTGTTGTTGATTTGCCAGACCACTTTGGTCCAGTAATTAAAACTGCACCAAATGCCTCTAATTCTTCTTTTAGGATTTTATCAAGTATTCTTTCATAGTATTTTTTCATATAATCACCTACTACATTATACTATTAACTTAATTCATTGTCAACTTCATTGTGCAAGTTGAGGTCTTTTTATTGTGCAAGTTGAGGTCTTTTTATTGTGCAAGTTGAGGTTTTTAAACTTAATAAATCCAAACAAAAACCACTCCTTGATCTAAGAAGTGGCTTTAAATAAAGATTATGTAAAGATGTTGGTGGTTTGTGTATACCTGTAAAGATGTTGGTGGTGACCACCATCTTCTTTATAGGTTCATTTTCATGCATATAAAAAGAGCTCTTTATGCTATAATTTTAGTATCGAC
>Ga0334885_1003668_pt1 | contig 14055 bp, 11 predicted proteins | sample GraSluR1_MG_8_FD_207233 | JGI IMG/M metagenome (GOLD analysis project Ga0334885, IMG submission 207233) | Sludge microbial communities from methane-producing bioreactor in Wageningen University, Netherlands - Granular Sludge_31_05-R1 | ecosystem: Engineered > Bioreactor > Anaerobic >...
CTTGCTCTTTTTTTATTTCTTTCTATTTGTGTCCAGCAATAACCTGCTGGTTTATCATCGAAAAATAAAAAAACAACATCATCAGTAGCTCCTATATTTAATCTGAACTGGAGTTTTATATCATCTGCTGTATTAGGATTAAAACCCCAGGATCCACGAAATGAATCATTTTGCAATTGAGCCAATATTTTTTCTTCACCAGAGTGCATACAACGAAAATGAAACCCTCTGGGTAGTTCGATTGTATATTCGCTTTCCTCTAACAGGCTTTTCTGCATTTCCAAATATTTGCGAACACATCTAAACCCTAATTTCTTTAGAAAAGAAATGCTATCGCTGTTATCTTTGTAGACATTTACATGAACTATATTTAAACCCAGAGCACGGGAATGTTTGAATCCTCTTACAAATAAGCTATCTCCTATCTTTTTTCTTCTATGGGTTGGATGAACAAAACAATATAGTATAATCCGTCCTATCCCTCTTTCAGGAACTGCAAACAAACTTCCAATAATTTCCTCTTTTTGCTTCAGAAAAAAGAGATTTTTACTCACTAAATTACTGCAATATTCCAACTGCACTTGTAACTGATCTGGCGAAATACCTAAATACTCTTCTTTACCCTCGGCTACCGCTGCTAAATAGAGTTTTTGATAATCATCCCAGTCTGAAATCCGGAAATGCCTTATCTGATATTGTACATTTTTCGTTTGCATATGATTTCTCCTTATTCTATAATTAATACTATTATTTTTTCTTGTAAGAGTCAAAACATCCAACTGTAAAAAGGAGTACTATAATGAATGATAGAGTCCAGGTATTAGTAATTACCCCTCACCCTGATGATGCTGAATTTGGTGCCGCAGGAACTGTAGCTAAATGGATCGCTGAGGGTAAAACTGTAATATATGCAGTATGTACTAATGGTGACAAAGGTACAGATGATATAAGATTAAAACCGGAGGAATTGGCAGTAACCCGAAAAAAAGAACAGATTGCAGCAGCTAAAGTATTAGGAGTAAAGGATGTTGTTTTTTTGGACTATCCGGATCAAGAATTGGAAGATAATCCTGGATTCAGAAAAAATATAGTAAGGTTGATTCGTACCTACCGCCCTCAAACAGTCATTACAGCAGACCCCTACCGTCGTTACATCTGGCATCGGGATCACAGAATAACCGGACAGGTCGTTCTGGATGCCGTCTTCCCTTATGCAAGAGATTTCCATTCCTATCCCGATTTAATCGAACAAAACCTTCAGCCTCATAAAGTAAGGGAAGTGATGTTATGGGCTTCAGAAAATCCTAATTATCGAATTGACATCACCGAATATTTCGATAAAAAATTTACCGCTCTTTCCTGCCACCAAAGCCAGGTTGGTGGCAGCAGGCTCCCGGGGGTAGAAAAAAGACTTAAAGAACGGGCCAGCCTGATGGCTGAAAAAGAGGATTTTAAACTTGCCGAGGCCTTCTACCGAATAGAAACTCCGCAATAAAATTCTAAGCAAAACTTAGGGATCAGGATCGCAGCCAGATTACATCACCACACAGATGGGGATCATGTGACCTGGAAGCAAAAATTCTGTATTCCTCTTTTTCTTTTTTGAGAAAAGTGTTTTCACCGTGACCAGGAAGTATTCTCGTATCGTCCGGCAAAATAAAAATCTTTTTTTTAAGAGAATTAATAATCTGGCAAAAAGCTTCAGGTGAAGCAGTTCTCCCCGGTCCTCCTTCGAAAATAGTATCACCTGCAAACAAGTTTTTACCAATCTTAAAACACAGGCTTCCTCTGGTATGACCGGGCGTATAAAGTACCTCCACACAAATATAACCAAAATTAATCAGCTCACCGTCATTTAACATGATATCAACCGAATATGGCAAACCATCACTATCTAAATGATGGGCTGCCAATAGAAAATTTTTTGACTGAAACCCTTGTAGTGCGCCGATATGATCCATGTGATTGTGAGTAAGAAGCAGGTAACGGAGATTTGTATTATTTAATTCTTTTTCTATTCGTTCCGCCTGGGCAGGGGCATCGATTAAGATGCCTTCACCTGTTTTAAGACATGTTACGATATAGGTATTAGTTGAAAAAGAACCTAATGTGAGTCTTTTAATTTTTATTTTACCATTCTCAAACACATTCATAATTTTTTCCATAAAAATATTGCCATTTTTTCACTTTAAAATCTACTTTTTCTATTATAGCAACGCTCTTAAATATTAGCAAAAAATTAGCAACCACTTTTTGAAAACATTGTAAGTCAGCATTGATTGAGTGAAATATTTGCTCTATAATTGGAACAAATAAAAAGTCTAGCCCATAAAGCTGAAAGGAGCTATCTATTGATTAATCCAAATAATCAAAAAGCATTTATCTTTATAAGCTTGACATATTTACTAAGCTATCTTTTGGTAATTCTGTATTTTGCCCTGGGTGGGAAATGGGTTATGCCCGGTTCTCTTATCATAGCAACGGTTTATATGTTTATCCCCATGGTCGTTGCAATTATTGTCCAGAGAGTTATGTATAAAGAAAATGTCAGGGAGTCATTGGGTATTTCCTTCAAATTGAATCGCTGGTTCTTAATAGCCTGGTTCCTTCCGGTTATAATCGCCTTTGCCAGCCTGGGAGTGAGTCTGCTCTTCTCAGGTGTAGAATATTCTCCAGAAATGGAGGGTATATTTGAGAGATTTGAGTCTGCTCTCAGCCCGGAACAGCTGCAACAAATGAAAGCTCAGGCTGCTGCTTTTCCTCTTCATCCATTCTGGATTGGACTGCTGCAGGGACTTATTGCCGGAATTACCATTAATGCTGTTGCCGGTTTTGGTGAAGAACTTGGATGGAGGGGGTTTTTACAAAAAGAATTAGGTTATTTGGGTTTTTGGCAATCCTCGATTGTTATCGGGTTAATTTGGGGTGTGTGGCATGCTCCCATTATCCTGCAGGGTCACAACTACCCGGAACATCCACAACTCGGAGTCTTTATGATGATTGTGTTCACCATCCTGCTCTCTCCTATCTTCAGTTATGTGCGGTTAAAGGCAAAATCGGTCATTGCAGCTGCCATCATTCATGGCTCACTGAATGCCACAGTGGGGCTTCCATTAATGGTAATTAAAGGTGGAAATGACCTGACTGTTGGGGTAACCGGACTGGCTGGCTTTATCGCTCTTGCTCTTGCAAATTTAGGACTTTTTGTTTATGACCGTCTTTTTGCTACTGAAAAAATCATGTTTTAGTATTTTCAAATCACAAAGTTATCCATTGAAAAACCCAAAAATGAAAAATTTGAAAATTGCATTAGTTTTTACTATCATATATAATTCTTAATAAGTTGAAAACCACAAAAAAGGACCTCCGAAAAAATATTTTTAAAAGGAGTAAGAAAATGAAAAGAATACCAAAATGGATTGTTTTTGCTATTGTTATTGTTGTTGGTATTATTGCTGTATTTTATTTCATGCAAACCACTAAACCAGAAAAAATTGTTTTTGGCTCCAAACTTTTTAATGAACAATATATTCTTGCTCATATGTTTGCTCAGCTTTTTGAAGAAAACGGATATCAAACTGAAGTCAAAGAAAGTTTAGGGGGCACGATGGTTAATTATGAAGCATTAAAACAGGGAAATATCGATGCCTATATTGAATACACTGGAACCGCTTATAATGTGATTTTAAAATTACCTCCCCTGGAACAATGGAACCCACAGCAGATCTACCAGCAGGTAGAAGAAGGGCTCTTGGAACAAGATCAGATTTCTATTGCCTCTAAAATTGGTTTTAGTAATGATTACGCTATCGCACTACAAGAGAGCTGGGTGGAAGAAAATAATATTCAGAAAATGAGTGATCTGGTACCTTATGCTGTTGATTTAAGTCTGGCTACTGATCCTGAATGTGCCTCCCGACCTGACGGCCTACCCCAAATTGATAAAATATATGGCTTTACCTTTGGCAGAGTCAGGCAAATGCAACCCACCTTAATGTATGAAGCAATCAAAAATAATCAGGTTGATGCTATCGGTGCTTATACCACAGATGCCCGGGTTGACCTGTATGACTTAGCTATTGTAGATGATGATCAGGGTGCTCTACCTCCCTATGATGCAATTATTATCGTACGAAAAGAATTTGCCGAAAATGAAGAACTTATAAAAATTTTTAAAATCTTAGAAGACAGGATTGATACTGCAACCATGCGCCATCTAAATAAACTTTATGATATTGATAAAAAGGAAGCGTCTGATATTGCTCGAGATTACCTAGTAGAACAGGGACTCATCAAATAATTAATTCTTAATTGAATCTTGCTTAAAAAGGAGCCTGATGACTTCTTCTAATAGATTTTTTAACAAAATTCAAGAAATAAAAATTGATAATGTCACTAAAAAATATGGTTCAATTACTGCGGTACAAAAAGTTTCCCTGGATGTTCAGGGTGGAGAACTGCTGATTTTACTGGGGCCCAGCGGTTGCGGCAAAACTACCCTTCTACGTATGATTAATCGATTGGTAGAAATCGATGAAGGGGAAATATTAATTAATGAACAAAATGTCCAGGATTTTGACCCGGTGCTGCTGCGCAAGAATATCGGTTATGTAATTCAGCAAATCGGCCTATTTCCACATATGACAGTCAAAGAAAATATTGGCCTGGTACCTAAACTGGACGGTTGGAGTGAAGAAAAGATAACTAAAAAGGTAAAAGAGTTATTGCAACTGGTTTCACTTCCACCTGATGAATTCATCAACCGTAGGCCAAAACAGCTCAGCGGCGGGCAACAACAACGTATTGGATTGGCACGGGCTATGGTTATGAACTCACCTTTATTGTTGATGGATGAACCTTTCGGTGCCCTGGACCCAATCTTGAGAAAGCAATTACAGGAAGAGTTTATCGGTCTCAAAGAGAAACTACAAAGAACGATTATTTTTGTAACCCATGACATTGAAGAAGCCTTTCGCCTTGGTGATAGAATTGCTATTTTAAAAGATGGGAAACTTATTCAGCTGGCTACTAAAAATGAATTACTGGTTAATCCCGCCAGTGATTTTATCTCTGATATTGTGGACTCCAAGCAAAAATTCAGACATTTGGATAACTTAACAGTCAAAGATATTATGCTCCCCCTGGAGGAAAAATATATTTTTCAACTAAGCCAGACAGCTGAATCAGCAATAAAGAAAATGAAGGACGCTGAGATTGAATTCGGGGTAGTTTTGGAAAACCAACAATATATCGGAACAATTAAGCTAAATCAATTATATGCTAACCCGGATAAAATATTAAGTAAATTAACTGCAGAGGTGCCGGTATTTAAACCCGATGAATCAGTAACTGTTGCTATGAATATAATGAAAAACGCTAATAACTTTATTGGCGCAGTAATGGAAAGTAAACCAATAGGTATCCTTCTAGCTAATGAACTTTTAACAAAGTTGGTGTAACATGATAGCACAGGTATGGAAAAATCAGCAATTGACAATTAAAACAATTGAACACCTGTCTATGGTTTTTGTTGCTTTGGCAATTATTATTGTTATAGGTGTAGCTATTGGTATTTTCCTCTACAATAAAAAATACTTATCGAATATTGTATTAAATATACTTAACATCATTGAGACAATACCGGAATTAGTTTTACTGGTTATCTTGATGCCATTTTTCGGCATTGGCTACAAACCAACCATGATAGCATCTATCCTCTATTCTATCTTACCGGTAGCCAGGAATACTTATGTGGGATTAATCCAGGTTGATAAGCAATACCTGGAAAGTGCGCGGGCAATGGGACTGGCAGAGAGAGAAATCCTCTGGAAAATTCGTATACCTCTTGCTCTACCTATGATTGCTGCGGGCATCCGAATTGCCATCGTCTTTGTAATGGGTGTAATTACCCTGGGTGGATTAATTGCCGCAGGTGGACTGGGCGGTCCCATTCAAACTGGAATTCATCTCTATGATAGAGATATTATTCTTGTTACTGGATTATGGATTGGTATTCTGGCAGTCCTGCTTGATTCAATCGGGAGTTTTATAGAAAAAGTCTTAAATCGAAAATATGGATATGATTAATTATGATTAATTATGATATTATCTTAAATGCTGTTGTAGGGCATCTCTTCCTGGCATATAGTGCGCTTTTGATTTCGATTATTATTGCTATTCCCCTGGCTGTTTTATCCCTTTTCAATCGTTATCTCGCCTCAGTTTTGTTAGTATTCGCCAATCTGATTCAGGCAATTCCCAGCTTTGCCGTTGTAGCAATTGTGGTCCCCCTTTTAGGCATAGGATTTAAACCAGCTATTTTTGCAATTATTTTACGAATTATCCTGCCTTTGTTCAAAAACACATTTACCGGTCTAAAAGATGTTGATTTTGTTTATATTGATTCAGCCCGGGGAATCGGGCTTAGCCAACTGGAAATTATTCGCTATATCCGTTTTCCACATGCCTTTCCAGCTATTTTTGCCGGTATTAAATTTTCTGCAATTATTGCTAACAGTGTGGCAATTCTTACCTCCTTAATTGGAGCAGGAGGGTTGGGTGAACTTATTTTTGAGGGATTAACCAATTTTAATATACCAAAAGTTTTAACTGGTGCCATACCGGCTGTCATTATTGCTGTCCTGCTGGATGTAAGTTTTAGCCTGATTGAAAAAAGAATCAGTCTGAAATATTAAGGAATATTCTGGAAAGGAGATATAATATGAGTAATAAGCCTGAAAACTTTGATGCCATCATTATTGGCTCCGGCCAGGGAGGAAATCCCCTTGCCCTTGCCCTGGCTAATAAAGGCTGGCAGATTGCCCTAATAGAACGTGCCTATGTCGGTGGCTCATGTATCAACTATGGTTGCACACCAACCAAAACTATGATTGCTTCTGCTAGAGTTGCCCACCTAATCCATAGGGCACAGGATTATGGGATTGATTCTGTTAACGGTTTTGTTAATTTCTCAAAGATAGTGAAGCGAAAAAATGATATAGTCCAAAGTTTCAGAGGTGGTAGCCGAAAGAAGTTAACTTCAAAGTCTAATCTTACTTTGATTGAAGGCAATGCCTGTTTTACAGGAAAAAAACTGCTGGAAATAGAACTTTCAAAAGGCGGGAAAAAAACTATTAAATCAGAATATATAATTATTGATACAGGAACCAGTCCTGCAAAACCTGCTATACCCGGCCTTGATAGGGATAATACACTTGATTCCAATTCAATTATGGAAATTGATAAAATTCCAGAACATTTACTGGTTATCGGCGGCGGATATGTTGGCCTGGAATTCGGTCAGATGTTTCACAGGTTCGGAAGTAAAGTTACTATTATTCAATTAGAGGATCAACTACTTCCTTTAGAAGATAAAGATGTAGCTGAAGAAATAGTAAAAATTCTGCAACAGGAAGGATTACAGATACTGTTAAATGCTGTTACAACCAATGTTGATAAATCTGCAAAAGATAACATAATCTTATCAGTAAAGGTAAACGGTAAAGAACAGACTATTGAAGGGAGTCATCTCCTGGTAGCAACAGGAAGGGTTCCAAATACCTCTTTTTTAAATCCTGCAGCGACAGGAATAACTCTGGACAAAAGAGGTTTCATCCCGGTAAATGATTATCTGGAAACTTCTGTTCCCGGGATATTTGCCATAGGAGATGTGAATGGTGGTCCAGCTTTTACCCATGTTTCGTATGATGATCATAAGATCCTTCTAAAAAATATTTTAGAACAAGGAAATGCAACGACTTCCGGCAGAATTTTACCTTATGTTGTTTACATAGACCCACAACTGGGTCGCATTGGACTTAATGAAAAACAGGCTAAAGAGCAGGGATATGATTACCGGGTAGCAAAGATTCCTATGAGCTGGGTTGCCAGGGCAATCGAAACCGATGAAACAAATGGCTTAATGAAAGCCATTATTGATTATAAAACAAAACAGATACTCGGGGCTTCAATTCTGGGTAAAGAAGGTGGGGAACTTATGACTGCCATTCAGATAGCTATGCTTGGTAAACTACCTTATACTGCTCTGCGGGATGGAATGTTCGCTCATCCTACACTTGCCGAATCATTTAATACACTCTTTGGATCTGTGGATGAATAGAAAATAGACTATGATAAAAAGAATATTAGCTGTTTTATCCTGCCTGAAAATAATGACCAAAATTGTGATTCCTACACTGGAATATGCATTCCACCTCCGGGATAGTATTAAGTAATATAACGAACAATAATTTATTTAATTTAATCTCCAGGGAAATCATCATTAACTAATCGAATAGGAGGTAGATGATTACTTCATCTACCTCCTATTCGATTAGTTAAATTATTTATGTATTACTAAAAAGATCGAACTGCGCGAACTCTTATGGCGGAATACTTATCAAAAACATTTGACGAGCCATCAGATAAACGCACATAATAAGCCTGTGCTTGATTTACTTGAGATGAACTCCAATAGTAGTCGGAATTACCAGTTGCAAAACCTCCTACTCCTGCCCATATAAGATTGAGATATATCTGTTCAAGCTCATCTTTTGAAGGAAGAAACCAATCATTATATGTTGTTGAATTATTTTGTACTTCTAAATCATAACATAATTGTGCTGCTTTACCTGTTTGACCAATTTTATTCAACTCAGCAACAATTATGCCTGTATTATTCATCCCGGTGCCGATACTGGTTTCTGTTCCTTCAATATCTGTCATATAACCACCCCATTCTTTTCCAACCCACTCAGTCTCTACCGGGGCAGCTTCCAAGTATCTCCAGCCGTCTGTTTCATAATTTGGGTTGATATAGAAAATCAGTCCCCCTGCAGGACCGGTATCTCTGAGTGCATATGAATAAAATGTTTCGGGAAAGATAGCTGTCACAACCCCTGAGTTTGCAGAATTAGCAACAGACGTTGCCCCTGCTACGGTGAAGAAATCGGCAGTTACACCCTCTAAGGTATAGCCTGTCTTTGGTGTAAGAGTGATAGTTGCTGTGTAGACCGTGTTTACCTGAAAGGGGCTATGGTTGGGATTCCAGGTTACCGTTCCACTATATTGAGCCGTCTGTGTAATTGTTGCAACTGGTATTGCTCCGGTTACCGGTGGTGTTATCCCTGGTATTGCTGCCTGGGTAATTACAGCTGCTTCTACCGGCCCAACGGATGTACTGGTTACTGCCCCGGTATATTCCCCTGTTCCGGTTGCTGTAACTTTAATCCATTTTTCCACATTAATAGGTGCAAGTAGATAGGTATTTAAATTTGCACCAGGAATATCTTCATATGTTCCGTCTATTGTGGTGCATATTTGCCACTGATAAGTCGCCGTTGCCTCTGCCGGTGTTAATGCTCCGGCAGTAAGTTCGTGGCTCACTGTAACGGTTCCGGTAATGACCCCCATATTACTTAAAACTATCTTTGTCTTAATAAGTGTACCTGTACTAGGATCGGAAACCAGATGAGTTTCTGTTTCCTGGAACCTTGCATAAAAAGTATAAGAGGTATTTGGTGTTAAGGATTCAAATGAAGTACTTTCCTGCCAGCTCCCATCATTCATTCTATATTCAGCACCATTTATCATATTAAGTTGAATAGAACTATCTGTAACCTCAAAAGCGATCGGTGCTGATGGCGCTGATATAGCTTCTGCTTTTCCTGCTGGACCTACATGATCACTTATCACAATCCCCGTATAACCCCCTGTTCCATTTGCCTCAACCTTAATCCATTTTCCTATCTCATCGGCGGTAAGTGTATATGTATTTGTAGTTGCACCAATAATATCTTCATATGTTCCGTCTACTGTAGTACTCGCTTGCCACTGATAATTTGCGGTTGCACCTGCAGGTGATGGTTTTGCTGTTAAAGTTTCGTTAAAAATAGCATTGCCATCAATAACAATTGCGCTTATTGTAACAGGTGAAGCAGGTGGGCTCGTTGAAGATGAAGGCGGAGGTACCGAGGGATTGAGTGTCTCATTAACAGTATCACCGACGGCATCGTTAACATCAGGATCTTTGGTGACATCTCCCTGATCTTCCAATAATGCGGTAATCAACGCTACCAAAGCAGCAAAACTGTCACTTACCTGAATTTCTTCCAGATTAATATCTTCAGGGTCTACCCCCTCTTCCACTAGCTTTTCTACAACCAGGGCTAGAGCAGTCGATTCGGGAGTCATGGTCCCGGCATCATGGTCTTCATCTGCTGCTACAGCTTGAGGTATTACGCTTTTTAATACCACTGTGTTGCCATTGACCGTTGCAGTAGCAGTAATAATCGTATTGGGATGAACTGCTATGTTTTCAAAACTATAATAGCCGTTATCGTCAGTCGTTACCGTATGGGTGACTCCGCTGGCATCAATGATGGTGACAGTGACATTGACAGCCGGTACCCAGCCGGTGATATCCTTGGACAGCTCACCTGCATTAGGAGGAATCAATACCTGGCCTGAGATAGCTGCCTTGGGTGTTACAGGAGAAGGAATGATACCACAGCTGGCTAGAATAAAGACAATTACTAAAAGTATGATAACTGAGAAAATAATTTTACTTAATTTCATTTTGTGTCAATCTCCTTTCTTGAATTTGTTTGATAACCAATGGTTTCACATGTAGACCAACTTAAATAAATTATTAACAATAATTATTTCTGTTTTTTTCCTATCCCCTCCTTTCTGAAAAGGCAATAAAAAAAGACAGGGTAAGATTAGGTATCTTACTCTGTCTTTTTGACCTGAAAGATTCTTCCGGAGGGATTAGGAGAAAAACTTTTAAGCAAAACCCTGCTTGACCTTCCTAAGGCCTGGGGAATTGCCTCTTCGGTGCTTTTCTAGCCAAAAGCTCTCCAGAGTCCTGTCTGATAACGGTTTTTTGTGCCGGTAGGTTTCAATACCATATATCTGGTATCTTTCCTCTTGGGCGCTTTCTCTATACTATAGAGAAAGTCTTTTCTGTTATCTTCTTACAGGGTACGGTATTTGGTTGTCATGGTATAGAATGATAGATTCTGATTATTCTATTAAATCATTTCATGTAAATTAGGAATATCTTTAATCTGACTATATTATACAACATTGATTCCATAAAATCCTTTTTTTAGAAAGAGAAAAATAAAGCCCCTCAGCAATAATGCTGAAGGGCTGGAATTGACTGGCTCCCCCTATTGGATGTGTTTAGAACTTTTTGAGAAAGATAAAATATTTTATGTCCTTTATTTCTCATCTTTTGGTATTTATTCTACCATATCAGTTGTTAATTATGGAATATAATAGTTGATGTCCAATTTGGGACACTTTGGAGTGAAACCGTATTCAGAACTATGACACGTTATATAGCTATGGACTGAAGCTTCATCTGTATCCTTTAAAACAACTCCATAATTAACCGTACTTCCATCCAACCATTCCAGAAGTAGAGTGGTGATATCCCAGGATAGCCAGGTTTCTTCACCTAATATAACAGAAGTTGTGCTTTCTGGCATGTTATGGTAATTTGGTTGATTATTCCAGGTGATAGTATCTTCCTGCCAGCTTTGGGATACCCTGTGAACACTAATAATAAAACCTTCTGACCCCCCGGTTTTAGCCTGATATAATTTTAAACAGGCGCTCACAATAACGGCATTGTTTGGTATTTCACTTAAATCAAACTGTAGGTAAGCTCTTGCTACAGCGTCAAAGTCTGGATTATTTCCAATAAATAAATCGTCTTTATCTCCAAAATTATTATTATTTGGACCTGATTCATCATCACATATAACCATGGCGTCTTTACCCTTAGCCTGCCCTGGTTGTATCGTGATTGTTTGTATTATGATGAACACAGGATTCACTGTAATGGTAAATATGGCAGTACTGGTACCTGCGTTATTGATGGCAGTCAGGGTATAGGTAGTGGTTTCGGTTGGGGTTACAGAGGTAGAACCGCTTAAAGAGACATTTCCAATACCCTGGTTGATGGTGACAGTATCAGCATCAGTGACCGACCAGCTTAAGATGGCAGAATCACCTTCCTCAAGAACATATACATCTGGAGCAAAGGAATGAATGACTGGTTCTGCGGGTTTAATTCCGTTACAGGCGGATAGGAAAACAAAGAATAGTATGATAAAAAAAAATTTGAAATAATAGCCATGTTTTTTGATTATTCTTTTCATCTGAAATAGACCTCCTTTTTTTCAGATTAAAAATCTATTGAAGTCAGTCCACCACCTCCTTAATAGGTACATTGATAGTTGAGAATTATTAAAACTTTAGCAACAAAAAAAGACAGGGTAAGATTATATATCTCACTCTGTCCTTTAGACCTGAAAGATTCTTCCGGAGGGATTAGGAGAAACACTTTTTAGCAAAACCCTACTTGCCCATCCTAAGGCCTGGGGAATTGCCTCTTCGGTGCTTTTCTAGCCAAAAGCTCTCCAGAGTCCTGTCTGATAACAGTCCCTTTTGCCGGTAGGTTTCAATACCATCTTTTGGTATCTTTCCTCTTGGGCGCTCTTCCCGGATTGGAGAAGAGATCTCTCCTGTTATCTTCTTACAGGGTACGGTATTTGGTTGTCATGCTAGAAGATGAGCTTGTAAGTATACTACTTATGTTTTATGTTCGTTGATATTTCTTTACTTTTTTTCAATATACTATATTTGAATAAAAAAGTCATCTTTTTAAAGAAAAAAGGAAATAAATTAGCCCCTCAGCAAGATGCTGAAGGGCTAATTTCACTGTTTTTTTGTATAGTTAATGAATTATCAAACACTTATGGAATCTGACTTCTCACTGCTGCTAGAATCATATTCCCACCCGATCTTGGAAACCGAATCTATTTTAATGGTGAAAGTCGTTCCGCTGGCAGGATTTTTCACCCGGTCTGATTGGAAAATGACCTGCCCGTTGTTATCGGTGGTACCTGAATCGGTATCTGTGGTAGCTCCGCTCCATGATCCTGATACACTGACTCCCCCCAGAGGATTTCCATTGCTATCAACAACTTTTATAGTTGCCATAGCTGTGTAGAATCTATTTGGTCCAGCAGTATTGATATTAAACTTCAGATTAATGCTTTCAACTTTCATTTTATAAGTGCTGCTGGTTGAACTTACCGTTATAACAATGGAGTCACTTCCAGTCTTTCCACCTAAGTCTGTCACCGCTGCAGTGATAGTGTGGGTGCCTTCACTTAAGTTTTTGGAAAAACTGCCACCAGTTCCAATGTCACCACCTATGCTGGAGGTCCAGGCAAGTTTAGCGGTGAGATTCCCGTCTTCGTTGTCATTGGCTGATCCGGTAAAGGTAATCGTCTCACCAGAGGCAAAAGTCGAACCATCAGCAGGACTGGTAATCGTCACTACCGGAGCCTGGTTTTTAGTTTAATTCTATTACACCTAGATCATTGGTAGTATCTTCGGTTACAACAATTCCGGTATCCTCATAGGTAGCATATCCCTCTGCCATTATCATCAAGTATAGCTGCCCACTGGCAGCATACCAAGGAAAAAAGGTCCATCATTTGTTGTTTCAGTAGGCCTGGTAAAATCATAATTGCTGCCGGTCAGTGTAGCCGTGACGGTTGCTCCTTCAACAGGGTCATTATTAACCTAATCTACTACGTTTCTAATATCACTCCGGGTTCTTCCATCAGGAATATCACCTCAACTACCGTTTCCAAATCTGCTATGACTTCAATCACTTCTGAGTAATCATCATATCCGTCAGTATAGACATTGAGAGTATAGCTGCCTGCCGGAACACCACTTAGACTGAATGTACCGATCGGCTCATCGGTGGAAGTAGTGGTAGTATTTGTAAATACATAGGCTCCACCGGTTAATTCAACCTTGGCCCCACCTATACCCACTAATTGTGGATCTTCTTGTGGATCTTCGCTGATATTGTAATAAGAGACACTTCCGGAAACAAAGCCTGCTCCTTCTGGCACATCCTCAGACGGGTAGGTCTCAGAGGAGACTCCGATCACCGGCTTCATAAGGTATTCCCCATTCCCTAATTTGACCACTGACTTATTTGCATCAAAATCGAGGGTCAGT
>Ga0334885_1003674_pt1 | contig 14043 bp, 9 predicted proteins | sample GraSluR1_MG_8_FD_207233 | JGI IMG/M metagenome (GOLD analysis project Ga0334885, IMG submission 207233) | Sludge microbial communities from methane-producing bioreactor in Wageningen University, Netherlands - Granular Sludge_31_05-R1 | ecosystem: Engineered > Bioreactor > Anaerobic > Unclassified...
CGTCCCCACTGCTCGGCCACGAACGCCGTGGTGCCGGAGCCGCAGGTCGGGTCGAGGACGAGGTCGCCGGGGTCCGTGGTCATGAGGAGGCAACGGGCGATCACCTTCGGGTTCGTCTGGACTGCGTACAGCTTCTCGTCTGTGAACTGCCCAGTCACCGTGTCCAGCCACAGCGTCGTGCGCACCTTAAGGGGGAAATCGTCAGCGGCTCGCACATACTGGATTGTGTTCTCCGCCACATGGAGGCGTCCCCCCGAGGCCAACCGATTCATGCCGTCCGGATGGCTTGCCTTCCAGTGGTTGTTGGGTCTTGGGCGGTAGGTCTTGCCCCGATAGGCAAAGGCCTGATCCTGTGACGCCGAGCCCTGGGAGAGGATGTTGTCCGGCTTGTACAAGAGCGATCCGTCCGGGATGGGCTCGCGCCCTCGTGCCTCTGCCGCTGTCATGCCTCGGGAGCTCCCGTCTGGGAGGACCAGCCATCTGTATCCGCCGTCACCTGGCTCTTTGCGCATCTCCTCAAAGAGCGTGTGCACCTTGGGCGGCCGCGACGCGTCTCGGTAGTACCATAGGACATAGTCGCCAGCGCGCGTCAGACCCGTTGTCTCGAAGCCACTCGTCGTCACGAAGCCGATGATCGCCGCGAAGTTGCCAGGCCCGAAGACGTCATCGAGCACTTCACGAACATGGTGGAGGTTCTCGTCATTGATCTGCACGAACACACTGCCCGTCTCGCTCAGCAACTCCTTCGCCAGCAGCAGGCGGTCTCGCAGGTACGTCAGGTACGAATGGATGCCGAGCGTCCAGGTGTCGCGATAGGCCCGGATCTGCTCGGGCTCCCTTGTCAGGTCGTCGTCGGCGCCGTCCTTCACATCCCGCTTGTCAACGCGGGCCTGGAAGTTACTGTTGTAGCCGATGCCGTAGGGCGGGTCGATGTAGATCATCTGCACCTGCCCGGCCATGCGCTCCCGCTCCAGCAGGGAGTTCATGACGACCAGTGAGTCACCGAGCACCAGCCGGTTCGCCCAGTCCATGGGGTGGCGGTAGGCCTCCACCGCCTCGTGCAGGGGCATCTCCGGGTCGCCGAACAGGGACTTCTGGACCTCCTCGCGCTTGACCGCGCGCAGGATGGCCTGGGTGGAGATACGCTCGTGGATGTACAGGGGGACGCTATCGACCTCGAAGGAGGTGTGCTCCGCCTTGCCCGCCCACTGCAGCCAGGGCTCCTGCATGCGCTCCAGCTCGCGGGCTTTGGCCTGGGCAACCTCGAGGCTGTCGGCGGCGGCGATCTCGGCCAGTAGCCGCTCGGCCCGCTCGCGCACCTCCTGCGAGTCGAACATGAGCCGGGGATCGAGGTGGGGGTTGTAGGAGTACCGCCGCCGGGGCGCACCGGCGGCGGCGGGGGCCTCGACCTCCGCCGCCAGACCGGCGGGCGGGTTGTTGAGGCGTTCGTCCTCGTGGCGATAGTCGGCGACCTCGGTCTTCCGGTCGTTGTTCCGCTTGCGCGCCATAGGGCCACCTCCAGGATGTTGGCTGCGCCCCTGTGGGTTCGCGGGTCTTCGACCGCGGCGGGCTCGGGGCGAGGGCGGGGGGCGTCGTCACATAAGACGCCCCAGGCAAATCAGTTTCGCGGTTTGTTGAGCAATCCCTTCCTGCGGGGAGAGCGTCGCGCCGTGGGATGGCGGCCCCACATCGGGTCGGAGGGCGCGTGCCATTGCCGTCAGCCCCGCCAGGGGCGGAACACAAAGAGGCGGGGGCGTGAGCCCCCGTGAAGAGCGCCTCGAACACCAGCCTCCGCCCGACGACGTAGAGCCCCGGAGGGGCGGCACCAACCGAGGGCGCGGCGGGTCTCTGTGCCGCCCCTCCGGGGCTCGGGGTCGGTGGCGCGCTCGCGACGGGGGCTAACGCCCCCGCCTGGTTGTGTATAGCCCCTGCGGGGCTGACGGCGGACGGCGACGGCGAACGGCACACGGCTACGGCGGCGGGGTACAGGCCCCCGCCCTACAGACGGCCACGGCAGGAAGCCGTTTGCCGTACTCCCCCTCATCCCGTCTCCGCGGCCGTATCGCGGAGTAAGGGAGAGGGGGCAGGGGGGTGAGGCGACGTTCAGCGCCGTCCGAACGGCGAACGGCCACGGCGGACAGACGACGCCCTTCGCCCTCCCCCTACCGCACACCCACCACGTACTTCACCGGTTGCGACGAGGTGTAGCCGATGTTGTGGCGGGCACCCACGATGACGATATCCCCCGTCGGCCGGTCCTCCAGACCCCACCAGTGGGACAGGTTCACATCCCCCTCCCCCGGCTGTAGACCGTCTACCTCAATCACGCTGCCTCTGCGCAGCAGGAGGGTCTTTGGGTCCACCTCCCCGATCACCAGCGGGTGCCGCGGATGATTGCCGCGGCAGTTCTGGGGGCTGAGATTCCCGATCCAAAGGCACCGGCCCGAGGAGTGCGTGAGAAGCTGCGACATCGCGCTGGGGGAGTGGAAGCTCGAGCCGTCGTCGTACGTCCACTGCTGTGGCGTGGTCCAGGTGTACCCGCCGTCTTCTGACACCGAGAACCACTTGTAGCTGGGGAGAAGGCAGTCGGGGTCCTTGCTGCCCCCGTTGCTGCCCCGCATCACGCACAGGATCCGGCCATCGGCGAACTGGGCCAAGGTGGGCTCGATCATGCCCCTGGTCGAGCGCGCGGGATCGCCCTGGATGCGCCGGGCCGTCTCCCAGCTCAGGCGGCCGTCATCCTGCCAGGTGCCGATGACGATCACCACATCGGTGTACGTGAACCCGCCGCCGGGTGAGGCGAGCTTGCCGTCCTCGCCCAGGATGCAGGCCTGGGCCGGGATGAGGATCTTGCCCTGCTGCGTGCGCAGCATCTGGGAGCCCACATCTCCCATGAAGATGGCGTTCTTGCCGCGCCAGACGCCCTCGAAGGGGTTCTCCTCCGTCTGCCCCGCCGCCACGATCTGCTCGTCGAACAGGTAGGTCTTGCCCCCGTCTTTCGACACGCGGTAGCGCAGGTAGTAGGTCTCCAGGGCCACGGGTGGCTCCACGGTGTTTGGGTCCAGGCCGGGGGTGTCCATGGCCGGGACCACGCGGACGATATTGCCGGTGAGGTGGTCGGCAAAGAGCGGGAATCCCTCGCGGCGGTAGCCGTGGGGCAGGCCGCCGTCGAAGTCGGGGCTGGGCGGCAGTGAGGTCCAGCTCTGGCCGTTGTCCGGCGAGTAGCCGCCGACCTTGACCATCTGGGTTCCGGTGGCGTGCAGGTACGAGGCGTGCATCAGCGGTGAGGTGGCGTCCAATAGCGTCTTGCTCTCGAGCGTGAGTGTGAGTGGAAGCATGGCGGCGGTCTCCTGTTCGTCCGAGAGTGCGGGCGGTGAGGTGAGCGGCGCGGTTGCGAAAGCGAGTGCGGCGAGCAGGTGGCGAAGGCGCATTGGGAGGCTCCCGGACATGGTGATGGGCGGGGCGATGGCGGACCGCAGCGGTGGCGCCACGGACCTTCGAGCACCGCTATTGGGGATTTCGCGCTCTCCCCTGGTTGCCCTTCCTCGACCGCCCGACCCTCTGCATGCGAAACAGACGTGAAACAGCTTGGAAAGCCCGACGAAACACCGGGACGGTACTCTCAGCCCGGCCTTGAACCAACAGGGCGCTTTGCCCGCGAGGAGGACGTACCGATGCAACGTTTTGTCACAGTGACGGTCATGGCCCTGGTGGCGGCCACGATGGGTGCCCGGGCATGGGCGCAGGCCGATGCCCCACAGCCGCCACCGAGTCTGCAGTCGCTGGCGGAGCAGGCCACGAGCCTGAAGGTCGCCGCCGACACCGTCTGGGTGGTGATGGCGGCAGTATTGGTGTTCTTCATGCAGGCCGGGTTCGCGTATGTCGAGGCCGGGTTCACCAGAGCCAAGAACGCCACGAACATCCTCACGAAGAATCTTGTGGACTTTGCGGTGGGCTCTCTGGCCTACTGGGTCCTGGGCTTCGGCCTGATGTTCGGTGCCGGGAATGGTTTCCTCGGACTCTCGGGGTTCTTGCTCAATGAGAGCACCCCACAGACCTTCGACTCCCTGAGTTGGTCGGGTGTGCCTTTGATGGCCAAGTACCTGTTCCAGCTTGTGTTCGCGGCGACGGCGGCGACCATCGTCTCCGGCGCGATGGCCGAGCGCACCAAGTTCAAGTCCTACCTGGTCTACTGCGTGGCCATCAGCGCCTTCGTCTACCCGATCAGCGGGCACTGGATCTGGGGCGGGGGCTGGCTGGCGAAGCTGGGCATGTGGGACTTCGCAGGCTCCACGGTGGTGCACTCTCTGGGCGGCTGGCTGGCCCTGGTCGGAGCCTGGATGCTGGGACCGCGGATCGGCAAGTACGACAAGCAGGGGCGGGCGGTGGCCATTCCCGGGCACAGCCTGCCGATGGCTACGCTGGGCACCTTTGTCCTGTGGATGGGCTGGTTCGGCTTCAACCCCGGGAGCACCATGGCCGCGGACCCCGACGCCATCAGCCACATCGCGGTGACGACGAACCTCGCCGCCGCCGCCGGAGCGCTCGTGGCGTTGGTCCTGAGCTGGGGAGTGTACAGGAAGCCCGACCTGGGCCTGTCGCTCAACGGCGCCCTTGCCGGCCTGGTGGCGATCACGGCGGGCTGCGCCTTCGTCTCCCCGCTCTCGTCGGTCGTCATCGGTGCCGTCGCCGGCGCGGCAATGCTCGTGGCGGTCCGATTCTTCGACAGCGTCCACATCGATGATCCCGTGGGCGCCATCTCCGTGCACGGTGTGTGCGGGGCTCTGGGCACTCTGGCCGTCGGCCTGCTGGCGCAGGAGCAGTTCGCCCCCGGCACCACCGGGAACGGTCTTCTGTTCGGAGGCGGGCTGAAGCTGCTGGCCGCTCAGGCCACCGGAGTTGCGGCGGTGTTCGGCTGGGCGATGGTGACCGGCGCGGTCATCTTCGGGGCCGTCCGAGCCGCGGTGGGTCTGCGGGTGGAGCCCCAGGAGGAGATCGACGGCCTGGACATGCACGAGCACGGCGCCGCCGCCTACAGTGAGATCTTCGTGCAGCCCTTCGGCGGCTCCAATGGCTTCGCCATCCCGCTGCAGACCCTCCAGGAAACCAGCGAGAGCCCGGACACTCAGGTCCTTGAGCCCATCAGCGTCCCCTCCACGCCGATGGCTCTACTGACCGCCATCATCAGGCCCCAGGAGCTGGAGCGAGTGCGCCAGGCCCTGGCCGAGACCGGCGTCATGTCGCTGACCGCCACGGAGGTCAGGGGCAGCGGACGGCAGGGAGGCATCAAGGAGGTCTTCCGCGGGGTCGAGTACACCGTCTCGCTGCTGCCCAAGATCCGCCTCGATATCGTGGTTGCGGAGGAAAAGGTGCAGCAGGTGGCCGGCGCCCTGATGAGCGCGGCGCGGACCGGCGCCGTTGGGGATGGGAAGGTGTTCGTCACTCCGGTCGCCGATGCAATGCGCATCCGTACCGGGGAGCGCGGAGTGGCCGCCGTCTAGCCGGGGCGGCATCCCGGCCGCCGCTTGGCCCGCGCCCCGGTTCGCTCGCCTCACCGGGCGCAGCCCGGAAGTCACATGCGTATCCGACAGCCCGTCAACAGCAAAGGAGCAACAACCATGACCCGACCGGCCGCAGTGACGTTGGTGGCGGCACTCGTGCTGACCACCTCTGTCTGTCTCGCTACCCCCTCGACGCTCGTCTGGATCCCATCCACCGACGTGCAGGCCGTCAGGACCTGGCACTTCGGAGTGGATAACCTGTTCACCCTGGGCACCCCCGCCAAGCAGGCGACGGACTGCACCGACATCGGGCTTACCTATGGACTGGCGCGCAACCTGGAGGTCGGCATCGACCTGCTCAGCGGCATGAGCGATCCGCTGTTCTTCAACGCCAAGTACGCCCTGGGCTCGTTCGGTGCGAAAGACGAGTGGTCCGTCGCCGTGGGCGCCTACGGCCTGGGCCTCGAGGACACAGTCTCGCAGGACATCTGGTACGGCCTGGTGAGCTACAGGTGCGGGCAGGACCGACTTCACCTGGGGTACTTCACCGGGGCCGGCCACGTGCTGACCGACCCCTTCACCGGCGCCGACGAGAGCGCCGGCATCCTGCTGGGCTGGGACCGACCGCTGGCCGACAGATGGTGGGCCGGAGTGGACTATCAAGGCGGCCGCAGCGCGGTTGGGGCCCTGAGTCTGGGGGTGGCCTACAGCGTCTCTGAGACCTCGTCGGTGCTCCTGGGGGCGAGCTTCTGGAACAACGGCGGTATTGCTAACGCGCTCACCTTCCAGTATGATCTGGACCTGTAGGTGCGGGGTGTTTCGACACGAGCCACCTAATCCGGTGGAGGCCTCCGATCGAGATCGGGGGCCTTTGTGTGGGTGCACAAGTGGCTGTGAATTGGCCCATATACCTCAGAAGAGACGTGATTTGCCCTCAAGAACCGCTGCATTCGGCCGTAAACCCAAGAGGGTGAGTCGTCTTTGCATATCCTGTGTAACAGGGACCCTGCCCGCCCTCGGTCTTGGCCTCCGCGAGGATTGCACCCCACCGGACCCGATCCGCAGACACGCACAAGGAGAGATGACATTGTCGCGCGCACCCTGGACGTCTCTATTGCTCCTGGTCTGCACCGCAGGCATGGCGCTGGGCTCACCGCTGAACCTGATATCGGTGCCCTCCACCGACACACAGCCTGTGGGAACCTACCGGCTGGACGTGGACAGCATCTCGGTCATCGGCACCACCGACAAGTACGTGAACGATCTGGGGTCCACCGGACTGAGCTATGGGGTGTGCCGGGGTCTGGATGTGGGCGTTGAGGTCCTGTGGGGTGTGGACCACCCGTTCTTCGTCCACGCCAAGTACGCGTTCCCGCTGTCCAGCGAGAGCGAGGCTTTCAAGATGGCCGTCGGGGGCTACGCCCTCGGGCTGGACAACGCCCCGACCCACGATATCTGGTACGGGGTGGTCAGCTATGCCTTCGGGGCCGACCGGCTGCACCTGGGGTACTTCACCGGGAATGACAACACCCTCCGCGATCTGCTGGCCGGCACCGACGAGAGCAGCGGTCTCCTGCTGGGCTGGGATCGCACGCTGGGGGAGCGCTGGTGGGTCGGCGTGGACTACATGGCCGGCAAGAGCACTCAGGGGGCGCTGAACGTAGGTGTCCGCTACGACATCTCGCCGGACTCGTCGTTGCTGTGCGGGTTTGACTTCTGGAATCACGACGGCATCGCCGATACGGTGAACCTCCAGTACCAGTTGAGCTTCCGGTAGAAGCCTGTCCGGAAAGCCGGGGCCGCCGTGAGGGTGTCATCCTGAGCGACCGTCCCGCGGAGCGGGACAGCGAAGGATCTCGTTGGCGCTCAGGGGCTTCAAGGAGCTCTTCCGCCCATGCGGCGCAGGTCCGGGCCCGCGCCGCCCGCGCTTGCGACACCGGCGCTCCCGGATGACATGGAGCGGGTTCCCGGCCAGGCCTCCACGCTTCATTCGGACGCCACACCGTCTCCGGCCCCCCGGCAATCGGGGGGCCGGTTTGTGTTGCGACGCCGGTTGTCCGTCGGGGCCCCACCCGCGGAGTGGTTCGGGCGCCGGTAGGGCGTGTTCCCCTTCGTACGCCTGTCTTTGGTCTTCCTCGCCATTCGGAGGGGATGACCTATCCACAATCTCGCCACACAATGCCAAGAAGAATCCGTTAGACGCCGTGCCTGTAGGGGTGGCATACTCCCGCGTCGGATTGGCGCTTCGTGCAGCGTGGCGCCGATTGCGGACGTCCATCTCCCGACAGTCCACCCCCCTGGAAGCGGTGATCTGGTGGTGGGGCGTCTTGCTATGGGTGGTGGGGGTCCAAGGGGGGGTGTTCGGCACCAGGGATCACAGGACATCTTTGACCACCGTGCGCTCCGCGGCGGCAGGCAGCGAGTGTGCCGGGCCGCGCGGCGTAAGGGGGAACAGTCGGAGACCGGGCGGTCGTGCCGCCTTCGCGGCGGGCGAAAGCGGCCGGGAGCCGACTGACGGAGGGAACAGGGCCACTGCCTGGCATGTGGTCCACACGCACAACCAAGGAGAGATCCACATGGCGCGTATCGTTGGAATGATCGCAGTCGTCGCATGTCTCACCGCAACAGTGGCCTACGCCATGCCGTCCAGTCTGATTCTGGTGCCGTCCACCGATGTACAGGCCGAGCGCAGCTTCCAGGTTAACTACGACAATGTGACCATCCTGGGCACCCCCACCAAGGTCGCCCGCGACGGCAGTGCCTTCGGTCTGCAGTACGGTGTCTGCAAGGGCCTCGAGGTCGGCCTGGACTATGCGACCAAGACCGACGATCCTTTGTACTTCAACGCCAAGTACAGCTTCGATCCGTTCGGTGCCAACAAGGAGTTCGGCTTCGCCATCGGCGGCGCGGCCTTCGGGACAAACGAGAACACCTCCCCCAACCTGTGGTACGGTGTGCTGAGCTACAAGTTCGGCGTGGACAGGCTGCATGTGGGGTTCTTCACGGGTGACGACAACGTCCTGGCCGACCCGTTCGACGGCTCCGACGAGAGCAGCGGCCTGATGCTGGGCTGGGACCGCCCGCTGGATGACAAGTGGTGGCTGGGCGTGGACTACATCTCCGGCGAGAGCGCCATCGGCGGCCTGAATGTCGGCGTCAAGTACGCGGTCTCCGACAACTCCGCACTCCTGCTGGGCTACAACTTCTGGAACAACGACGGCCTTGCCAGCTCGCTCAACGTGCAGTACGACCTGATGCTGGGCAAGTAAGCCGTACGGTACGCACCGCAGGTGAGTTTGCAGCGGCCTCCCGGGATCGGGAGGCCGCTTCGTGTTCTGTACCGGCACGACGGATGCCACGGCCCCACCGACTCCGGGCCGAAGGGTATCCTGTGTCTCGCGGCGAATTGCTGTGGGAATACCCCTGACTACCCGGGCGCCGTCCCTGCGCCGCCCTGCGGAGGCATTGTGATGAGATTCGCGATCTGCAACGAGATCTTCTGGACCGAGGACGCCGAGAAGTGGAGCATCGCCCGGCAGTTCGAGGCCGCGGCAGAGGCGGGGTACGACGGCTTGGAGATCTCGCCCTTCACCCTGAACTTTGACGTGCGGGCCATCACCGACGAGCAGAAGGCGCAGATCGTCGACAGCTCCAAGAGCACAGGGGTCGCCGTGGCCGGTATCCACTGGCTGCTGTCGCACACCGAGGGCTATCACGTCACCGACCCTGACCCGGAGGTACGCGAGGCCACGGCGCGCTATATGGAAGACCTGGTGCGCTTCGGTGTCGAGATCGGCGGCTCCATGATGGTGGTGGGCTCTCCGCAGCAACGGTGGGTCAAGGAGGGCGTGATGTACGGCGAGGCCTGGGGCTGGTTCCGCGACTGCATGCGCCGCTGCGGGGAGGTGGGTGCCGAGGCCGATTTCAAGGTCTGTATCGAGCCGTTGGCGGTGTGTGTGAACAACAACCTGGTGCTCCGGGCCGCCGAGGCGCGGCAGATGGCCGCGGAGATCAACCTCCCCAATGTGGGCGTGATCCTCGACACCTACAGCATGCTGCACCAGGAAGTGGACCTTCCCGGCGAGATCGCCCAGACCGCCGACGTGCTGTTCCACTATCACTGCAATGACTACAACAAGCGCGCCCCCGGCTGGGGAGACACGGACTTCGTGCCCCTGATGAAGGCGCTGCTGGACGCCGGATTCGACGGGTACGCCTCCATCGAGGTGTTCGATTTCGAGCCCGACGCGGTCCAGCACATCACTTGCGGCCTGGCAGCACTGAAAGCGGCATTGGAGCGGGCCCGGGGTCTGTAGCCGCCGCCGTGGGCCGTCGCCGTACGCCGTCATCGTCCGTCTTTTGCGCCCTCACAGGAGGCCTCCCATGGCATACTGGGCCGACATTGACCCCGCGCAGTACCCGAAGCTCACCGGCACCCCTCCGGGCCCCAACTCCCAGCACTGGCACGCCCGCGCCGGGGTCTACATGAAGGGTTACTCCAGCCAGGTGCGGCTGTTTCCCGTGGCCTTCGAAAGCGGCCACGGAGTGACCCTGACCGACGTGGATGGCAATGTGTACCTGGACTTCTCCAGCGGCATCTACGTCACCGGGCTGGGGCACTGCCATCCCAGGATCTCCGAGGCGGTGGCCGAGGCGGCCAAGACCCTCATGAACTGCCATGACTTCACCACTCCGATCAAGGCGCGGCTGCTGGAGAAGCTTGCGGAGGTCTCTCCCGGCGACCTCAACGGCATCCAGTTCTACGATTCGGGGACGGCGGCGGTGGAGGCGGGCCTGCGCATCTGCCGGGCGGCCAACCACCCCAATATGGAGTTCATCTCCTTCCACAAGGACTTCCACGGCAAGACGCTGGGCGCCGTCTCCCTGGCCCGGATGGACCCCACTCAGGGCCTGCGGGCGCCGGGGTACTTCCTGTGTCCAAGGGCCTTCTGCTACCGCTGCGCCTTCAAGATGACCTACCCGCAGTGCGGCATGTACTGCCTGGACTACATCGATACGGTGATCAAGGAGGAGACCGCCGGACGCGTGGCGGCCATCGTGCTGGAGCCGATCCAGGGCTGGGCCGGCTCGACCGTGCCGCCGGAGGGCTATATGCAGGCCCTGCGCAGGTTCTGCGACGAGCGGGACATCCTGCTCTTCGCCGACGAGGTCCTCACCTGCATGGCCCGCACGGGGAGGATGTTCTGCGTGGACCACTGGGACGTGGTGCCGGACGTGATGACTCTGGGCAAGGGGCTGGGCAATGGCTTTCCGATCACGGCCATGCTGGTGAGCGACCGCTACAAGGACCTGGTGGAGAAGATCAGCGCCTCCACCAGCTACGGCGGCAATCCCATGGCCTGCGCGGCGGCGCTGGCGAGCATCGAGGTCATCCAGGAGGAGGCTCTGGTGCAGCGTGCCGCCGACCTGGGCGACTTCCTGATGGCGCGCATGGAGAAGATGAAGCAGGATCACCCGCTGATCGGCGATGTGCGGGGGAAGGGCTGTCTGCTGGGCATCGAGCTGGTGCGGGATCGGGAGACGAGGGAGCCCGCGGAGGAGGAGGGCAAGCTCGTGTATCAGCGGGCGTTCTCCAAGGGTCTGGCGTGGATCCCGGCCGGCAATGTCCTGCGCATGTCGCCGCCGCTGATCATGCAGAAGGAGGCGGCCCAAAAGGCGATGGACATCATCGAGGAGAGCATCGCGGAGGTGGAAAGGGAGCGCGGGTATGCCTGAGGGGGCCGCGCCCGCCGTCCGTCGTCGCCGCCGCGTGTCCGATTCGACCGTACCGGAGGTACAGCCATGAAGACCACCCACACTGCGTCGATCGCGCTGGCGCTGCTGGTCGCGAGTCTGGGCACCGCGGGAGCCGAGGGGTTCGCGTACAAGGTGACGTTCTCTTCGGCCGTTGTCCTGGCCCTTCCCGCCGAGACGGCCACCGGCCCCGTGGTCTACGTGCGCGGCCCGGAGGAGAGTTGGCGGCCCGGGGAGTTCAAAGTGGAAGACGGGCGCATCGTCATGTCGCTGGACCCGGCCACCTTCAAGGGCGGCAGGGCCCTGATTCTCATCAACCCGCCGGAAGGGATGGACATCCATGACTCCCGGCCGCCGGAGCTGGTGGGGATCGTGGTGGACGGAGTACCGCAAGAGCCGAGCGATCGGCTCGACCTGGGTGCCGGTGAGCGCTGGCCGCGCCGGATCGAGGTGAAGGTCGTGGATCGAGAGAACCTCCCCGACCCCGCCTCGGCGGCGATGCAGCTCGGCGGTCTGCCCGTGGAGAACCTCCGCGCCGTCCCCGGCCCACAGCCCAATACGCTGCTGCTCCGCGCCCGACTTCGGAAGCCCGACTACGGCGACCACCAGATCACCTACTCCGTGGCGGACAATTCCCCGCAGGCCAATCGCCTCACGGGGACGATCGGCTTCGGCCGCTTTGACCTCACCAACTACGTCATCGCCGTGCAGGGAGCGACGCTGACGCCCGACAGCTCCTTCTCCGGGTACGATGACATGGCGGTGCTGCAGGACGGGATCAAGCCCGAGGCGGGGTCCTCCCTGCCCGGATCGATCAGTTGGGCCTCGGCGGAGACGGACGCGCCGCACTGGGTCGAGGTGGACTTCGGACAGCCGCGGGAGGTCAGGGAAGTCTCCCTTCACTGGGCCAACTACAGCCACGAGCTCCACACCTCGAGGTGTTTCGAGGTGCAGGTGCCCGAGGGCGACGGCTGGAGGACGGTGTACCGTTCGCCGGAAGCGGGCGAGAAGCCCGGAGCGTGCACCACGGCGGAGTTCGCGCCACAGACGCTGAGCCGGCTTCGTGTGTACCAGCCGGCCGGTTGCGGCAGCCCGGCGCGGCCGAACCTCATGTGGCTGACCGAGATCGAGGCTAGATAGCCGACACGGTCGGTCCTGTGTCGATGCCCTGCAGGCATGGGTCGCGCAGGGCGCGCCGAACCGCGGATTGGTGCAGGCCTCGCCGCCTGCGTTCCGGCGCACGTCGCGGACGCAGTCGCCAGAAGGGGGATACGGACCATGCGCAGCTTGCTGCTTCTTGTCGCCGTGGCCGTGATGGTGCCGCCGTGCCCGGCCGCGTCCGTGAGCGAGGACGATGTTGTCCTGGTCGAGGAGATCGAGAACTTCGGCCGGACCGTGGGGCTGGAGCCGGTAGGCATGGAGGACGCCTCGGGCAAGATCGCCATGATCCTGGGCGGGCCTCAGTCCTCGGCCCAGGGGGCCGTGAAACTGCCGCCCGGCAAGTACACCCTGCTGGTGAGCGTGTGGGCCCCCGCCGGCGACCAGGACGGGTTCTTCGTGGACATCCGCGACCTGCGCGACCGGCGTGTCCCCCCGGGACAGCGGGCCTGGCACACGCTGGCCTATGACCTGCAGACCACCGCCGAGGAGATCGTGCCGATCTCGGTTGTCGTTCAGGAGGTGGGCCTGCGGGTCGATCAGATTGCGGTGGTCAAGGGGACGCTGAAGACCAACGCGGTGCGGGCGATCGATGTCCCGACGGCCAAGATGCAGGGGGTGCAGATGAGCCTGGACGAGCTGCCCCGCCTGGTCTCCACCGCCGTCCTGGCCGCGGTGCCGGACGCTCCCTTCACGGCCGATGCCGACACCGTGGCCCACCTGGACTTCGAGGCCGACATCCAGGGCGCGACGGGGACCTTCGAGGTCTCGGAGGGTCGCTTTGACAGGGGCCTGTACCTGGGGGCACCCGATGGGCGCCTGGTGCTGGAGCTCTCGGACGCAGGCCTCGGCACGGCGGGTACCGTGGAGCTCTGGGTGCGTCCGCGGCCGGCCCAGCGCCTGTGGTGGGACCAGGGCTGGCACTACTTCCTGCACCTGGAGCCCGCCGCGGAGGCGCCGGCGGACGCCGTGAGCATCGGGCTCAGCCGCCATCCCGGCACCCAGTTGCAGCTCAGCGCCAGGGGCGTGCACTCCCCACTCGGGGAGGCCATCTCGATCGCCACGGGCTCGGCGAGCATCGAGGACTGGCACCATCTCCTGGTCTCCTGGGACTTCGGCGCCAAGCCCCAGTACCTCTGGCTGCTTTTGGATGGTGTAGGCAAGCAGGTGCACTTCACTCCCTGGATCAGCGCCGCCTCGTTCAGCCGTATCGAAATCGGCAATTCCCCCCTGTCCGGCGGGCTGCCGTATTTGCAGCTCGATGGGACCGTGGATGAGGTCCTCGTCAGCCGCGGCTCGGTCAAGAGCCGGCTGGGCAGGTGAGCGGCCCTGCCCGCGCGCGGCGGCCAGCGGGCCGTCGCCGGGCTCCGGACCTTGCCCGGAGCGGTCCACGGGTTTCACCCGTGGCTATTGTGCCTTGCCCCTTCGGGGCAGACGGCGACGGCACTGCCAACGGCCGTGCGCCGAGCCGCCACCACACACATGCGCACGCCAACCGAATGGAGCCATGACCATGAGCTACTCCGGCATCACCGCGCTTGGTTTGTGCCTCGCTCTGACCCTCCCCGTCGCCGCCCAGGACCTTCCTCAGCAGGCCTCCGCCGCCATGGCCAAGGCGGTACACTATCTG
>Ga0334885_1003691_pt1 | contig 13971 bp, 9 predicted proteins | sample GraSluR1_MG_8_FD_207233 | JGI IMG/M metagenome (GOLD analysis project Ga0334885, IMG submission 207233) | Sludge microbial communities from methane-producing bioreactor in Wageningen University, Netherlands - Granular Sludge_31_05-R1 | ecosystem: Engineered > Bioreactor > Anaerobic > Unclassified...
GATACCGGTTCTCGAAAAGAGTATCAGGGGTTGATCCTTATACTAATCCTTCTAGTTTGGGGAGGATTTGCTATTGTCTTTTCGCTAATTCGCTTTTCACGGGATTCTGTTCTTGGATTTATCATCTTGGGGCTTTTTGGAATCGTTGCTTTATTTGTTGCCTATCCTCTTGTGGAAGCAGTTCGCCTAACCTTCACAGGCCTGGATGGATTCACCTTGAACAATTGGATTCGGGTCCTTCAAAACAATCAATACTTGAGAGCGCTTTGGGGAAGCATTCAACTTGGCATATTCACTGCAACAGCATCCACATTGGTGGGGTTTTTATTTGCTTTTGTGATCACACGAACGACCGTACCTGGGAAAAAAATGCTGACTGCGATGGCCACGCTCCCAATCATTTCTCCTCCCTTCTCCCTAACTCTTTCGATTATCCTCTTATTCGGAAATAATGGGTTGATTACAAGACAGCTTTTTGGCTGGCAAGATTTCAGTATATATGGGCTTGGCGGATTGACGATCGTTCAAACGATGGGTATGTTTCCAATCGCTTTCTTAACAATGGTCGGGGTTCTTCAAGCCATTGACTCTACCCTGGAAGACGCCGCAATGAATCTTCGTGCATCCCGGTTTCAAACCTTTCGAACCATCACTTTGCCTTTGGCTGTTCCAGGGATTCTCAGCTCTTGGCTTCTTGTATTCACCAACTCTCTTGCTGATTTTGCCAATCCACTGCTTCTAGCAGGCAGCTACCGGGTCCTTTCTGTAGAAGCGTATTTGGAAGTAACTGGAATGAACCGACTTGGAAACGGGGCGGCCCTTTCCTTGTTGTTGCTTTTGCCTACATTAACTGCATTTCTGGTTCAACGATTTGTCGTCAGTAGAAAATCGTATGTGACCGTAACGGGGAAACCTTCCTCGCGATTGAACGATCTGGTTTCAAAACCGGTAAAAGTCGTACTTGTCGGTTTGATCTCGGTTATTTGCGTATTTTTAGTCAGTTTGTATGGAACCATTGTGGCAGGTTGTTTCGTAAAAAGCTGGGGAATCGATTATACATTTACACTTGACAATTTCCGAGAAGCTCTGGAACGAGGTGGTAAGGCGCTTTTAGACACTTTTACTTTATCAGCGGCAGCAACGCCAATCGCGGGTATTTTGGCTATGTTGGCCGCATTGGTAATTGTTCGGAAAAAGTTTTGGGGTAAAAGACTGTTGGAGATGCTCATACTTACCCCTTTTGCAATTCCCGGGACCTTGATCGGGATAAGCTTTATTCTTGCTTTCAACAAAGCCCCCTTTATTCTGGTTGGAACAGCAGCCATCATTGTCATCAACTATGTAATCCGTGAATTGCCTGTTGGGGTGGAAGGAGGAGTCGCAACGCTCCGACAGATTGACCCAGCCATAGAAGAAGCGGCGCAAGATTTGGGAGCAAGCGTTCCCACTGTGTTTCGAACCATTGTATTGCCTTTGATTAGGCCTGCCTTTATTTCAAGTATGTCTTATACCTTTGTCCGGTCTATGACCGCTGTTAGCGCTGTGATCTTTCTGATATCGGCGCGTTGGTATCACATTACTGTGCAAATATATAACTTCTCTGAAAATTTGCGTTTTGGTTTGGCTAGCGTTCTTGCCACCACACTCATCGCAATTGTTTTGGGCGTTTTCGGCCTGATGCGTTTATTGGTGAGAGAAAACAAGAATCTTCGGAAGACTATTTCGAGCAAGTGAGGTGTGGCTTTGACAAAAAAAGCTTCGAATATCCAGTTGATCAACATTACAAAGATATTTAAAGACCCCCAATCGAAAAAAGAGGTCCTTGCCGTTGATAATGCAGATTTTGAAATCCAACCCGGCGAATTGGTTACCCTGCTTGGTCCGTCGGGTTGCGGGAAAACCACAACGCTTCGGATGATTGCCGGGTTCGAAATACCTACCAAAGGCACGATTATGATTGGATCCAGTGAGGTAACGCAATTGCCTCCTAATCAACGGGATACGGCTATGGTTTTTCAAAGTTATGGTCTTTTTCCCCATATGGATGTCTTTCAGAATGTAGCTTACGGTCTTAAGATCCGGAAGATTCCTAGCGCGCAGCTCAAGGAACGGGTGCACAAGGTTTTGGAGATCGTGGGGCTTAGTCACCTTTCTCATCGAGCACCATCTCGCCTTTCAGGAGGACAGCAACAGCGGGTAGCACTTGCGCGTTCTTTGGTCGTTGAACCGTCAGTTCTCCTCCTGGACGAACCCTTATCAAATTTAGATGCGCTCCTACGCGAACAAATGCGCGTTGAAATCCGGAGGATTCAGCAATCCTTGAACATTACGACCGTATATGTGACTCACGATCGAGTTGAAGCGATGAGCCTTTCGGACCGGGTTGTAGTAATGAATGACGGGAAAATTGTCCAGATCGGACCCCCCGCACAAATATATGAAGAACCTATTTCTCAATTCGTTGCAGGGTTTATCGGGAAAGTAGCTTTCTTCCAAGCCAATGTTCTTGAAGTGCGAGATGCCTGCACAGTTGAATCATTAGGGAAGAAAATCACGATCCAGCGATTCGACCCCCAGATTCTCCCTGGCGATTCAGCTGTAATTATGTGTAGACCGGAATCTATGGTTCTTGCTCAACCCGGGCAAGGAATCATTGACGGAACAATCATCACTAATATTTACCTTGGTCATAGCGTTGAATCCTATGTTTCCACATCAACGGGAGAAATCCTTGTCCAGATCGATAATCCAGCTCAGAAGAAGATCCCTTCTCAAGGGGAAGCGGTTTCCATTCAAATTGTTCCTGAGCTTGCAAAAGTGTTACATCGCCAATTATAATACAGAAGGAGGTATACAATGCAAAATTTTATTTTCCAAAATGCTACTCGAATCCTTTTTGGAGCAGGGACTCATACACAAGTAGGCAAAGAAGTCAGCAGGCACACAAACAAAGTGTTACTTCACTACGGTTCTGGTTCCATAAAGAAAACCGGGTTATATGACCAAATCGTTCAAAGCCTAAGAGAATCACAGATAGGGTTTGTTGAATTGGCAGGGGTTCAACCCAACCCCAGACTCTCAATGGTAAAAAAAGGCATCGAACTCTGCCGTGAGCACAAGATTGATTTTATTCTTGCAATTGGAGGCGGAAGCCCCATTGATTCAGCCAAAGCAATCGCTGCTGGGGTTCCATACCCCGGAGATGTGTGGGATTTCTTTGCGGGTAAAAGAATTGAAAAAGCCCTTAAGCTTGGAGTAGTTTTAACGATTCCAGCTGCGGGAAGCGAATCCAGCGATTCTTCAGTAATCACAAAAGAAGAAGGATGGTACAAAAGGGCCATCGGAAGCAATCTATTGAGACCAGTATTTTCGATCATGAATCCCGAATTGACCTACCTCCTTATCAAACTGCTGCGGGAATAACAGATATGATGGCTCACATCCTTGAGCGCTACTTTACCACAGAACCCAATGTAGACTTAACAGACAGGCTTTGCGAAGCTACATTGAAGTGTATCATCCGCAATGCCCCAAAAGCATTGAAAGAACCGAATAATTACGATGCCCGCGCTGAAATTATGTGGTCAGGAACCATAGCACACAATGGTATTTTGGGTACCGGAAGGATTTCGGATTGGGCCACTCACGGTATTGAACATGAACTGAGTGGAATTTACGATATCACGCATGGGGCGGGCTTGGCCATTATTTTCCCGGCATGGATGAAGTACGTCTATCAAGTAGTACCCGAACGGTTTATGCAATATGCTTATCGGGTATGGGATGTGGCACCAGACTTTTTCAGCAAAACGAATATGATCCATGAAGGGATTGCTCGGACCAAACAGTTTTTTTCTGAGATTGGAATGCCTGTTTCTCTTACAGAAGCAGGAATCGACGCCTCTCGATTGGAAGAAATGGCTCAAAAATGCACCGAGCATGGTCCGTTAGGCTCATTCATGCCCCTTCATAAACAAGATGTTCTCAAAATTCTACAAACAGCGCTCTAATTTGATGGTGTTGAAAAGTACTGGTATACCTTTTTTGAAAGAAAGGTGATTATGTCCATCAAGAAGAAGGCTTTATGGATGTTGTTGTCGCTGATCCTAGCTATTCTATTGGTATTGTGGGTCTTTTCCACATATACGACCTTGCTCAGTTTTGCTGCTTCCGAAGAGAACCAATCCACCCAAATCATCGAGCAACTAGAATACATCATCCGCCATGAGATCCAAACTTTAGACAATCTTGTGTTTGAATGGTCAAATTGGGATGAAACTTATTCATTTTTAGAAGACCCTTCCCAGGAATATATTGATCGGAATCTAGGATTGCGGTCCTTTGAAGAGCAAAACATCCACTTGATGGTTTTTTTTGACACCGAGATGGAAATTGTACACTATGACCACTTTCAACCCGATACGTTCTTGCGTGATCCAATCCCAGGATTAATTTGGGATTTTATTCAGTCCCCATTGTTCATTGACAAAGTATTGGAAGACGAAAGCATCTTCGGAATCGTCGCTTTTAATCCTCCGATGGTTTTTTCCATTCAGCAGGTTCTGACAAGTGAGCATGAGGGCCCTTCTACAGGATGGATCGCATGGGGTCGGTACATCGATGAGCAAACACAAACCCGAATGCAACGGTTGCTTGGAGGATATGATTTCCAAATCCTAGCCCATACTGCTGCTGTCTCGTCTGTCCCCTGGCTTTTGTCAGATATTCAAAAAAACGAGTCAAGAATCAAGGTTGATAACGATCATCAGATGCGTGTATTCCGCTCTATTCAAACAGAAATCCCTGCAAACGATCTGATTATCGAGCTTAATCTATATCGAAGTTTATACCAAAAAGGACTCTTTGCCCATCGGCGTCTTTTGGTCTTTACAGCCATTTCGCTTTCCATCCTATGTGCTTTGATCTTTTGGTTTCTCAATAAGGGGTTTTTGTCCAAGATTTCCCTTCTGAGTTCTCTCCTGCAAGAGGTTCAAGAAGATCGTCAGTTCGGCAAACGGATTCAAATCGTGGGAAAAGATGAAATTGCCTATCTATCATTCGCGGTCAACGATTTGCTTTCATCCATAGAAAACCACCAGCAATTGACTCGTCAAAACGAGAGCAGACTTAAAGAAGGAGAAAGAATTGGTCATTACGGATATTTTGAATGGGACCTGGTGGGTGATCAAGACTATTGGTCCGAAGAGCTTTATCGGATCTTTGGGTACAAATCCGATCTGCAGGTACGGACATCAAGTCTGTTTTTTCGATCCATCCACCCCGATGACAGAAGTATTCTCGAAGAACACTTGAGTTTAGCCCTTGAAGGCAAACCGTATCATATCCAACACCGCATTGTTTTGCCTTCAGGTGATGTCCGTCACATTCTGGAGCAGGCTCAAGTCGTTTTTGATTCTATGGGAATGCCGCAAAAACTTGTTGGGACTAGCCAGGACATTACCGACCTTAAGCACACAGAGTTTGAACTGGCGCAAGCGAAAGAAGAAACTGAGGCGATCAATGAACAACTGATTGCTCAAAATCTGGAATTGGAAAAGCTCTATCAAAAATTCGAACATCTGGCCGATGGATTCGAAAAAATTATCCAAATTTCTTCAAAAATCTCTGAATCAGCATTAGGAAAACCCGACAGTTTTCTCACAGATTTGTTGGAACTAATCATTAACTTTGTAGATCATGCAGACTATGGAAGCCTGTCGGTTTTTGAGGGGGAGAAGCGGCGCTTTGTTCACGCGATCGGACATAACATAGACAACCTTAAGAAACTGGACTTATTCAAAACGGACTTAATAAAAGTCGACAAACCAACCAAAATCGACAACCTAATGACAGAAAACCTTCCCTTTATGAGGCCGGAAATCCACAAAGCGCTGGCGCAAGCCATATTGCCAATCCGCTCTTCCATCATCGTCCCCTTCCGAATTGGAGAAGAGGATTTTGGAGACATTGCTTTGGACATAGCTGAAAACGGAACAACGATCTTCACTGAGGAGGATTTGCGTATCGCGGAAGGATTTGCAAATATCGCTTCCGCTTTTTTGGCCATGCAACGGTTTATTATTCAACAGGGACGATTCCAGAAAGAGCTGCTCCTATCGATGATTGCCATTTTGGAACTATATGACTTATACACAAAAGGCCACTCCGAAAAGGTCGCTTATCTTTCTGCGCTTATTGCTGAGAAACTTCACTTACCGTCGCATGAAATCAATGCGATTTATTGGGCGGGGTTGGTGCACGATATTGGAAAACTTCTCGTTCCCACGCAGGTTTTGAACAAAGAATCAAAACTGACTGCCGATGAGTATGAAATGATCAAAATGCATCCAGTATGGGGCGCAAAGGTACTGCAAACATCCGATTCTTTGCGACCTGTTTCTCGGTATGTTCTTTTCCACCATGAACGATGGGATGGGAAAGGGTACCCAGATGAGATTTCAGGTATTGAAATCCCTTTGGCTTCGCGGATTATCTCTGTTGCGGACGCATTCGATGCAATGACAAGCGAACGGTCATACCGCAAACCATTTAGTATCGACGAAGCAAAAGAAGAGATGGTACGAAATTCAGGCACCCAGTTTGATCCCTCCATAATAGAGGTGTTCCTTACCCTGGATCGGGAAGAATTGGATAAGACAGACGAATGAAACCGAAGCGGTTCCCCTGGACCGCTCATTATTTTGAATTAATTTTTTCCTTAATTATTTCTCTTCCTAAGGAGGGCATCGTTTTGCGTTCTCATCACAGCAAACAGATCCACTGCAGCCAAGAACTGAAGACACTGATTCGCGCGTATGGGAAAGTGCTGGATAACAACATCTTAAAAGTGGACGCTTTTTTAAACCATCAGGTTCATCCAGAGACAATGCTTTGGATCGGAAGGTGTATGAAATCGGCCTTTGAGCAGAAAGTAACAAAGATCTTGACGGTAGAAAGTTCAGGTATTGCTCCTGCTTTTGGAGCAGCGGTCGCATTTAATGCGCCTTTGGTATTTGCAAGGAAAAAGAAACCCATCACCATGACTTCATTTCGGATGGAGAAAGCCCCTTCGCACACAAAGAACGAACTTGTCACTCTATATGTATCCGAAGAGATGATCAGAAAAGACGACCAGGTATTAATAGTTGATGATTTTCTGGCTTCAGGACAAACAATCGCAGCTCTAGGGAAGATTGTCCGAGCTTTCCAATCCAACCTGGTTGGAATTTGCACCGTCATAGAAAAAACGTTCGAAGGGGGCAGGGATTTGCTAGAAAAAGAATTTCAAGCCCCTGTTTTGGGTCTGATTCAAATCAGTTCATTGGACAATCGAACGATTTCCTTTGCTGACTGATCAATCTTATCAAAACTCGATCTCAATCCCTTCCTCTTCCGGAGGATGATGGCGCAACCATGGAACATCATGATTATCCATTGCGATAAAGACGGCCCCGGTCTTCATTATTCCTTTTAGCTTTGAAGCAGAAACTTTCCTGAAAAGAAAGACGGGTGTATACCCTTTGCTCACGATCAATGGGAGAATAAGCTTTCCTCCTGTTTTCAGTTGATGGAAGAAATGGCTTGGAACATTGCCGATTGCGACGCTGGAAATAATCCGATCGTAGGGAGCATGATTGGGGAACCCATAATACCCGTCGCCCGAGAATAGTCGCACATTTTGGAATGAATATCGATTCAGGTTTTTTTTTGCTTCTTGAGTGAGCTCTTCCACATACTCAATGGAAGTAATCTGACCTTTTTTTGTAATATGTGCCAACAAAGCCGTCAAGTAACCTGTTCCCGTGCCTATTTCAAGCACATGATGGGTAGACTGCACATCCAACCATTGAATCATTTTGGCGACAAGCGAAGGCTGGGAGTTCGTACTGATCGTCCGGAAGCCTTTTGTCCAGGTAGGAATTACCTCATCCTCTTCCGCGAAGGAATGATACTGCTCAGGAATAAAGGCTTTCCGGTCAATCTCCTGAAAAGCCGAGCGTATCTGAGCATTATTGGATTCTTCAAACTCTGATAGCCAAGAAAATGATCTTTGATCTTCTTTCATATAGTGAGTACTCTTCTCCGAATATGCAACGGATCTTCTGCCTATTCAACTGTTAGTCCAAATATATGCATGGTTTTTACTGTTGGAAATGTCACCGATACGAGATCTTGATCCTTCAACCGAATCGTATGGATGAACAGTTTCGGCCGGATCCATTCTTTTTGATGATTCGATAGGTATCGAAAGGGAAATTCGATGCCGATTTCTTCTCCATAGACTGCTTGTCCGCACCAGTCAGAAAACCCAATCGGAACAGATTCTTTTGATCCGTCTGCGTATTCTAGTATAAACATTGCTTGATAATCTCCATGATCGCTCGAACCAAGGAAATGGAGAAATTTTGCCTTTATAGGTAGGAAGCTCCATTTCTGGCTCATAGGAATTACATGGTCTGTTTGATCGCTTATTGGGATCCAAAAGGGAATGGATAATGGGAGAACGGCATCCACCAATCGAGGCTGAAGCTCTTCGAGCGGATAGTATGCCCCTGTAGGCGCTCCATAATTATCGAAATTCGCTGGGTCTCTGGGAATCCCAAACCCTCTCGCGTTCCCGCCATCCCTTAAGTCCAACAAGGAAAAGTGGTCCTTCTTTCTGATCGAAGCTTCGTATTTGGATCCTGTCTCATATGTTTCTTGAGTAACAACTGTGGGAATGCAATGCGATTGAATCGTTTGGATGATGAATTGCCCCGGTTCCAACACGAATGAACAATCACCCAAATGAAGCGTTTCATGGGCTTCATGGATGTTTGCGATCCAAATAAACCTGGAACCGCCCCATTCAAGGATCTGATAGGGAACATGGGGTATAAGCAGAATCTGATTGAGATAAAAATCTTGAGGTGCTCGGAGGGTGATGGTCAAGCGGTCTTCATTGAAAGGTGTTGCAGGTAGATGACCAATCCATCCAGGATGTGCTAAGAGCGAATGGTCCGCATAAACACCGGCAAATATGGCATTGGACTCCAGTCCCGTAGGAAATCGTCCGGTAAGGGTTACCCGATAACTCGGGGAATATGGGGTCCATGAAGTCCGCAGCCGAAGGTTGCGCGAAAGCATTCCTTCTTCTCCATCCATCCGAATCATTTCCATCACGGAAAGACCTGGATCCATCTGGTGGGAAAAAAACGACCGAACCCCCGAAGACAGGATTGGTTTTGCTTTTGAAATTCCTACAACTTCTTCGGGTAGCCGTTCCACGAGGGCGCGAGCCAATAGATAGGAGATGGTTGATTCAGCCCCAGCATTTCTATTGATGAAAATCCGTTCCAGTCCATCAAATCCAGCCCCAGTATCTGTTATCATCGGAATAAGGAGTTGATTGTTGCCATAGAAAAATCCCATCCCAATAGAGGCCATCCACGCATACGATTCTTCTCCAGTCGCTTGATAGAGGTGATATAATGAAGTAATCATCGCTTCGACGGTATAGGCAATCTGTTCATACTCTCTATACACAAAATCGGATATAGAATATATGGGTCCTGTAGCCAACATGATCGGGTATATGTGGTTCGCCATTTGCTTGGCCGATTCAAGGAACCCTTCTTCTTCTGTGATCTGATATGCTCGAACAAGCGCGTGCACCTGCCTTGTCCCCCAACCGCTCCAATGGAAATGCTCTCTTCCTTCATCAATTAACCCGAACCAAGGGGGGGTATCAAGCTGTTTACTGACAAGACCTGCAGATACTTGACGGATTTGCGTATCTAAGAACACTTCTTGCCCCAAACCAGACTGACGGAGATTGCATAATCCAAGGACAAAGAGAGCTGAGATATCCGTGTAGCCGCGAAGGAGTCCTTGTGCGTCCAAATCTCCGGATAGAAGCCGCGCTGTCGTCATAGAAAGGGAAAAAAGATGATGGGAATAGTGCGGATCGATATCTTTCCAAACCAAGACTGCTTCGGACAACAACCACAAAGCTCTGAGTGCCCACCAATTCCTTGTTGCGGAGCTGGTGATTCCATGACGGTTAATCTGACCATTATCAAGAACAAAGTTCCAAAAATCTCCGTTAGGCGTCCGCAAAGCAAGAGTAAAGTTGATGGTTTCTAGGGCAAGATCAAGGTATTGCTCGTTATGAGTATTGCGGTATCTGTACAGAAAATACAGACCAGCCCGAGCCACGTCATCGATACATGTAACTCCTTCTCCAGGAGCCGGTGCGTGGATAAAGTCCAGGCCACGAGCGTCAGCGTAAATCCAATAACCAATTTGGGGCTCTCCTTCCACAGAGAACGAGTCACGAAGAAACATCAAATGCTGCTCGTATTGTTCTATCGGTTGAACGAATGCAAACGAGAAGGAAAAAAACAAAAGAATGGATATGGTGATCGAATAAAATGTCTTATTCATGCGAGGCCTCCCTTTTTCTGTACCGACGAAGACTTTCCATCAATTCTTTTGAAGAAGAAAAATGATCCATAAAAGAAGATAAGCGGTCCGCAGGAATACAGCGCGAACCGCTTCTCCATTTATATTTCGATGATCAAACCTTTTTTACTGAGCGAAATCGGATGATTGAATTTCTATGCTTCTCAAATGCGCAAAACGAATAAGCTCTTCCACCGACTCGAAAGAGTATAACCCATATACTTTCGGCACATATACAACATCACCTGGAATATACCGTGCGGGCATTTCTTCCATAACGGAAGTTACGGCTCCTTGGGTTGTGGCAAAGGGATTTTTAATTCCTGGAATGAACCGATACGTCTCGTTCAAATCATTGGGCAATCCGATAAAAGAGGCTTCCAGCTCACCAGGGAACCAACGGAAGATTCCGCTTCGAAATTCGTTGGATTCGTACACCCAGGTGTTTCCAAACATAAACTGTTCCAAATTGGAGAAAACTACTGGTCGCATGATGGGGTCGAGTTCTACAGCAGCCAACTTAAGGGTATCGGAGTAGTTCGCTCTCCAAGACTCTTCGGAAGTGAAAATGTAAGTAGCACCCCACCAAAGTGGCTTCATAGAATCATTGGCCGGGAAAACAATATAAGGATCTTGATCGACAATCTTCGCCGCTCCTCTTTCCTTCCAATATTCCCAGGGAGTGATACTGAGTTGATCCGACCAAAGCATTTTCCGGAACATCGGGATTACATGCCATAGTGTCTCACGATCCATATCGGTCAAAGGGTGTGTGGCTTGCACTTGAAGCTTCATTAGGTCTACATATCCCTTAAACACAAACTCGTTCTGCACTAGAATTTCCCCTGTATGGAGGATGATTACATCCAGAATCTGTTGAAGACCGATAAAATCTGGAGACTCAAGTACAGTCATTACACCCAAAGCGACCGGGCCATTTCCAGTAACATACTGGTCCACCACACGAAAGTGCGGAGTTACTTTTTCGTCATGACGGCCCATAGCCCCATCAGCCCACCAGGTACTACCTACCCAACCAGCCACCCGAGCAATTCCAAGCTCGGAGAAAAGTCTTCCTTCAACCTCACCATGCTTAATATAGGTAGGCATCCCGTACCGGTCAATTTCAATAACTATGGGTTGGTCCTTGAGAGATACAATCAGGGAATCTTCTGATTCATCCAACACAAAGACAGAAGCATACTCCGGGGGCTTAATGCTCCAATCTTCACTGATAACTACTTTGGCCCAGTCATCAAACGTAAAGATCAAAGTATCGAGGGCAGAAAGCCGACCACTACCGTCTATATCCAAGAATTGGTATGGGAGTTCGTTGCCATTGGCATCATACACTCGCAAAGAGTCCCAGTTTCCATCAAAATCATCGCCGACCCAATCCAAGAGGTTGTACATGTCCTCCCAATACAGAGCTGGCAAGTCTGTTAGGTTATCAGCCGTAAAGACCAATTCAACCGTTGCTCCTGCACCAATTGAAACACACAAAACCAAAACTACCAGCAATACTGCTTTTTTCATTCCTTTTCCCTCCTTCATGGTGGTGGTATGGGATTCTATATGTGTAAACACTTACACAATATGATAACGGAAACTTCTCTAGAACCAAAACCCTAATATGAATGATTAGAGAGAAATTTGAGTATATATTCGGCTTTATCGATCACAGGGTCCGGATATACTAGAAATATGATGTATTTCTTTGAATATCGATTTGATCGTGCTTTGAATCGAAGAATCGGTGTAAAAAAAGGAGATATCCTGAGTTTTTTCGATCTATTTGAAGAACAGGAAGCATCAATTTCTCGCGTAGGACTTCCAAAAAAACAAAAAAAGGACTATACTTTTGTGTAAACGGTATCATATCTTAAGAGGGAGGTATTCCCAATTGGCAAGCATTCACGAAGTAGCAAAAAGGGCAGGTGTATCCACGGCAACAGTATCCCGTGTGATTTCCAAGAAAGGATATGTGTCTGAGAAATCCAAAAAATATGTGGAAGATGCCATGTCCGAATTGGAATATATTCCTTCAAAAGCAGCGAGAAATCTAGCAAGAAGAAAGAAGTTCAATTTAGGTATGTTCTATTCATCTCGCATCGCTCGGTTTCTATGCCCGAATGAACAAAAATCGCGGACAAGTGAGTTTTATTCCATACTTTTCCAAGGCATGATGGAAACAGCGAAGAACTTTGGGTTTACAATCGGGCGAATTGGTCTTTCGACCGATTCGGTCATTGACGACAAGAAATATACCGCTGACGGAATCGTTTTGATTGGAGGAGATATATCTCCCCGTTTGATAGAACAGGTGAAGCGCCTTGAAAAGCCTATTGTTTTAGTAGATCAATACATTCCTGAGATGGGTGTAGATTGCGTAGTATCAAACGGGTTCAACGGAGCAGTTGATGCGGTCAATTCCCTAATTGCCAAAGGAGCGCGGAAGATCATTCATATTCATGGTCCTTTGACGCACTATGGATTTAAATCTCGATACGAAGGATATGTTGAAGCAATGAAGTCGCATGGCTTATTTCCGTTGACGTACGATTGCGATGATTTGTATGACGAACAAGGACATGCCAAAGGACCGGAAGACATCATCCATGCGGTTCAAAGAGCTTTCCGGCAGTCGGGAAAACCCGAAGCCATTTTTACCTCGAATGATCCCATCGCATATCGAGTTATGGAAGCCTTGGAGCAAATGGGATACCCCATCCCCCAAGAAATCCGGATGGTCGGTTTTGATGATTTGAGTTTTTCAGCGACTACACATCCGCCTCTGTCCAGCGTTAAGGTTTTTCAATATGAAATGGGGAGCCTCGCGGTTGATCGAATGCGTCAGCTTCTCTATCTTGAAAATATCCACCCGATTACCATGTCCTTATACACTAAGTATATCGAACGGAAGAGCAGTGAATAACTATCCTTAGGAGGTGATTGTATGAAAATGGCAACAGTGTTTGCTCTGGTCCTCGTCTTTCTTTGCGCAAGTTTATGGAGCGCAACTTTTACCTTTTGGACAGCGCCCAACCCCAATCAAGAAGCTTTCTGGAAGCGTGTAATCGAGGATTGGAAAGCGGAACGACCGGATGTGGTCATCAACTGGCGTACCATCCCAGCGGCAGCGAGTTCGGAAGAAGCGATTTTAAACGCGATCGCAACCGGTAGGGGTCCAGACTTATGCACAAACATCTTCAGCGGATTCGCGGCTCAGCTGATCGAAGCCCAACAGCTGGTTGAGCTAAGCAAATTGGATGGGTTTCATGATCTTATCGCCACGCGAAAAATGGAAGAAGCAATCCTAGGGTGGCAGTTTCAAGAAAAATCCTATGTGTTTCCCATTTACTCGAATCCCATGCTTTTTTGGTGGCGATCTGATATTCTTCAAGATCTAGGGTATGATCAACCACCAAGAACTTATTCTGAAGTCTATGATTTGGCTGAACGGTTTGCAGTTCCTAGAGAGAAGTTCGCGATCGAATTCCTGAAAGGCAGAAACTGGTGGGATCGATG
>Ga0334885_1003692_pt1 | contig 13969 bp, 17 predicted proteins | sample GraSluR1_MG_8_FD_207233 | JGI IMG/M metagenome (GOLD analysis project Ga0334885, IMG submission 207233) | Sludge microbial communities from methane-producing bioreactor in Wageningen University, Netherlands - Granular Sludge_31_05-R1 | ecosystem: Engineered > Bioreactor > Anaerobic >...
TTCTCATGGAGTTTACGAATGGAATCAAGCCGAAAGTCGACCCATCGTAGCTCATCCCTATGAATGTATTGTGGGGTGTACCGGCTGTTATCCTCAGTGCTCTAGCGAAGCAATTCATTTTCCCCCGCTTTCAATTTTAAGACAGTACCGGGGATGAATATGCAAAAAATTCAGGCAAAAATCAACGCTGGAATATGTGGGTTTATTACGATGGTAGAAGCTCAATCAAGCGATGAGCAAATGGTTCAACTGAAAATCATAAGTCCCTGTGAAACGATTCAGATGTTGAATGAATTTATCCCTGAAGTTGATGCCTATACCGAAATTGGACAAGGATTTAAGGGCATGATTAATCAAGCAGTACAAAAAACCCTTAAAGGATGCTGCAGTGGTTGTATTGTTCCATCCGGTATTTACAAAGTCATGCAAGTTGTCACTCATCTGGCTCTTCCTGCTTCAGCAACCATTGAGTTTAAAACTGAGGAGGGGAAACTATGAAATCACTTTTTGGGAAGATGACTATTGTCGCTCTTCTTATTTTAGCGGTGATCGTAACCTTTTATCTGAAGGAAAATCGTGCCATAGGTCAAAAAACTCAAACCATGCAAACCATTGAAACTGAACTTGCCGAAGAATTAATCCAGGCTTCAGGAGCGAATGAGACAAATCTACCGCGTTTCTTGGAATTGGGAGCCGATCAATGCGTTCCTTGTAAAATGATGCAGCCGATTCTCGAAGAACTCCGCCGTGAATATTCCGGGCAGCTTCAGGTTGATTTTATTGATGTCTGGAAAGATCCAAAACAATCTCAGCAGTATGCGATATCGTCAATCCCAACTCAAATTATTTTTGATGCTCAAGGAAAAGAAGTGTTTCGGCACATCGGCTTTATCCCCAAAGACCAAATCCTTAAAAAATTTGAAGAATTAAAGATGAGTTTAAATAAGGAGGATTAAATGAACAAGATTCCAGGAATTCTTATATTGGTTATAGCCTGCTGTTTTATTTTTTCATTGACGGTTTTCTCTGAAGAAAAAGGTCCTACTATCGAAGAGGTCTACCTGGGTCTGAGCTCAGGTCCCCTCCGATATGCACGATTAACAACCCTCCCTGAGGATATTCTTTTGAAAACTGGAGACATCACCATCAATCAAAAACAAGTTGATGAAAAAATTGCTCAATCAGAACCTGAACTCCAGGAACAGTTAAAAAGAAACGCCTTCTACGTTCTGGAGCAAGCTGCTCTTTATCCTATTCTTCTTCAGGAAGCAAAAAAATGGATGTCAAACCAGAATATCCGATCGAATAACCCCAACGAGGATGAACTCTTTCGACTCTATCTGGAAAGTTTGGTACCTCCAGACCTAACTGTTTCTGACCAAGAAGCCCAAGCTTTTTATGATCTCAATTATGACATGTTTGGAGATACGCCATTTAGTGATGTCGGCGAGTTTGTTGTTCAGTATCTCGTTGGCCAGAAGAAACAAGAGTTTATTAATACCTATGTTGGAAATTTAAGCCAAAAACTAGAAATTGAAGTCAATACTATCTGGGTAAAGGGACAATCAGAAACTGCCTTTGATAATCCGGTGGATCAAGCGCGCCGGAGTGGACTTCCAGTCATAATTGATTTTGGTGCCAGTGGCTGTGTTCCCTGTGATATGATGGCACCAATTCTTGAAGAGCTTCAAACCAGCCTGAAGGGAAAATGCACCATCCTATTCACCGATGTCCGGATTTATCAAGTTCTTTCCGCTCGCTACCAAATCTCGGGCATTCCAACCCAGGTTTTTTTCGACCGAGAAGGCAAAGAAGTTTTTCGCCATACCGGATTTTTCTCGAAAGAAGAGATTCTTAATAAGCTTACCGAGCTGGGGGTCAGATAACCCATGGGTGAACTGTTTACTACCCTGACCAGCGCCATTGAAGGGAGTGCAACGATTGCCCTGATTGCAGCATTGGCTTGGGGAATATTAAGCATTCTTTTAAGTCCCTGCCATCTCGCTAGTATTCCCCTTATTGTCGGCTTTATCACTCAGCAGGGGAAATTAACCCTGAATCGGGCGTTTTGGATTAGCACCTGGTTCTCCCTCGGCATTCTTTCCACTATTGCTATCATCGGTATTATCACAGCCAGCTTGGGGCGAATGGCAGGAGATATTGGGGGATATGGAAATTATATTGTTGCCGTCATCTTTTTCATTGTTGGCCTTTCCCTGCTCGATGTCATCCCCCTCAATTTTGGAGGGCCAGCTCAAGTTAAAAAAACCAGGGGAACGGGAACAATGGCAGCCTTTCTCCTCGGTTTTTTCTTTGGGATAGCATTGGGACCCTGTACCTTTGCTTATATGGCACCGGTTTTGGGAGCAACATTCCGGGTGGGAGAAACCACTCCCTTGCTGGCCGCTGGGCTTCTCATTACGTATGGAATAGGGCATTGTTCGGTGATTGTTTTAGCCGGAACCTTTACTCAAAGTGTTCAAAAATATCTGCGCTGGAATGAAACCTCAATGGCAGCGAATATCGTAAAGAAAGTCTGTGGAGTTTTAGTTCTTTTTGGTGGTTTATATCTTATTTATACTGCACCCTAATATATTAAGGAGAGATAAAGAGTGAAAAAAACGATCTTGATTGTTCTTATTCTTTTTGTCGGTATTTTTATATTCAGCGCCTGGAGTAACGCAGAAGACAAAGCCTGTAGTTGCGGCCAAACTCCGCCAGTCGATAATTCCATTCCCGATATCAGCCAACCGACCATTCCATCAAACCCATCATCTCCGGATACGAACTCCCCTTCTGGAATCAAAAAAAGTTCCAATTCGTCAAAAATTACAATGGTCGATTATTCAGTTCTGAACATCACGCAATTTACTATTAAAGATGACCGGTACCGAATAAATGGAATTACCGATTTACCTTCCGGAACTCGTCTCGTTGTAACACTCAAAACCAATCCTGAAACAACCTTCAACCTCCACAAAACCATTGAAGTCCAGAATGGTTCTTTTACTGCCTCCTTTCGAATCACTCCAGGTTTTCCCAATGAGGAGGGTAAAATACTGATTGAGGTAGTCTGTGATCCAAAAATGCAAAATATTGCTACCAGTCAACTCATAGATCGTTATGGGGAAAATTTGACAGGGGAGAAAATGATTCTTGTGGGCAAGGTGCAGATTCTAAAGGACACAGATATTTTTGATCTCAGTTAATTGAGTAACCATCAAGAAAAAATTATATGATTAAAGTTGAAATGGAAGAGAAAAGCTAAGTTTTTTTATATGATTATATTTAAATATAATCATATAAAAATTGGAGGAAAAAAGTGAAGTTAGTTCAGATTTTAAAAGCGATTGCCGATGAAAATCGTCTTCGAATATTGCACCTTTTAAACCAAGAAGAGTTATGTGTTTGTGAAATTGAAACCATCTTAGGAATGGGCCAATCAAATGTATCAAGACATCTTAATAAGCTATTTAGTGTCAGTCTTATCCAACGAGAGAAAAAATCACAATGGGTTTATTATCGGGTTGATAGGGAAACTATCAGAAAATACCCATTTCTCAATAATATTTTCAATGGACAGTCAAACCAAATAAATCCCTTCAAAAAAGACCAAAAAAAATACATTGAGCACAAAAAGAATGGAATGAGCTGTGAACAATTAAAAAAATTGAGCAAAGCAATCGATTAAAAGTAATTCATTAAACTTATCGTTTGGGTAATCACAGGTTGAAAAGGGAGAGAATCATTAATGAAAGAAAAGGACCGTTCTTTAGGTATTTTTGAAAAATATCTTACTCTGTGGGTTGCTCTCTGTATTCTATTAGGGGTTATGATAGGGCAGTGGATACCCGTTTTTCCTAAGGCAATGTCCAAACTCGAAGTCAGTCGGGTATCGATCCCAGTTGCCATACTCATTTGGCTGATGATTTATCCAATGATGTTGCAGATCGATTTCGCCAGTATCAAGAGATCAATAAAAAAACCCAAAGGGCTGGTTATAACCCTTATTGTTAACTGGGCCATCAAACCTTTTACAATGCTCATGTTTTCTTGGCTTTTCTTAAAATATATCTTTGCTCCCTACATTGGTCCTGTCCTGGGAAGTCAATATGTCGCCGGAGCTATCCTTCTTGGGGCAGCTCCTTGTACCGCTATGGTCTTCGTCTGGAGCTATCTAACTAAAGGCGATCCGGCTTATACTCTGGTACAGGTGGCTATTAATGATATCATCATTCTGTTTCTTTATGCTCCCATAGTTATTTTTCAGCTTGGTGTAGCTCAAATACAAATCCCTTATGATACGGTACTCCTTTCGGTGGTGTTGTTTGTGGTGATACCGCTCACCTTAGGCTATTACACCCGTAAAAAACTCGTTGAGAAAAAGGGATTGGAATGGTTTGAAGCCAATTTTCTTCCCAGTTTGAAACCGTGGACTATCATCGGGCTTTTACTCACTTTAATTCTTCTTTTTTCTTACCAGGGTGATGTTATTCTCAAACAGCCCCTTCACATCCTGTTAATTGCCATTCCTCTGACTATTCAGACTTACGTTGTTTTCTTTATTGGATATCTATGGGCTAAAAAATGGAAATTGGAATATGCAGTAGCTGCCCCAGCGGGTCTTATTGGTGCCAGTAACTTTTTTGAACTGGCTGTTGCAGTTGCTATTTCTCTCTTTGGGTTGAGCTCTGGTGCTGCTCTCGCAACCGTAGTCGGAGTTCTAGTAGAAGTGCCGATTATGCTCAGCTTGGTCTATATTGCCAACCGAACCCAGCACTGGTTTCCGAAAGCTATAGAAGCTGTTAAACCAGCCTTTGTGCCTTCAAATGAACAATAAAGAAGGTGATAACTATGTTCGAGAAAGTTTTAGTTTCCACCGATTTTTCAGCTCCTTCTAAGCAGCTCATTCACTGTGTGGAAGAATTTCGATGTTTGGGGGTGAAGGAGGTGGTCCTGGCTCATGTAGTCGATTTTCGAACCGCTGGCATGAGCATGGAAGCATTCCGGATTCATGATGAAACAAAGCTCAACGAGGAAAGAAAACGGTTTGAAAATCTTGGCATATCTGCTAAATCCGTTGTAACCATTGGTAATCCAGCTCTTGAAATCGTTCATTTTGCCGAGGAAGAAAAGGCTTCACTTATAGTCATTCCTAAAAGAGGGAAGGGGACCATCGGTGAACTAATTATTGGAAGCACAGCTCAATCGGTAACCCAACGGTCAAAAATTCCAGTGTTGGTACTTCCCTGTGCATAAACTGAATGATTTGAGTACTATAGCTATGAACTATAACCACCTGAATGCTCGGTTTATATTCTCTTCAACAACTGAGAGTTCTCCATGAAAAAGAAATGAGTTTCCCATGAGACGAAGACGGTGATAGTATTACCATTTTTTAATGGAGGTGCTGAAGTATGAAGAAGGGCTTCATTTTTCTTTTAGGTTTTTTATTGGTTTTTTTACTTGGGTTGAACATAGCCTATGCTTTTGAAACCACCGTCTTTGGACGGGGAATTCCATTAGATGAGTTTGACCAAGTAAAGCCTAAATTGTTCATTGATCTGGGTATGCACTCTATAACGAGTGATAACTGGAAAACAGCTCTTGATAAACCGGATAATGTTGTGTCCTTCCTTACCTTAAAGACTTGAAAACCCTATCCTCAATGAAAGCTGATGGTTTTCCGGTGGTTGTTTCCGATTGGAAAACGGAAGCAGGAGATTTAAGAGTTTTGCCTTCATTTTTTTATGTAGAAAATGAACATGTTTTGGGAATATTGAATTGGACGAACGATTCACCTGATTTACCTTTTGTGAATTTGGTTCGGGAAAATATTGAGAAAGAAAATCCGGATCAGATCCTCATGGTTATAACTGAAAAGAATGCTCAATTTATCAGAGATCAGTTTACAGTATTTCAAGAAAAAACCGAGTGGATTATCCGTGATGAAATATCCGAAAACTTTATTCAAAACATTGATATACCCGAAAAACCAGTTATTTATTTCTTCTTTTCTTCACGCTGTCCGATCTGCCGTCATTTAAAAAATGATGTGACTCCTCCTGTCTTTGAAAAGTATCAAGATCAAATCAAAGTTGTATATTTAGATTATGTTATTGCAGCGCATTACGAAAAAATGGTGCTTTTGGAAGAAACCTGGGAGGTGGAGCATAAAACCTCAGTCGAGATTTTTTCCGATGCTGGGTATATCGCTTCTGAAGATGAAAAAACCATCAACGAACAAGTCGAAGAATTAATACAGAAAACTTTAGCTCATTCTGCTGAAGAGGGAGGAGGAATACCAATTGAGTTCACTGGGAAGATCGAAGATCTTATTTTCAATCGTTTTAAAGGGTTCACCCCATGGGTGGTAGCGGGAGCGGGAGTTTTAGATGGCCTCAACCCCTGTGCTTTTGCCACCATCATTTTTATGGTGAATTTATTAATGGCTATCGGGCATACTCGTCGGCGAATTTTTGAGATCGGTCTGGCTTATAGTCTTTCGGTTTTTGTTACCTATCTTTTGATGGGTTTGGGTATTTTTCACATTTGGCAAACTCTTTCAGCCTACCAGATCATATCCCGGGTGATTTATGGGGTCATGGCTTCAGTTCTTATCATCTTTGCCATCCTGAGCATTAAAGATGCTATCCAATATCGTAAAGATAAAAAAGAAACTGAGTTTTCTATGGGTCTTCCCAAGTCGTTTCGAATTAAAATTAATCAATATTTAAAGAAAAGCTTCTCGGAAAAGAAACTGCTTGTAGCCGCAATTTTCAGCGGTTTTGTCATCTCATTATTGGAGGCGGGTTGTACCGGTCAAATTTACCTCCCTACCATCATGTACATTGCCAGAGAAAGTACCTCGCTTCGAGCTTTTTTCTTTTTGCTCCTCTATAATACCTTTTTTATTATTCCTCTGCTGGTGGTTTTTTTGGGGGTTTACTATGGCAGTCAATCGAAAGCCTTGGTCAATTTTGGTCGCAAAAACATTCTCTTTTCCAAGTTAGCCATGGGATGTTTGTTTATTGTTTTAAGTATTTTACTTTGGCAGAGTGCTCTGTCCTAAGAGAAAAGGAGGTTATATCAATTGAAGTGGAAAATTATGTTTATATTTTTTTTATTCATTATTGTGACCATTGCTGAATGGGGTTTTGCTCAGGACGGTCTCATCCCGGTGACTATTGTTCGAGCACCTCGACCCAATATAGTCGTTGCTGAAACCTGTTGTACAAATGGTAATTCTCAGGTCCGCATCAAATTGGCAGGAATTAAACCGCCTTTATCTCAAGCCACAACGACCCAACAACTCCAGAATTGTCTTCGTGAATTAATAAAGCGACCTGGGCTGTCATTCGGATTTGCTTTAGGACATACCAAAGATGAAGCTATTTGGGTAGGGTATCTTTACTCATATTGTTCCTGTGGCGGAGATGAAGAAGAACTCTTCATCATCAATGAAAATATTATTCGAGAAGGATTAGCCGAAGTCGATAGCGAAACCGCGGGTCGAAATATGGTCAATCATCTTCTTTATCTACAAGAGCAAGCGCAACAAGAAAAAAAAGGATTATGGGCTGAAAAAGAGTTTATGCAAGCAAAACCGTCAGGTAGTTCTGGGGACGATTGTCCCAGTTGTGAACGATAGGAGGATTATGTATGAAAAGACAACTCTTTATCATTCTGCTGAGTAATATAATTATGATATTTATGGTAACCGGATGTATTCCTACTCCTTCCACCCCAACACCGACTTTAACTCCGGGGATGGAGAAAGATTTTACCTTACTGGATTTAAGTGGGAAATCTTTTACTTTGAGCGATCACTTAGGGAAACCTATTATCCTCTGTTTTTTCTTGTCAAATTGTCCAGCCTGTAAAAATGAAGTCCCTCACTTAAATTTAGTACACCAAAAATATGCAGACAACGATGATCTAATGGTAATTGGGATTGGCATCCGATCTGGTATTGCTGAATTCGTTCAATCTCAAGGAGTACAATACTTAGTTCTTCAGGATCATGAAAATGAAACCGTGTCAAATCTTTATGGTGTGTGGAGTGTCCCTCATAATGTTTTTATCAACCGCCAGGGAAGGATCACTCGTCAAATTGCTCAATCTCTTTCGGAAAGCGGACTGGAACGATACATTAATGAGATTTTATAAAAATGAGCAAATTTATAACTGTAACTTCTTTATTAACTGGGACAGATATAGATGTTAGAATTTCTCTATAGTTTTTTCACTTTTTTTAATGACAAGGGAGGATATTATGAAAATTGCGGTTTTCTCTGATATCCATTCGAATCTTCCGGCGCTGAAAGCCGTATTGCAAGATATTGAAAATCACCAACCGGATGAAATGGTATGTTTAGGTGATTTAGTAGGATACGCACCTTTCCCAAACGAGGTTATCTCAATCATAAGCTCACTCAATATCCCAGTTATTATGGGAAACTATGACCAGGGAGTTGGAAATGACCTGGATGATTGTGGATGTGCGTATAAAACCGATGAAGAAAGAACATTGGGAGCTATTTCTATCGAATGGACAAAAAAAATGACCACCTCGGAGAACAAAATATATTTAAGAAATCTTCTCCCCCGCTATCAATTAACCTATGGATCCTTTCAATTGCTTTTTGTTCATGGCAGTCCACGCCGAATCAATGAATACCTTTTTCCCGATCGATCCGATGAGAACCTGCTCCATGTGATGTCAAAAGAATCGGCGGACCTTTTAGTTTGTGGACATACCCATCGCCCTTTTTCTCGCAAGGTCCAGGATATTTGGTTTATCAATGATGGAAGCGTAGGGCGCCCTAAAGATGGAGACTGGAGAGCCGGATGGGTTCTTCTCAATATTGAGGAGAACCAGACTCCCAAGATTGATTTTATGAGGTGCGAATATGATTTGGACTCCCTCAAAAAAATTTATCCAAACTCTGGACTTCCTCAAAAATTTCTTTATGACCTTCTCCCAACCGAGAGCCTCTAATATCATTTGTAGGAGAAAAATTAGGCACTTTTCAGAGCTTAAAATGATTCAATTTGTTCTGTTGACAGAGTAAATGGTTTGATATAACATAGCCGAATGAGGGGATGGAGTATCGGGGAGTAGCGCAGCATGGGAGCGCACTCGCTTGGGGTGCGAGTGGTCGGCGGTTCAAATCCGCTCTCCCCGACCAAATCTTCATTTTTAAAGCAACCAAAAACAGAACACATCCACACAAGGAGGATTTATTTGTGACTGCACAATCACTTTTTAGCCTAAAAGATGAAGTAGCTGTTGTTACCGGAGGCGCTCAAGGTTTGGGTGAACAAATGGCGATTGGTTTAGCTGAAGCCGGCGCCCATGTGATTATAGCTGATTTAAATTTGGATAATGCCAAAAAAGTTGCTCAATCCCTTGAGAAATATGGCATTGAAACCACGGCTGTTCATGTCGATGTGACTCAAAAATCATTAGTTGAAAATATGGTGGATGAGGTCATCAAAAATTTTCAGAAAATCGACATCCTGGTTACTTCAGCCGGTGTGGGTCAATGGGTTCCGGCAGCAGAAATGCCCGAATCCGATTGGAAGCGGGTAATGGATATTAATTTAAATGGAACATTTTTTTGCTGTCAATCAGTTGGCAGAAGAATGATCGAGAAAAAGAAGGGGAGCATTATTACCATCTCATCCATGTCTGGCCTTATTGTGAATACTCCTCAATGCCAATCCCACTACAATACTTCTAAGGGTGGAGTGATCATGCTAACCAAATCTTTGGCAGCAGAATGGGCTCCTTATGGAGTAAGAGTGAATAGCATCGCTCCTGGTTACATGAAGACTCAACTGGTTGCTGATCTTCTCCTTCAGTACCCTGAATATGCAGAAGCCTGGACCAAGCTGGTTCCTTTTGGTCGTTTTGGAAAGCCAGAAGAAATGAAGGGACCCTGTGTGTTCCTGGCTTCAAACGCTGCGTCGTTTGTCACCGGAAGTGTAGTGGTGATGGACGGAGGATATACTATCTGGTAAATTAAGGGAGGTGATTTTTTCCAAAAAATGAAAAGAAGTTTGTTTTTGTAAAGTTGTGCAAACGTTATCAAGAAATATTTTTAAAGGAGGGAAATTAATTGAAAAAAGCATTAGTATTATTTGTTAGCTTGTTAGTGTTAACTCTTTTCACCACAGCTTTTGCCGAAACCATGGTTACTAATCCCGATTGGTGGAAGAAGGCAGGCGAACCCTATAAGGGAGTAACCATTAAGGGAGTTTCAGAAAGCACTCCGCCATCTAAGGCAGCGATGGAAGTTGCCGCACCTCAGTTTGAAGAACTGACCGGGATTAAAGTGGTATTTGAAGTAACTTCCTGGGATGAAATGTACAACAAAGCCATTCAGGACATGCAGACTGGATCGGGTATTTATGATTTTGTCTATGTCGAACAGGATATCGTTTATTCATATCTTCCTCAAAACTGGTTAACCAACCTTACTCCTTTTATTAATAATCCAGCTATTACCGATCCGGATTTTGATTTAGCTGATTTTACCAGTTTCATCGATAACTTTAAGGATGACGAGGGGAATATATATGGTATTCCTTTCGAAGCGTTTTTAAAGTCTTACGTTTACCGAACTGATCTCTTTGGAGACCCTGAAATTCAAGCTGCCTATAAAGCAAAATACAACAAAGATTTAGCCGTTCCGACCAATTGGGATGACTATACCAACATCGCGATATTCTTTACCGAGTATGGGAAAGAAAAAGGGATTGAACTCTTTGGTCATATTGCCCAAGCGAAGACCCATCCTTGTGTTGCCTATGAAGTTGTTGAAACTCTTTGGCCGGCAATGGGAATATACAATTGGGGTATAAATCTTGAAAATATGCGTGCAACCAAGGCCAATGGAGGTTTAGTTGATAGCGATGAAGCCAAGGCTGCCTTTAAATGGTATGTAGATATGCTGCAATATGCACCTCCTGGAGTTAAAACCTATACCTGGGATGAAACTGCTGCAACCTTTGGCGCCGGTAAAGTAGCCCAGGGGATTATCTACCTTGAAAATCTCGGTTGGTGGTCAGATCCGGCCCAGTCGGAAGTGGCTGGAAAAATTAGCGTTGCATTGCCCCCAGTCACCGAAAAGGCTTTAGCCGATGCCAAATCAGGTGCAGGTTATATTGGATACTATGATGGTGGAGCATTGGGTATCCCTCATAGTTCAAAGAACAAAGAAGCTGCTTGGTTGTTCGCTCAGTGGGTTGCTCGTAAAGAGTGGCAGGGTGAATTTGCCAAACTGGGAACCAGAGTAGTGAGAAATTCCACTTTTGAAGATCCTATTGTCAAAGAATTAGATCCACAGATGGGTAATTATTTCACCTTCCTCAAAGAACAAGGCCCACTCTTCAGGGGTGCTCCTGCGCTGCCAATGCATAGACCGTTAAATGACCTTTATCTCAAGTGGGTATCCAAGGCAGTAGCCGGTGAAGTTTCTCCCGAAGAAGCGCTCGACAATTTAGCCAAAGAAACCGACGAGCTCATGGAAGAACTGGGTTACTAATAGCCGGAGGATCCAGTGAGAGAAAAACAGAAACAGGTGTGGGGTCTTTTGACCCCCACCCTTATTTTATTGATTTTTCTCGGAGTCGTTCCAATAATTTATATTTTGTATTTAAGTGTTTATAAATATAATGTGTTTTCGAAGGTAGGAATGGTCTATACCGGTTTTAATAATTTTCGGAAACTGGTATTTGATCCGGATTTTTTAAAGTCCTTACGACTGGGGCTTACCTACGTTATTATTTGTGTAGCCATTGAGCTTCCTCTTGGTTTGGCTTTTGCCAATCTTCTCACTTATGAATATAAAGGGAAGGGAATATTTCGAACTATCATGACTCTTCCTTTGGCTATGGCTCCCATAAGCATTGGAGCGATATGGGTCCTCATGACCAATCCCGATTTTGGTCCCTTAGCCGTTTATTTACGAAATATTGGCATTGATTTTAATATCGGCAACAATGCCAATCAAGCTTTTATAGCTACGATATTGATGGATATCTGGCATTGGACTCCTTTTGTTACTCTTACCTTTATGGCAGGTTTATCGTCACTTCCCAAGCAACCTTTTGAGGCAGCATTGGTTGATGGGGCTACTAAATCGCAAACTCTCCGTTATATTACCTTGCCCCTATTGCGCCCGGTTCTTTTTACTACTCTCTTTATCAGGATTATGGATACTTTCCGGGTTTTCGATGAAGTGTGGATGCTTACCAGCGGCGGACCAGGGACTGCAACCCGCTATGTCAGCATCCATGTGGTTCGTGAGGTTCTCCAGTCAATGAATTACGGCTACAGCTCAGCAATGTCGCTTTTTTTGCTTTATTTAACCATTGTGGTTTGTTGGCTCCTTATAACCTTTATTAATGTTTCACAGGAGAGTGGCTAAATGAAAGCTTCAACCAAGAAAACCACCCGACTTTTTTTCATATATTTGATTTCTATTTTGATAGCCATTGCAACGCTTTTCCCGATTTATTGGCTTTTTGTGGTATCAGCTCGCACCAAAGTGGAAATATTCGCTGGCCCTAAGCTTTTTCAAACCAGCTTTTATGCGGTTAATTATATTAGGCCTTTTTTACATGATGTTTTTGGGAAATATCTACTTAATTCCCTCATTATTGCCAGTGGAAATACGCTTTTAGTGGTAACTTTTGCAGTCCTTTCCACTTATGCTTTTTCTCGATTTCGAGTTCCAGGATCGAGCAATATTTTTTTCTGGACGATCACCAACCGAATGGCTCCACCGGCAGTTTTTATTGTGCCCTATTTTTTAATATTCACCCGTTTAGGTTTAAGAGATACCCAAATTGGTATTATTCTTCTTTATTGTATTTTTAATCTTCCTTTTGCCATCTGGCTTTTAAAGGGGATGATGGATGCAATCCCCAAAGAAATGGATGAAGCAGCCTATATTGATGGCTGTACCTTCTGGGGGGTTTTAACTAAAGTGATACTCCCCCTGGCTCGCCCAGGAATCATGACAACTGCAATCCTGACCTGGATATTTGCTTGGAATGAATATCTATTTGCATCAATTCTTACCAGTGTGAATGCTCGAACGATTACAACTGGTTTAGCTTCTTTTGTTACCGTTATTGGGACCAACTGGGGAGAAATGGCAGCGGTTTCTATGGTTTGTTTGATTCCTGCGGTCATTTTCATTGGAATTGCTCAAAGGCATATAGTTGCTGGTCTTACTTTCGGTGCGGTTAAGGATTAGGTGGAAAAATATGAGAATATTCCCTTTTAAAACCAACTTATGGGATCGAATATTTTTAAGTATCGTTATCATGTTTGCTGTTCATTTGTTCTGGGTTCGTTTTATTGAAGCCTATGCTCCTTTATCAATTGCGACAGTAGGAACATTGGTATTTACGGCCTGGGTGATAATTTTTGGATAGATTAGAATTGATCCTCGTGCCACGTTGTGGTTTCAGATAACCATAAATATAGTTGCCCCCTCACCCTGACCCTCTCCCACAAAGGGGCGAAGGAAAAAATGAGTAAAGAAATAGATAATTCCTTCTGCCTTGATGGGAGAAGGTGAGGATGAGGGTGAATGTCCAAGGTTCGGCATGCCATGGCATGCCGCTACATTAAAAGGATGCAAGAAATGCAGAGGGTGCGATGTGGAGAAAGAAAAGAATTAAAGGATTAAAGAAAAAAAAGATGAGATCCTCACGCGGGAAAACACCGCTCAGGATGACGTCTATTTTAAAAATCTTTGGAAGGAGCTTGATATATCAAGATTATAGATGAATTTTTAGAATTAAGAAATAGAAGATAAATACAAAAAAAGGGAGGTCAAATGACTTCCCTTTTTTGGTTTGGCAATAAAATCTATTCTGAGAAATGAAATTAAGCGTTGTGCCAATAAGTATCAAAGCCCAGATACTTATCAAAAGCTTCATACAGAAT